>Ga0233435_1001630_pt1 | contig 21101 bp, 17 predicted proteins | sample SI_122_August201_3_FD_182735 | JGI IMG/M metagenome (GOLD analysis project Ga0233435, IMG submission 182735) | Seawater microbial communities from Saanich Inlet, British Columbia, Canada - SI_122_August2016_135_MG | ecosystem: Environmental > Aquatic > Marine > Inlet | place: Canada: British...
TGATGAACGTGATACCGGTTAATCATATTGACCAATATTTGCGCAAACACACACACTTATTAAGGTAACGCTTATTTGCTGCTGATATAGGCATCCTTCAGACTCATTCCACTATTGGAAAATACTTGACACTTTAACCTATGCTACCAATGATTTCACTTTATCTGCTAACTGCTGACACAGCGTCTCAACTTGCTCGCCATCTTCACCTTCGACCATCACCCTAACAACTGGCTCTGTTCCTGAAGGCCGAAGCAAAACCCGCCCGCTACTCCCAAGATCCAATTCAACTTCTCGCACCGCTTTTTTCAGATCTTCTGACGTCAAGTCTAATTCAGATGATAATGAAACATTGATCATTTTTTGAGGGTATTTAGTCATATCAGACTTCAATTCAAACAAGGATTTACCCGACTTCACCATAGCAACAAGAACTTGCAGTACAGCGACAATACCATCTCCCGTTGTCGTCCGGTCTAAACAAATCACATGCCCCGATGACTCTCCGCCAAGAAACCAACCATTACGCTTTAATGCCTCCATCACATAACGATCCCCAACATCTGCCCGCTCAAACACCAAGCCCAATCGTTTCAATGCATGCTCTAAACCCAAGTTGCTCATTAAAGTACCAACAACGGCGCCTCGCATTGTTTGCTCTTGCACCCGAGACTTTGCTATGACAAATAAAAGCTCATCACCATCAACAACCTCTCCCTTATGATCAACCATAATCAATCGATCACCATCACCATCTAAGGCAATCCCAATATCTGCCTTAGACTCTAGAACTGCCTGCCTCAGCAACTCTGGTTTTGTAGAACCTACGTTATCATTGATATTCAAGCCATTCGGTGAGACGCCGATTGCAGTCACTTTTGCACCACGCTCAAGAAGGACATTTGGCGCAATATGGTACGTCGCACCATGAGCGCAATCGACTACAATATTTAAGCTTTTAAAGTCGATTGCCGCTGGCATTGTGCTCTTGCAAAACTCAATATATCGACCCGCTGCATCTTGAACCCTCGTTGCTCTACCTAATTTTTCAGATGACACGGTCACAAAGGGCTTCTCAAGCTCAGCCTCAATAGCAAACTCTATATCATCAGCAAGCTTTCCCCCTTCTGGAGAAAAAAACTTGATACCGTTATCAAAGTGAGGGTTGTGCGATGCACTGATTACAATACCCGCTGCAGCACCAAGCGTTCTCGTTAAGTATGCCACGCCAGGTGTTGGCATTGGCCCCAATAGTTTTATATCAACACCAGCCGCTGAAAGCCCCGCTTCCAGAGCAGACTCAAACATGTACCCTGAAATCCGCGTGTCTTTACCGATGACAATGTGCTCACCATGACCACTTGTCATAACAACGCCGATAGCCCGGCCCAACCGCAACATAAATTCAGCGGTAATAACACCTTCACCTACGCGACCTCTAATTCCATCCGTTCCAAAGTATTTTTTTTCCACAACACACTCCATTTTTATTATTTTAACGATTGATATACTGATAATGCTTGCACTGTTTCAGCAACATCATGAACCCGCACCAACTGACAACCCCTTGCCACCGCCATCACTGCCGCCACAACACTGGGTATCAAACGTTCATTTGCCTCTAACCCTGTTATCTCACCCAACATACTCTTTCTTGAAACCCCTGCCAATACAGGATAGCCCATTCGCACCAACTCATCCAAACCACTGAACAGACTCACATTGTGCTCATATGACTTACCAAAACCAAACCCCGGATCCACCGCAATACGATGAACATCAATACCCGCCTCTACGCAGTCAGTCACTCTTCGCTGCAAAAAACCACCAACCTCTTCGACCACGTTTTCATATTGCGGGTTTTGCTGCATCGTTTCTGGCTTACGCTGCATATGCATCAAACAAACGCCCACTTGGCTAGATGAAACAACCTCGACAGCGCCCTCAGAGCGCAATGCATTCACATCATTCACTAGGGCTGCACCAGCAACAATTGCCTCCCGCATTACCTCAGGCTTTGTTGTATCAATAGAAATAGGCACACCACACGAACCTGCTAGCTCACTAATAACAGGGATAACTCTTTCTAACTCCTCATTCACGGAGACAGCTTTTGCACCTGGCCGGGTTGACTCGCCGCCAACATCAATAATCCCAGCGCCATCAGCTGCCATTTTCATCGCATAATCAAACGCTCTTTGATGCTCTCGATACATCCCACCATCGGAGAAAGAGTCAGGCGTCACATTCAGCACCCCCATAACGACAGGAGACGACAAATCAAACGAATAGTCACCACACTTAAATTTCATTATTTTTTACCCAAAAAAAATGGCCATTCCCTGAATGACCATTCAATTAACAATGCACAACGCATGAATTAGTGCTCGTTTGCAGGACCACCAATTGGCGTGACATTCGAATCTTTTTTACTCACCTGACCATCACTCTTATCATTACCGGAATCCTCTTCAGGACCATCATCATCCCAGCCTTTAGGTGGACGAGGGGTTTTACCTTCCATAAGATCCTCTATCTGTGCCGCATCGATGGTTTCATACTTCATCAACGCATCAGCCATCGCCTTTAACACATCACTTTTCTCGACAAGAATCTGCTCTGCTTTATCGTAATTTCGGTTAATAATGACCCGTATTTCTTTGTCAATTTCGTGAGCAGTTTCATCAGAGACCTGCTTGTGCTGAGTCACTGAACGCCCTAAAAACACCTCTCCATCATCTTCAGAGTATGCAAGCGGCCCCATCAATTCAGACAAACCCCACTTTGTAACCATGTTTCGCGCAATTTCAGTGGCACGCTCAATGTCATTTGATGCCCCCGTCGTCACAGCGCCCTTTCCAAACGTAAGCTCTTCCGCAAGCCGCCCACCAAATAGTGAACAAATATTCGCCTCCAAAAAGTCCTTACTGTAACTGTAGCGATCATCTTCAGGTAAAAACATAGTCACTCCGAGCGCTCGGCCACGAGGAATAATGGTCACCTTATACACAGGGTCATGGTCAGGTAAAGTTCGACCAATGATCGCGTGACCTGCTTCATGAAATGCCGTATTACGCTTTTCAATCTCATTCATCACCATGGATTTTTTCTCGGCTCCCATGAGGATTTTATCTTTTGCCTTCTCTAGCTCCTGCATGCCTACTAAGCGCTTATTCAACCTAGCAGCAAACAATGCTGCCTCATTAACTAAATTGGCAAGATCTGCACCAGAAAACCCTGGGGTTCCGCGGGCAATCAGTGATGCTTCAGCATTATCATCTATTGGCACTTTTCTCATGTGCACTTTTAATATTTGCTCTCGACCGCGAATATCGGGAAGCCCAACAGTCACTTGACGATCAAATCGACCAGGGCGTAACAATGCAGGGTCAAGCACATCAGGTCGGTTTGTGGCCGCAATAACGATCACGCCTTCATTCCCTTCAAAGCCATCCATCTCAACCAACAACTGATTCAAGGTTTGCTCACGCTCATCATGACCACCACCCAAACCTGCGCCACGATGCCGACCTACCGCATCAATTTCATCGATAAAAATGATGCAAGGCGCGGCTTTTTTCGCTTGTTCGAACATATCCCGAACACGAGAAGCACCCACACCAACAAACATTTCGACAAAATCTGAACCTGAGATAGTGAAAAACGGCACCTTCGCCTCACCAGCAATGGCTCTGGCCAATAACGTTTTACCTGTTCCCGGGGGGCCTACCATCAGAGCGCCCCGCGGAATTTTACCACCTAATTTTTGGTATTTTCCTGGGTCCCGTAAAAAATCGACCATTTCAGACACTTCATCTTTGGCCTCATCAACACCCGCAACATCTGCAAAGGTGACTTTAATTTGATCTTCGCCTAAAAGCCGCGCCTTGCTTTTACCGAAAGACATCGCCCCTCGACCGCCACCGCCTTGAACTTGGCGCAAGAAGAAAAACCACAATCCAACCAAAACGATCAACGGGAACCAATTAATCAACAAGGTCATTAAGAACCCTGGCTTTTCTGGGGGTGCTGCACTTACTTCGACATCATTTTTAAGCAATGTATCAATCAGCTGCTGATCGCCAGGATTATAAGTATGAACTCGCCCACCTTGACCACCACGACCAAGCTCGCCATCAATATTGTTTCCACGGATAACCACTTTACTAACGCGATTATCTTCAACTTTCTGCACAAACTCTGAGTAAGGCACTTCGTTTGAGCCATGCCCAACCGTACTGAAGTTCTTAAAAACAAACATCAGAACAAATAAGATCACCACCCATAGTACGATGTTTTTTGTTAGATCATTCAAACCCTAAATCCTCTTTTCACCTTATTCTTAGCCATGCTTATCACATGGTGATATCCCTACAAGATACTATAGTTTGTAACCTTTGGCCAAGATATAAACTTCCCTACTCCTTGAACGGGATGCCTTTGGCTTGCGTGTCACAACTTTTTCAAACTTAGGGCGAACCTTTCGGTAAAACTCATCAACCCCTTCTCCTTGGAATAATTTTGCCAAAAAGACACCATTTTTTGTCAGCACTTGCTCCGCAAAATCAAGTGCAAGCTCGAGCAGGTAGACCATTTTTGCCTGATCAACGACTTTAATTCCACTCAAATTTGGCGCAAGATCCGACAGTACAACATCCACTTTCTGCCCGTCCAACTGAGCCAACAAATTTTCGTAAACTTCATTCTCGGTAAAGTCACCCACAATACACTCAACGCCCGCTATCGAGTCAAAAGGCAAGATATCAAGCGCAAAAACTTTTCCTTTTTCACCCACTGCTTTAACGATGTACTGAGACCAACCCCCTGGAGCCGCCCCTAAATCAACCGCAACTGACCCTGGCTTTAAAATTTTATCTTTCTCGTTAATTTCCATAAGCTTATAAACCGCACGAGACCGAAAACCCTCTTTTTTAGAGCGCTTTACATACTCATCATCAAAATGCTCTTGGAGCCAACGACCACTACTTTTACTTTTTGCCATAAATCAATTCGCCCAATATATGAATAGAGTCTTACTATCGCAACCTGATTATTTTATAATATATTATATTCACTTACGAATACTTCAAATCGCTTAAGTAAAGGGTCCACTTTGAAACCACTATCCAAAAAACAGCGCCTATACCTCAAAAAGTTAAGCCATCATTTAAAACCCGTCATCATTGTCGGGCACTCAGGCTTGGGGGAAAACGTCGTTAACGAAATAGAAATCGCACTAGAAAGGCACGAGCTTATAAAGATAAAAATCATGGCAGATAAGGACGACCGAAGAGAGATGACAGATTCATTATGCAACCAAACAAAATCAGAACTCATCAACCAAATTGGCCAAATGAGCATTGTTTTTCGCGTAAGCTCTGAAAAACCCCAAATAGCGTTACCCTCTGATTAATACCAGTTTCAGCATGGACGCGCCCCCATGCTGAAACATAAAGCGACTTAGAGTAGCGGGTTTAAATACCCAACAACACGCCGCTTTTAAATAGGTAGAGAGTGGGACTTAAATATATTTAACCTCAACGATCTCATATTCCTTTTCACCACCTGGCGCCCTAACCAAAGCAATATCCCCCTCTTCTTTAGCAATCAGCGCTCTTGCAATTGGTGAGTTAACAGAAATAAAGCCTTTCTTAATATCAGCTTCATCGTCACCCACTATCTTATAAGTCACTTCATTGCCATTTTCTTCATCAACCAAGTCGACTGTCACGCCAAAAACAACGCGCCCATTTTGGGGCAGCGTGGTGACATCTATCACTTGTGCATTAGAAAGGGTTGCATCGATTTGCGCGATCCGGCCCTCAACAAAACTCTGCTGCTCTCTCGCCGCGTGATATTCAGCATTTTCTTTTAAGTCCCCATGTTCTCTAGCTACTGCAATAGCTTCAATCACTTTTGGGCGCTGCACATTTTTCAGGTCTGCAACTTCATCAATCAGTGTTTTTTCACCTTGAACGGTTAATGGCACACGACTCATTTTCTATCCTCAATTCTTTATTTAATAACGTCTTTTTAACACAGCATACATTACCAAACAGAACCACAACCTCGACAATAACTATAAAGATTCTAGGTTCTGATGTAAGTCTTGGAGCTTGCTCACAGACTCACAGTAATTTTCCTTCAACGCCAAAAATGTTGCCTCAGCACCTGACATTGTTGTCGTATAAGCCACCTTATGTTGAAGTACAGCTTTCCTTATTTCACGTGAATCTTCAATCGCTTGACGACCCTCAGTGGTATTAATAATAAAATCTGTCTCACCATTTTTAATCATATCAACGATATGAGGCCGCCCTTCAGCTACTTTATTGATTGAGGTACAATCAATCCCAGCAGCTTGCAATATTTTCGCTGTACCCGAAGTCGCTCTCACTTCAAAGCCCAGCTCTTTTAACTCCTGAACAACACTAATGACACGCGGCTTATCTGCATCACGAACACTCACAAACAAACACCCTGTTTCTGGCATAGGGATACCGGCACCAATTTGCGCCTTAGCATAAGCTTCGCCAAAGTTTTTGCCAACCCCCATCACTTCGCCTGTTGATTTCATTTCGGGGCCGAGAATGGGATCAACACCTTGAAACTTAATAAATGGGAAAACGGCTTCTTTCACTGCATAATAATTCGGAACAATCTCATCTAGACAGTTCATTTCTTTGAGGCTCTTGCCCGCCATACAACGCGCAGCCACTTTTGCCAGCGGCCGACCACAAGCCTTGGAAACATATGGCACCGTTCTTGATGCACGAGGGTTTACCTCTAACACGTAAATATTATCACCCTGGATTGCAAACTGCGTGTTCATCAAACCAATCACATTAAGGCCTTTAGCCATTTTCTTAACTTGATCACGCATTTTATCTTGAACAGACTGACCCAAAGTGTAAGGCGGCATTGAACACGCCGAGTCACCAGAGTGCACACCCGCTTGCTCAATGTGCTCCATTATGCCACCAATCAGCACATCTTCACCGTCACAGATAATATCAACATCCACTTCAATCGCTGAATCTAAAAAGTGATCCAATAGGACAGGAGAGTCATTTGACACCTGAACCGCCTCTCTCATATAACGCTCTAACTCTTCATCAGAATAGACAATTTCCATTGCCCGACCACCTAACACATACGACGGCCTAACCACGAGAGGGTAGCCAATACCTTGCGCTAGCGTCATCGCTTCCTCAGGTGTCCTTGCGGTGGCATTTTCTGGTTGCAACAATCCTAACTCTTGTATTAACTGCTGAAAGCGCTCTCGGTCTTCAGCTAAATCAATGGAGTCTGGACTTGTGCCAATAATAGGCGCTCCAGCGGCCTCTAAGTCACGCGCCAATTTAAGCGGGGTTTGTCCGCCATACTGCACAATTACGCCTTTCGGATTTTCGAGGCGAATAATTTCCAGCACATCTTCCAATGTCACGGATTCGAAGTACAACCGATCAGCCGTATCATAATCAGTTGAAACGGTTTCAGGGTTGCAATTCACCATGATGGTCTCATAACCATCTTCAGACAATGCCTGGGCTGCATGCACACAGCAGTAGTCAAACTCAATTCCTTGCCCGATTCGGTTCGGCCCACCACCTAGCACAATGATTTTATCTTTGTTTGTTGGCGCCGCTTCACACTCTTCTTCATAGCTTGAGTACATGTAAGCGGTAGCCGATTCAAATTCAGCAGCACACGAATCTACACGCTTGTAAACAGGGTGAATTTCAAGCTCATAACGCTTTTCTCGAACCGCTTTTTCAGATTCATTCATTAAAGTGGCCATGCGCCTGTCTGAAAAGCCTTTTTGCTTAACAGCGTATAACCAATCTTTTTCCAAACCCTTTAGGGTTTGCTGCGCTATTTCTTTCTCAGTATGTATTAAATCTTCAATTTGAACTAAGAACCAAGGGTCTATGCCGCTTAACTCAAACAAAGTCTCTACATCAAATCCATGGCGCATCGCATCAGCCACATACCACAGGCGGGTAGGCTCAGGTAGCCGCATTTGCTGACGAACTAATGACTTAACATCATCACAATTGGCATCCATCACAGGATCCAGGCCATCAACATCAATTTCCAGACCACGCAGTGCTTTTTGCAATGATTCCTGGAAGGTTCGACCCATCGCCATCACTTCACCAACAGACTTCATTTGAGTCGTCAATTTTGGCGATGCTTGCGGAAATTTTTCGAAGTTAAAGCGGGGAATTTTGGTCACAACATAATCGATGGTTGGCTCAAATGATGCCGGCGTCACGCCACCCGTAATCTCATTTGAAAGCTCATCTAAGGTATAACCAACCGCCAATTTAGCAGCAACCTTGGCAATAGGGAACCCAGTCGCCTTGGAAGCAAGCGCTGACGAACGAGAAACGCGAGGGTTCATCTCAATGATGACCATTCGACCTGTTTTAGGGTCTATACCAAACTGTACGTTAGAACCGCCCGTCTCAACACCAATTTCACGCAGTACTTGCAATGAAGCATTACGCATAATTTGGTATTCTTTGTCAGTTAACGTTTGAGCCGGGGCAACAGTGATCGAGTCTCCTGTATGCACACCCATAGGGTCTAGGTTTTCGATTGAACATATGATGATACAGTTGTCGTTTTTATCCCGAACAACCTCCATTTCATATTCTTTCCAACCGATGATTGACTCTTCGACCAACAATTCACTCGTTGGCGAAAGCTCTAATCCTCGAGTACAAATATCGACAAACTCTTCTTGATTGTAAGCAACCCCACCACCACTACCACCCATGGTGAACGAAGGACGTATAATGGTTGGATAACCAACCTGCGCTTGCACCTGTACCGCTTCTTCTAAACTATGTGCGATGGCAGATTTCGGCATATATAAGCCAATTCCACGCATTGCTTCTCTAAATTTTTCTCGGTCTTCGGCTTTATCGATCGCCTCTTTTGAGGCACCTATCAGCTCTATACCATGTTTTTTCAACACACCTTCACGATCTAAATCCAAGGCACAATTTAAGGCAGTTTGACCACCCATGGTCGGTAGAATCACATCAGGCTTTTCAATTTCAATGATTTTTTCTACAGCCTGCCAAGTTACAGGTTCGATATAAGTCGCATCCGCCATACCTGGATCAGTCATAATCGTCGCAGGGTTCGAGTTAACTAAGATCACTCGAAAGCCATCTTCTTTTAACGCTTTACACGCTTGAGCACCGGAGTAGTCAAACTCACATGCTTGACCAATGACAATGGGACCTGCGCCAATGATTAAGACGCTGTTTATATCGGTTCTTCTAGGCATTACGACACCATTTTATCTGCGATAAAAAGAAATAGGGTTGTGAAATTTACTATTTTGCTTCAGACATCAGATCAATAAAGTGATCAAACAAGTAAGCAATATCATGCGGTCCAGGGCTTGCTTCAGGGTGCCCTTGAAAGCCAAATGCGGGCTTTTCTGTATGATGCAAACCTTGTACAGATTGATCAAATAAAGATTTATGTGTCATTTTTAAATGGCTTGGCAAAGAAGCTTCATCAACAGCAAAACCATGGTTTTGGCTACTGATAAGAACCCGCTCTTGCTCAACATCTAAAATAGGATGGTTTGCGCCATGATGACCAAATTTCATTTTGATGGTTTTAGCACCACAAGCCAGCGACAACAATTGATGCCCTAAGCAGATGCCGAAAGTTGGCATATTTTGATCAACCAACGATTCAATCGCTGTAACAGCATAATCACAAGGTTCTGGATCGCCAGGACCATTTGATAAAAATACACCATCAGGTTTTAGCGCCATCACCTCTTCTGCTGAGGTTTGTGCAGGAACAACGGTTAACTTACAACCCCTAGCAACCAACATATTCAGAATATTTCGCTTCACCCCAAAATCAAAAGCGACAACATGGTAAGGCGTATCCGTATTTTCTTGGTAGCCAGATTCTAAATCCCATTCACCTTGTGTCCATGAGTACTGCTTATCTGTCGTGACAACTTTAGCGAGATCCATACCCTGCAAACCAGGAAAAGCTTTCGCTTTTTCAAGTGCAGCAGCCTCATCCACTTCTTCAGCTGCGATAATACAGCCTCTCTGAGCACCTTTTTGGCGAAGAATTCTTGTGAGCTTTCGGGTGTCAATTCCCGCAATAGCAACCACATTATTTTCTTGCAAAAATTCAGCAAAGTTATTCTCAGCCCGCCAGCTACTCACTGGAGGAACATCTTTAACGACAATACCGCTGAGAGATACAGAATTTGACTCTTGGTCTTCTTGGTTGAAACCAACACTACCAATATGAGGATACGTCAGTGTTACTATCTGACGACAGTATGACGGGTCGGTAAAGATTTCTTGATAGCCAGTCATTGCCGTATTAAAGACAACTTCCCCAACTACTTCACCAATAACACCGATGGATTGTCCACGAAAAATCGTTCCATCTTCTAAAACCAGAAGTGCGTGTGCCACTCAGCCTCCCTTGCTAACAGCTAGACGTCCCTTAAACTACAGGTGAGATACTGGGCGGTGATTCTACTCGATTGTTATCCTCATTGCTACGAGCAATTAGAATGTTTTAACATTTCAATGTTATTTCAGAGAGTTATTTATTTTAACCCCAACACATCCTGCATATCGTACACCCCAGAAGGCTGCCCCATAACCCATGCAGCGGCTCTGACTGCGCCATTTGCAAAGGTCATTCGGCTAGAGGCTTTATGTGTTATTTCAACACGCTCACCAATATCAGCAAACATCACCGTATGCTCACCAACAATATCGCCAGCTCGAATCGTCTCAAAACCAATGGTTTTTCGATCTCGCTCGCCTGTCTGCCCTTCCCGGCCATACACGGCACAATCTTTTAAATCACGACCCAACGCATCCGCAACAACCTCTCCCATTCGAAGCGCTGTACCAGATGGTGCATCCACTTTATGCCTGTGATGTGCCTCAACAATCTCAACATCCACTCGGTCACCAAGAATTTCAGCGGCAATACTGAGCAATTTAAAGCATAAGTTCACCCCAACACTCATATTGGGCGCATAGATAATGCCATGCGACTCACCTGCTTGCTTAATTTGATCCACCTGCTCTTCTGTAAACCCAGTTGTACCGATAACCATTTTTTTATTGTGAGCAACGCAATACGCCAACCCTTCCAAACTGACATCAGGGCGGGTAAAGTCAATCAAGATATCAAAATCAGAATTTTCATACCCCGTTTGAATCGCAACATGTAACGTACCAACTCCAGCCAACTCGCCTGCATCAGCACCAATCAAAGTTGATTTAGGGTGTTCCCCAGCATAAGACAAAACGGTATCAGCACGCTCACAAACAGCTTGAATTAACGCCCGGCCCATTCGACCAGCAGCACCACTAACACCTACCTTAATCATACTCATCATCCTTATTTGTATTCACTCACGAAAAACCAATTTTTAGGTTTGACCTGTAACCATTGAAGCTCTCCTTTAGCATCACGAGCGCAAGAGAGAAAAAGTGAACCGACACTGAGTAAGTGATCTTTTTCTGATGCAAATCCCGTGATGCTAAAGGGTCAATGTGCAGTTACAGACTTTCGAAGAATTTTTTCACGCCATCCAACCACGATGTTGCTTGGGGACTGTGTTTTTCATGATTTAAGCTGTCACCAAACTGCGCTAACAACTCTTTTTGCTCTTTCGTTAGCTTAACGGGTGTTTCCACGAGAACCTTACAGATCAAATCGCCGGTAGCACCACCCCTTACAGGCTTAACACCTTTTCCACGCAGGCGAAACATTTTACCTGTTTGCGTTTCTGCCGGTATTTTCAAACTAACACGGCCATCCAGTGTGGGCACTTCTAACTCTCCACCCAATGCTGCATCAACGATACTGACAGGCACATCACAGTGCAGGTTATTATCATCACGCGTGAAAATATCATGCTGACGAACTTGAACCTGTACATATAAATCACCCGGCGGCCCACCATGCTCACCCGCTTCGCCTTCGCCCGATAAACGAATTCGATCCCCGGTATCAACCCCAGCAGGAACACTGACCGATAACGTTTTACTTTCTTGTATTCGACCGGAACCCTGGCATGGTCGGCAAGGGTCACTGATCATTTGCCCCGTACCATGACACCTTGGACAAGTTTGCTGTATAGAGAAGAAACCTTGCTGCCGGCGTACTTGACCGTGACCTGCACAGGTAGAACAAACGGCGGCACTGGTGCCTTTCTTCGCGCCCGTACCATCACAACTACCACAAGGCACTTGAGTTGGAATTTTAATCTTAACTTCTTTACCGGCAACCGCTTCCTCAAGCGATAGATCAAGGTTGTAACGCAAGTCAGCGCCACGCTGAGCCCGAGAACCACCTTGGCGCCCACCACCGCCGCCGAAGATATCACTAAAGACATCTCCAAAAATATCGCTAAAGTTACCGTTTTGAGGCCCGCCGCCTCCCATTTGAGGATCAACGCCTGCATGCCCGAAACGGTCATAAGCACCACGTTTTTCGGCATGAGACAAAATTTCGTAAGCCTCTTTCACTTCTTTAAACTGATTTTCCGCTTCCTCACTATCCGGGTTGCGATCAGGGTGGTACTTCATCGCTAAGCGGCGGTATGCTTTTTTAATTTCCGCATCACTGGCACCTTTCGAGACACCTAATACTTCGTAAAAATCTCTTTTAGACATAGCGTTTCATTTTCTTTTAAATAACGTCGAGTATATGAACGCAAAAACCACCACTGAATTATTAGCGGTGGTTTTTGCACTGACTACAAAGTAAAACCTTACTTATCTTTAACTTCTTCAAACTCTGCATCGACAACATCGTCGTCAACTGGATCTGCCTGCGCTTCTTCTGCACCTGCAGCACCAGCAGCTCCCGCCGCCGCCGCACCTTCAGCACCACCGGCATCGGCATACGCTTTTTCAGCTAATTTACCAGAAAGGTCAGTTAATGCTTTGGTTTTTGCCTCAATGGCGTCTTTACTATCACCTTTTAGCGCATCTTTTAAATCACTGACTGCAGCTTCAATTTCAGCTCTTTCACTAGGCTCAACTTTATCGCCCATCTCATCAAGAGACTTGGTAACTGCATGAATCATGCTGTCAGCTTGGTTTCTAACACCCACCATTTCATGGAATTTTTTATCTTCCTCAGCATTGGCTTCAGCATCTTGTACCATGCGTTCAACCTCTTCATCCGACAAGCCACTTGACGCTTTAATGACAATCGATTGCTCTTTGCCAGTGGCTTTATCTTTTGCCGACACATTTAGAATACCATTAGCATCAATATCAAAGATGACTTCGATTTGTGGTACACCACGTGGTGCAGGTGGAATATCAGACAAGTCAAAGCGCCCAAGAGATTTATTCGCTGATGCAATTTCTCTCTCACCTTGAAGCACATGCACAGTTACCGCACCTTGATTATCATCCGCTGTTGAGAAGACTTGGTCTGCTCTGGTTGGGATTGTGGTGTTTTTCTCAATAAGCTTAGTCATCACGCCGCCCATTGTTTCAATACCAAGCGACAATGGTGTTACATCTAATAGCAGTACGTCGGTCACATCACCACCAAGTACACCGCCCTGGATAGATGCGCCAATGGCAACGGCTTCATCTGGGTTGACATCTTTACGTGCTTCTTTACCGAAGTAGTTTTTCACTTCTTCTTGCACTTTAGGCATACGAGATTGACCACCGACCAAAATCACGTCGTCAATTTCAGAAACCGACAAGCCTGCATCGGTCATTGCTTGTTTACAAGGTGTAATTGTACGGGTCACCAAGTCTTCAACTAATGACTCTAACTTAGCCCGTGTCAATTTCACATTTAAGTGCTTAGGACCAGTTGCATCAGCTGTAATGTATGGCAAGTTGATGTCGGTTTGTTGGCTTGATGACAACTCAATCTTCGCCTTTTCAGCAGCTTCTTTTAAGCGCTGTAAAGCCAAAGGATCGTTGCGTAAATCCATGCCATTTTCTTTCTTAAACTCTTCAACTAAGAAATCGATCAAACGTAAATCGAAATCCTCACCACCAAGGAAGGTGTCACCATTGGTTGATAACACTTCAAACTGGTACTCACCGTCAATTTCAGCAATTTCAATGACAGAGATATCAAATGTACCACCACCCAAATCATAAACAACGATTTTGCTGTCACCTTTTTTCTGCTTATCTAAACCATAAGCTAATGCAGCCGCTGTTGGCTCGTTAATGATTCGCTTAACTTCAAGCCCTGCGATACGACCTGCATCTTTAGTGGCTTGTCTTTGTTGGTCATTAAAGTATGCCGGAACTGTAATTACAGCTTCAGTCACTTCTTCGCCTAAGTAGTCTTCTGCGGTTTTTTTCATTTTCATCAAAATACGCGCAGAAACTTCAGGTGGCGCCATTTTCTTACCACCAACATCAACCCATGCATCACCATTGTCTGCACCAACAATGCCGTATGGCACCATGCTGATGTCTTTTTGCACAACGTCATCTTTAAATTTACGACCAATCAAACGTTTAATCGCAAACAAGGTATTAGTAGGGTTAGTTACGGCTTGTCTTTTAGCAGATTGACCAACCAAAATCTCATCATCTTCAGTGAACGCAACAACAGATGGTGTTGTGCGATCCCCTTCGCTGTTCTCAATCACTTTTTGAGAACCGTCTTCCATAATCGCAACACATGAGTTGGTCGTGCCTAGATCGATACCAATAATTTTGCCCATTTCATACTCCAAATTTTGTCTATTTTATTTCGTTATGTTCAATGTTGGGTTGATACTGCCTAATTTCAAGTGGTTTACACTTTTTCATCAATGGCAGACCCTGCTGCTTTTTTCGACACCACAACCATCGCAGGTCTTATTAACCGATCATTCAAGGTGTAACCTTTTTGAATGACGGTTAGTACGGTATTTGGTTCTGCGTCAGATTCTTGCATGGTAATTGCCTGATGTAGCTCGGGGTTAAATTTCTCCCCTTCAGGGTTCACCTGGACCACATTAAATTTTTCCATCGCGCCAGAAAGCTGTTTCAACGTCAGCTCGGTGCCTTCTATGATAGAAGCAATGCTTGCCCCATCTTGCGTTGCCGATGCTAATCCCATCTCCAAACTGTCACGCACAGTCAACAGCTCAACAGAGAATTTCTCTAACGCAAATTTATGTGCGTTTTGCAGCTCTTTATCACGCCGCTTTTTATAATTATCGAGTTCAGCCTTTGCCCGCATTAGTTGATCATTGTTATCAGCGGCACGTAGCTCTGCTTCAGCAAGTTGTGTCTCTAACGACTTCTCTGCTGCCACTTCAGGCTCGGCACCCTCTACAGATTCAGGTGCAACTTCTTCTGCACTTGCCTCTACGTTTATGTTTTCTTCTTCAGTATTCCCCATTGAACGCCTCTTTTTTTTATGACCCTAGTGTTTTGCTGCAATAATCTGGGGGCAGCCTAAGGGTGTTTCAAGTATTAATTGTCAGTTTTGTGCGTATTCAGTGCTGCACTCAATATTTTTGCGGTCACATCCACTACCGGAATAACGCGGTTGTACTCCATTCTTGTCGGCCCGATGACCGCTAATGCACCCACCGTTTCACCATTGACCTTATAGGGTGAGCTGATCACACTGCAATCACCAAACCCTGATCGCCCCGACTCTTCACCAATATAAATGCGTACACCATCACCCGTGATGCATTGATCCAACAAACTCAGCATTTCCTGTTTGTCACTAAAGGTATTAAACATGCTCCGTAAACGTGACATGTCGGACATATCCATACAGTGAATCAAATTAGTCTCACCCGTCACAAACAGATCGTTTTCCTTGCTCTCATCGAGGGTCAACGCTTTTTGTGCCACCTCAACTGAGTCCGCCATCATCCTGTTTATCTGCGAGTGTGCATCTTGCAAATCCCCCGAAAGCATTTGCCGAACACGCTTTAAATCTTGACCTGAATAGGTCTCTGTCAAGTAGTTAGCCAGTTGGACTAATTCGCTTGCACTATAGGGTTTTGAGGTATGAATAATAAAATTTTCAACCTCTTGCTCATTGGTCACCAAAATAACCAACACCCGATCTTGCGATAGAGGTAAAAACTCTATTTGCCTTAGAGAAATCATATCCCGCTGTGGCAGCGTTACCACGCCAGCCATATGGGTAATATCCGAAAGCAAGCCTGACGCCGAATCGAGCAAACCCGAAACACTTTTATCTATTCCAAGCTCACCCCGTATCCCTTCCACCTCAATATCACCCAACGCTGTGACCGTTAGCAGTGAATCGACGAATAAGCGATACCCCGTGACCGTAGGTACGCGACCTGCGGATGTATGCGGCGCATGGATCAAGCCCATCTCTTCTAAATCAGACATAACGTTACGAACCGTTGCAGGACTGATTTTCAAACTAGAAGATTTTGCCAGCGTTCTAGAGCCAACAGGCTGTCCATCTTCAATATAACGCTCGACCAAAGTTTTCAGTAAATGTTGTGCACGGTCGTTGAGCATTCTATTATTCAATAAGGGTGCTCCATAATGAGTTGTTAGCACTCAAGGCATTCGAGTGCTGAAAATTAGCAATTCAAATACCAACTGTCAACTAGGTTACACACCGAGCCAGCAAAAGAATAAAAACAACATGCAAAATCAATTCAAATCCATTGGCATTATTAGCAAATCAGAAGATTGCCACTCTTGCCAGGTCACTCACGACCTATGCCAGATCATTAGTGATTCAGGCGGTACCATTTTCATAGAAGAAAGCACACATACCACGTGTGACTTGACACAGTATCATCACTGCAGCATTGAAGATTTAGGTCGCCATTGTGACCTCGTTATCGTCATTGGTGGTGACGGCACATTGCTTTGTACTGCACGCCACCTAACAACCCATGACATCCCTTTGGTTGGCATTAACAGAGGTCGACTGGGGTTTTTAGTCGATATTTCCCCCAAAGACTTACGTAAAAGCATCATGGCCATTTTAACGGGACAATATCTTCAAGAAAGTCGCCACCTGCTAACCATGAAAGTAGAGCGCGACGGAAAAACATTACACCAAGCAGATGCCTTCAACGACGTTGTTATTTCCAAATGGAATACAGCCAGCATGATTGAATTTGATACCATGATAGATGATCATTATTTGCTTACTCAGCGCTCAGACGGCATGATCATCTCCACCCCAACAGGGTCCACGGCTTACTCTCTCTCAGGAGGCGGCCCCATTATGCACCCTGCGGTAGATGCCACTTTGCTTGTACCAATTTGCCCCCATACATTGAACAACCGCCCAATCGTTGTTCATGGCAGCAGCAAAGTCACCATTACGTTTAACCCTCTTAGCAGCCCAGAAGTTCAAGTCAGCTGCGATGGCCAAGATGAGTTTATTTTGCAAAAGTCAGATACTGTCGTGGTTCAACAAAAACCCGAACCCATCCGGCTATTACACCCTCCTGGTTATGATTATTTCAGCGTGCTCCGTGCAAAACTACACTGGGGCGGCGCAAGCACACCGAGAAGCGAATGCTAACCCATATTTTTGTTAAAAATTTAGCCATCATGGAACACTTATCGCTTGATCTAAGCAATGGCATGAGCGTCATAACCGGTGAAACAGGCGCAGGCAAATCGATTTTAATTGACGCGCTCTCCTTAGCATTTGGCGAGCGCGCCGATGCAAGAGCCATTCGCTCAGATTGCGATAAAGCTGAAATATCCCTCAGCTTCGATTTAGCCCAATTGCCTCAAGTACAAAGTTGGCTTGAACAAAACGAATTAGAAGCTGATGGCGAATGCATCACAAGACGAATACTCATCAAAGAAGGCCGATCAAAAGCGTACATTAATGGCCGCCCAACCCCCATTAGCGCACTCAAGCAGCTTGGCGAACTCATGATAGACATTCATAGCCAACACGCCCACCAACAACTACTCAAAAAAGAACACCAACTTAATTTATTAGATGATTTTGCCCATCATCAATTATTAGTACAAGATATTGGCGCACTATTTAAAGAACTCAAAAACATTCAGCACAATATTGAAAAACTAGAAAACCAAGCTAAACAAGAACAGGCACGCATTACCCTCATTCAATACCAAATTGATGAGCTACTGGAACTCGCTTTATCTGAAGGCGAACAGGATCAACTCAACGACGAGCACAAGCGCCTCGCCAATGCAGAGCAGCTCCTGTCCTCTAGCCAGCAAGCTTGCGACACTCTGTTTGAATCAGACAACTGTATCCATAACCAACTCAGCTTTGTGGATCGAGAGCTAGAAACCTTGGGCCAATGCGACACAGAGTTAAAAGAAACTGAGCAACTCATTAAAGATGCCCTTATCGCGATCACCGAGGCCAGCACCAATTTACGCAATTACCAGGACCAAATCGAGCTTGACCCTGAGCGGCTCAGCTGGGTCGAGTCTCGGCTAGACAGCATCCAAACCATTGCCCGAAAGCACCACGTTTCACCAGAGCAATTACCACAACACCTGTTACAACTACAAACAGAACGCGGCGCATTTGAGCAGATTGAATCACAAGTGGCTGAGCAACACGCCACATTACAAAAATTAGAAAAAAAATATCACAGCTCGGCTAAAAAACTGTCTAAACAGCGACAAAAATCTGCTAAGACGCTCAGCGCATCCGTGAGCAAGGCAATCAAACCGTTAGGCATGCCCAACGCCACTTTTGAAATACACATTGAAAGCCAAGAACAGCTTTCTGCTAAAGGATATGACCACATCACCTATTTGGTCAGCACAAACAAAGGACAAACACTACAACCCATGGCGCAAATTGCGTCAGGCGGTGAATTATCTCGAATTAGCTTAGCCATCCAGGTTGAAGCGGCACGCTATGCAAAAATCCCGACCTTGGTTTTTGACGAGGTGGATGTTGGTATTGGCGGGGGCGTAGCTGAAGTTGTGGGCAAATTAATCCGCACACTTGGGGATAGCAGACAGGTCATTTGTATTACCCACTTACCTCAAGTGGCCTGCCAAGGTCACCACCATTTACAAGTCAGTAAAAGTAGTGATAAAAAATCCACCCGAACACAAATTAAAACACTTGAAGACAAACAACGCGTACAAGAAATTGCCAGAATGTTGGGCGGTATGGAGCTAACCGAGCAAACCCTGGCTCACGCCAAAGAAATGCTCAATGCTGTTTAGTAAAGAAGAGGCAAGTGGGTTACTTTTCTCGGTATTCGCAGTTTTCTTTTGTACAACTTCCGTACAGATACAAGCTATGGCTTGATACTTTAAAGCCTAACCCATGAGCGATATCATCTTGTCGCTGCTCAATGGTTTCATCGAAAAACTCTTCAACTCGGCCACAGTCAACACACACAATGTGATCATGATGGTCACCTTGGTTGAGCTCAAAAACTGAGTGGCCTTCTTCAAAGTGGTGCCGGGAAACCAACTGAGCCTGCTCAAATTGCGTTAACACCCTGTAAACAGTTGCTAAACCAACATCTTCATTCCGTACTAAAAGTTCTTTATAGACCTCTTCCGCACTCATGTGCCTATATTCACTCGCCTCTAAGATCTCTAATACCTTTAAACGTGGCAAAGTAACTTTCAATCCAGCCTTTCTGATGTCTTGGCTTTCCACTCATTTATCCTCTTGTGGTATACTATAGGGAATTAAACTTTTTTCTTATTGATCCATTGACTAAAAATGAATATACCTATGAAAAAGCTTCTCATCTTTTCCGCCGTAATAGCAAGCGGATTTATCAGTGCTTGTAGTAACGACCCCATTATTACCAACATGCCCGGCATTTATAAAGTCGATATAAAACAAGGCAATGTTATTAATCAGGAGTCTCTTAACCAACTCAAACCAGGCATGACTCGTCGCCAAGTGCGCTACGTGCTGGGTACGCCTTTAGTGGTTGATGTGTTCCACCAAAACCGCTGGGACTACATGTACTACGATTACCTTGACGGTGATACCGAGCAAGGCAAACAACGAATTTCTGTTTATTTTGAAAACGACAAACTCAGTCGTTTAGATGGCGACATGCGCCCTGGCGCTGAAGCCAAACAAACTCAAAAAGATTTTATCGTAGAAGTACCACCACAAAAACCTGAAAATCCCGGGCTTATCACCCAGGCGCTTGAAGGTCTAGGTATTTTGGGCGATGAAACAGAAGAATCTAGCGCCCAAGCACAACAGCGAGCACAAGAAGAAAAGACCGAAAAAGGGTTTATTCGTGCAACACTTGAACGCTTTGGTTTAGGTGACGAAGAAGAAGCACAAGAAACAAGCAAAGAGTAGAAACAGTCATGCGGCCACTGAGCCGCACGCGCACTCAGCAAGCTAGAACCCTAGCTTGCAAGCCACTCCTACAATCAAATCAACTAGCACTTGTTTAAGTTGCACCAATAGCCCAACCAAGACGAGCAGCCATCTTTAAGAGGTGGAGTCACTTAGTGTTTAATACTCAGTAATCAATCGTCAATAAATTGATAAAAGTAAAAGCAATCGCTGAGAATGCAAAAATCACAACAGCTATCGTAATCATACGTTCTTTAGACATGATCTTTCCCTGAAATCCATACAAACAAGTTGGCGGCAATTGTACCTAGTAACTTGTTATATATCAAAAACAGATAGCCCTTTCATTTTACGACGGAACTCATTCGTGATTTGAGAGGCTCTTTTATCATTTTCAATCACGTGTGGGGTAATCATAATCATAAGCTCTGAACGTGCCTTCTCAACCGCTGTCGTACCAAACAAAGGACCAATCAAGGGGACATCCATCAACACAGGGATACCAGACTCAGACTCAGTATCTTTTTCACTAATCAAACCCGCTAAAATAACCGTCTGAGCCGAATTAACGGCAACCAAGGTCTCAACCTTACGCTGGGTAATGGTTGGCGAGTCAATTTTTGAAGAAGCCGTCACAATCACATCACTCACCTCTTGCAGAACTTCCAAGGTCACTAAGCCGTTTACATTCACCCGAGGCGTTACATTCAACAAGATACCCGTCTGTTTATATTCAACACTATTTACCACAAAAGGATTATCTGCATCTTGGCTAGAACTGGTGG
>Ga0233435_1001632_pt1 | contig 21097 bp, 30 predicted proteins | sample SI_122_August201_3_FD_182735 | JGI IMG/M metagenome (GOLD analysis project Ga0233435, IMG submission 182735) | Seawater microbial communities from Saanich Inlet, British Columbia, Canada - SI_122_August2016_135_MG | ecosystem: Environmental > Aquatic > Marine > Inlet | place: Canada: British...
AACAATAAATAGAAGTGAAGTGAGATCCTATTTCATTATGTTCCTTTTTATGTACCCAATAGAAAAGGAGGATTCCCGTTAATCTAAATGAAAATATTCGAGGTAGAATTTGAAACTACCCTTCCGCCGTGGCATATTGGCCATGAATCCATTGAGGCGGAAACTCCTGATACTGCAAAGGAGAAGTTTTGTGAGAAACATGAAGCAGCACATATGTTAAAAATAACAGAAGTGCTAGAAGAATATTCTGGTACTCCTATATTTACAAATAATTAACCCTGTGTATTGAGAGTGTTCTCCTGATACTAAAAAGAGCACTCTCAACTGTATAACACTTCAACGAAAGGATTCTCCCGTGGCCTTTTATTTGACCCTTACAAATTTTCAAGTAGAAACACCTATCAATAAATTACTTTTTAATAACAAGAAAGATGCAGAATTAGAATATCAAAAATTCGTAAAAGAAAATGTTCCGTGCGAATTATTTGAAGACGGACATCTTCAAATGAAACATAATCCCAATTAAAAAATCACTTGACATTTTAACTGGTATGTTATATAATATACTTGTAATTAAAAAATAACTTTTTACAGGTATATTATGAAAGTGAAAATCCACTCAAAACACATAAACCCCAAACTTAAAGCCGCAGTTCATGCCATGTGTGAATGGAGCTTAGCTAGAATGGGTGTCTCCTCCCGCATTAGAAATAACCTCAATTTAAATATTCATTTTAGACATGCTGACACCGAGGGTGAAGCTCTATTGGATGATGAAACTAATCCTTATAGACCTAGAGATTTTAGAATTATCTTAGATCATCATCGCATGAACCTAGATGGCTTCGGTAGAGAACGTGGAGATACTGAATGGTCTTATAATGTATTAGGGACACTAGGACACGAGCTAGTACACGTTAAACAACACATTAAACAAGAACTAACAGAACGTAAGGGTAGATTCTACTGGAAGGGCGTTCAACTAAAAGGTATAGAAAACATATTAGATTATTATGACCTACCCCACGAGATTGAGGCTTATGGGAGAGAGAAGGGTTTATTGGTAGGATTTCTCGCAGCATGGAGTATAATAGAAGAAGAATTTGGTGAGGAATGTGATTGGACTTTCAAATAAAATAACTTGACATCTTTTTTTGTTTGTGATATACTATAAGTAAAGGTTAGAGATTGACTCTTTCCATTTTAACCCAAATGAGATTTGATTATGAGAGAAGATATTGAAAAAGTACTAGCTGCCATGAAGGCAGATTATTATGAGTGGTCGATCACGAGACCAGAATTGACAGGTGGATTTGAATCTGAATCAGCAAGAAACTATGCCGAAGAGTCTGTCAAAAACTATAATGATGGACTCACTCTTAAAGAAACCCGCAAGTATTGGAAGATCATTTCCAAAAAAGCCGGTGGGACTTCGGTCAACGGTTTCATTGTCAAAGAAGATGAAACAGGTTATCGAAAAGGTAAGTCTTTCAAAAAAGGTGATTTGTTGATGGCGGCGGGGTGGAAAGCTCCAGCCAGAAACTTTGAACGAGGCAATCTGTATTCATCAACAGATTTTGTCATTAAACGGAGTTGTCGTTGGACTGGAATCGGATAGAGGAGTTATGTTATGGGTACAAACGCTTTAATAGGTGTTGTCAATACGGACAATACTGTCACCACATCATATGTTCATTATGATGGATATATAGACGGAGTAGGTGGAACTTTACTGAAACATTATAATGATGATGTTTCGTCAACGACCATTTGTAATATAGGATATGCATCTTCTTTGGAACCTACGGTAGAAGAAACCGAAAAAAATGCAGTGCATGAGGAGGATACGGTTGAATTTGATAATATATTTTCATTAGAAGAATATGTTGACAGTGTCTCGAATATTGAATATGTCTATCTCAGACTCCCAAAAATAAAAAAATGGATGGTCAGGTATTATTCAGACTCTTCATCCGGAAGGCTAAATTGGGTAAACCTAAAAATAAAATAATTGGAGAAATACTATATGAGGAAACTTAAATATTATTTTGGTCGCCCGACCTGTGTGATTTCAGGTTGTTCGGAATTATCTCACATGATTAATTGTAAAAACGGTAAGTATACTTGGCGCAAATATTGCGGAAAACATCATAAGAGTCGGGGTCTGTTGTTTAATAAAATGTTAGTGGATGGTCCTATATTGGTTCCCCCTGAATGTGAAGCCCCTGCATGTAATGAGACAGTATCGTTGCTGGGATTGGATGAAGATAATTCTTTCAAATATGCCACATATTGCACACGACATAGTAGTACACCGTATCATCTGGGTTTTCGTAAAGATTATTGTGAAAATATAGATAGTCGATTAGGATTCAAGTGCACTACTAATATTTTTTGGATAGGTATGTTACAAGTAGATCACATAGATGGAGACCCATATAACAATCAACCAGACGGAACTAATTATCAAACTCTATGTGGATGTTGTCATGCCTATAAGACATGGAAGAACAAAGATTATCTCACTCCAGGCCGGAAGGGTGGTCGGGAAATATCACTTCAACCTATAATAATAGATGGCTATGAAAACGAAGAAACAGCGGAAAAAACGAGTACTTTCGGAGGCACAAAAAGAGGCGTTACGGGAACGATTAGTGAAAATGAGGGCAAACCGCAAACCCGCAGAATATAAAAATATACATAACTCAGTATTAGCTCTCGATGATGAAGATCCATATTCTTTTAATAATATGAAGTTGTGGATAAAACACAACAAGGAAATGATCTCAATGCTCACTGCACAGTCACGCAATCGAGAGATAACAGAAAAAAATAAAAATCTAGCTCGAGTTCAAGCGGAGAATAAAAAAGGTTTTATTAGATACATTGAACATTATTTAAGAACAGGTGATTGGATAGGCATGTTTTCTGGACAGGACGAAGAACATAAATGTGTGCCGAAATGTATTGCAATGGCATATTATCCTGATGGTACACCCAAACGGACTGTGGGCACCTGGTATCCAGATATTGAAACAGTTTGGACCAAAGATATGGAATCAGACTCAAAGTCTCCTATTCTGATGGCGACTACTGATAAGCAATTCACTTCCACTAATCTCTAAACCTCAAAAAACCTTGACAATAAATAATTGTATGATATAATGAAAGTTTAACACCATATTATGGAGACACATGGTTAAAGCAGTAAATGAACCGCTTAATACTTTAGGCGATAAGTCAGTGGAGCCTAGCACTGATGATACCTCGGCAATTGAATCTGATAATGTCGAATTTAAAATTAATTTTGACGGACAGCAACAAGTTGAATCCGTGTCAAATAAAGCTATTGGTGGCACAGAGTTGATGAAGAAATGGCTCACTGAGGATATTGAAAAACGTGAACCTGGTTTATTAGATAAATTTCAAATTATTAGTACTAGAGTACGCAACCTAGAACCGGACAAACACCGAATACTTTGGATACACGACTTAGCTTCTGACCCTGAGGTGAAACACTTAAAGGATAAAGAAAACTGGTCCAAATTCGAAAGAATAGTTTTTGTTAGTCATTGGCAACAATATCAGTTTCGCACATATTTAGGGTTCCCATACGATAAAGGTGTAGTGATACAAAATGCAGCACATCCGATTCCTGCTCATGAGAAACCTAAAGATGGGAATAAAATTAATGTGTGTTATTTTTCTACACCCCATAGAGGTCTTGAGGTATTATTGGATGCTTGGGAATTTATGAGAAATACATTGGAGGAGGGTCTTGATGCAGAATTAAATATATATTCGAGTTTTAAGATATATGATCGTCCTCATTTAGATGAACAATTCAGACACATCTATAAGCGAGCAAAAGAAATGGATGGAGTCAATTATCATGGTACAGTTTCTAATGATGATATTCGTAAAGCCTTAGAAACACAACACATCATGGCTTATCCTAGTATCTATGAAGAGACGAGTTGTATCACACTAATTGAAGCATGTAGTGCGGGGTGTTTGTGTGTTGTTCCTAATCTAGGAGCATTACCAGAAACAGGAGCGAATTTTCCTTGGATGTATGGGTTCGAAGAAAACCCCGAAAAACATGCACAGGTACATGGACATATCTTAGGTCAGGCTATTGAGCATTTTTGGGATGATGATGTTCAGAATTTATTAAAAATCCAACGAAGTTATTTTGATATGTTTTATAATTGGGACCTCCGAGGAGGACAATGGCGCCAATTTTTACATGCAATAAAAGAGCCTATTGGATTAGAGAAAAAGGAATAAATGGCTATACTTGTAGATTTTTCTCAAATTTTTATAGGTGCATATATGATGTCCGCGAAAAGTGGGGATGTCAGTATGGATGTTTTGAGACCCACAATATTGAACACTCTCAGGATATATCGCAATAAGTTCCATAGAGAGTATGGAGAATTGATTTTGTGTTGTGATGATAAAAAATCTTGGCGCAAGAATATTTTTCCGAACTATAAGGCATCTAGGAAAAAAAGCCGTGCTTCCGCTTTAAATATCACCTGGAATGATTTATATGAATCTTTATCTTTGATGAAAGCTGAATTAGCAGAATGGTTTCCGTATAAATTATTACAGGTAGATGAAGCAGAGGCGGATGATATAATTGCGGTTCTGGTGAAGACTCTAGGTGAAAGAGCTTTAATATTATCTAGTGATAAAGACTTTATTCAATTACACCAATTCAACGTGGTACAATATTCTCCTATGCAAAAGAAATTTGTTGATGGAGACGCAAAATGGTCCCTGCATGAAAAACTTATTAAAGGTGATGTGGGTGACGGTGTGCCTAACATACTATCTGATGATAGTGTCCTCGTCGACGAGGGCAGACGACAGAGACCAATAGCGAGCAAAAAATTATCTGAATGGTTCGGCATCGCGCCTGAGCTTTTTTGTACGGAAGAAATGCTGAGGAATTTCAACCGCAATAAACAATTGATAGATTTGAATGATATACCGGAATCTATTTGTATAAATATATCTAAACAGTATAGGGAAACGATTGTCGGCGAACGAAAACGGTTACTTACGTATTTTATAAATCATAGATTAAAAAATTTAACAGAGAATTTATCGGAGTTTTAATTTATGGCACGTAGTATACCTCTTATATTTGAAGATATTGCAGAAGCATCTTCATTTGATGACAGAGTGAAAATTTTATTAGACAACGCATCAAATCCATTAAAGGACCTGTTAAAATATGCTTTTCACCCTGACATAATATTTGCATTGCCATCTGGTGTTCCTCCGTATACCACTGTAGGTTCTCCTGATGAATATAACCCCACGTATTTATATCCCAATATACGAAAATTTTATTTATTTATTAAAGGTGGTCGTGAAGGAATTTCTCAATTACGGAGGGAACAATTATTTGTTCAGATGTTAGAATCACTTCACCCCAAAGAAGTGGATGTTGTCATTCAAGTCAAAGATAAAAAATTAAAATATAGGGGTTTAACATATAAATTAGTAAAAACAACTTTCCCTGAACTAATACCATAATGATAAATTTAAATAAATTCGAAAATAGAATAGTAAAATTCAAGCGTATATCAACTACCGGTGACGAAGTTCCTAAAGAAGCTGAACTTCGTGGAATAGATTATGAGCATGGTATACCCCACTCTATAACAATCAGACTCGCTGATCCATTAAATGTTGTTGCCATATTATCATATGATGATGTGGAGAAAAAATTTATAGGAACTGTTGGCACATTTACTTGGATATCTGATTTTGATTGGAGGAGTTTTTTAGGTAGCAATAGTATGAATAGTATTGACACATATATTAGAAAACCTAGTAGGTTTAGACCTAAAAAATAAAGGAGTGATAACCCAAACAGAAGAGGAATATGAAAAAATATTTTTTATTTCTTGTCATGTTTTTTGCTACTGGATTCACTAGTAGTATTGGAAATACAACTCTAAAAAATAATGAGTATAAAGACTATACTTTTAAAATAATTGAAACTAGAATAAAGGAAAACAGAAAAATAAAATTAAATCCAACAGAAGTAATGTGCATGGCACAAAATATCTTTTATGAAGCTGCCACAGAAAGCACAGCAGGCAAAATTGCTGTGGCACAAGTAACCCTGAATAGAGTAAAATCTTCGAAATTTCCTGATACTGTTTGTAATGTAGTGAAACAGGGTAAACATTATAAAAACGGACACCCTATTAGAAATAAGTGTCATTTTAGTTGGTATTGTAATTCTGTCAGTGATACACCCCAAGAAGGAATAAGTTGGACATATTCAAAAACACTCGCTAAAAAAATATTAAAAAGATATAAGAAAAATGAAATGATTGACATTACTGATGGTGCAACACATTATTACGCTAATTATATTGAAAAACCATACTGGGCAATAGGTATGGAAAAAGTTACAGAAATAGACAAACACTTATTTTATAAATAACAAAAATTATGGATATATTATTTTTAGACCTTGACCCGAAAATGTGTGCTTATGCACATTGTGATGATGATGTGAAGCGAATGATACCAATATATACAAGAATATTATCGAGTGCACATTATTTTTTAAATAAAGAAAGTGAAATAATTAAATTTTTAGATGTTGACAATATCCTTAAGAGTGGTGATAGCGAATGGACCCAAGATACTAATGCCAACTATCAATGGGTACACGATGTTTGGTTTTGGCTCAATAAAGAATTTTGGTATAGATATGATGATATTCATGATGACTGGAATAAGCTGTACAATAAGTTGAGTCATGTACCCGAAAATATTAAGGAGGGTAGTATTACTACTCCACCCAAATGTGATTACAAACAGGTAGAGAGTCTAGAGGATGAATTACAAAATTCCATAGAAACATATAGAGGTTTTTATAGAGAATATTGTAGAAACGCTAATGCTAAATGGGGAGGTATAGTGGAGAATATGAGACAACCCCCTTCATGGATATAACGAGGAAAAGAAATGCCCAATTACGATTATCGTTGTGAGAGTTGTGGTCACGAATTTGAAGAGATGCTCCGTATCTCAAAGAGAGAGGAGCCGACAAAAATTCCGTGTCAAATGTGTGAAGGTAAGGTGAACCAATCACCTTCGGTGCCTTATTTCGGTTATGATAATATTAAAACCAAATATTCTAAGAAAGAACCTGGGTGGTTTACGGATCGAATGAAAGACATTAAACGTAATGTTCCAGGAAACACTTTATGAAAATTTATTATGAAAACATTTGTGCATTTGGAAAAAAATCCTGAATTGATTTTTGGGATGATGACTGAAAATATTAATGGTAAGAGGAATTATGTTACACCTTCCGGTAAACTTTATCCATCTATCACAACAGTACTCAGTGAATTGTCCAAAGATTCAATACAGAAATGGAGAAAGAGGGTTGGAGAAACAGAAGCTAATAAAGTTTCGGGAAAAGCTTCACGTAGAGGAACCCGCGTACACTCTGTCTGTGAGAGATATATCCAAAATGAGCAAGGATTCCTCTCAGAAGAATTACCCCACATACAAGAATTATTTCAAGCCATCCAACCAACATTAGAGAGAATAGATAATGTGCATGGCGTGGAGTTAGGATTGTATTCAAATCATTTCGGTATAGCAGGCAGAACAGATTTGGTAGCAGAGTTTGACGGAGTATTATCTGTTATAGATTATAAAACAAGTAATAGAACAAAAGAAAAATCTTGGTGTGAGGGGTATTTTGCACAAGGTAGTTTTTATGCAATAGCCTATGAAGAATTAACTGGTGTACCAGTAAATCAGGTGGTGATAATAATTGCTGTTGATGGTGAACCTGAACCACAATTGTTTGTTGAAAAACGTGATGATTGGGTATATAAAATTTGGGAAGCTAAGGCTCTGTATAATACTAAATAGTTAGAGATGTTTGATGACCTGTAGGGTAACTAAGTAAGACACCAGTTCAACTCTGGTCACCTCCACCAACTATAACCGAATTGGGGGTGTTTTGGTATTCGATTGCTAGTGAGAGTAACAGCGAGAACGGATGGGTGATGACCAACATCACAAACTAGCTGCAAATTTCAACGCTGCTAATCATTCAGACTATTCCCCTGCAAGGGTTGCTTTAGCGGCGTAATTAGACTGTAGGGTTTTTAGGATTGTGCCTAGTAACAGAAACAATCCTTTTTACTATTTAATAACTCAACAGGAGTAAATGAAACAATTGGGTTATGGAGTAGTATTGGATATGATGAAAGAATTAAAATCTAATATGGGTATATAGGAAGTAAAAATATGTCAGAATATAGAGGCGGGTATGGTAATCAACCAGCTAGATATATACAAGCAGGTTTTGAACGAAAAAGATATGAAGAGAAATTGAGGATAACGGATTTGGCAGAACTACAATTAACCATAGATAGAGGTGAACCTAGTTCCATTAATCCCAATTATGGTGAAGAGGGATTCACATATTTTTATCCAGAGACTATGGATTTGGGTAGAGTGAAGGTTTCTTATGGCGAAAAAGATTGGATATTTGAATGGGAAAATAGAAGAAGATGAATAATTTTAAACAAATCAGGAGTGGTTATGACAACATATAAAGAAACTGATTGCCCGTTTATTTACAACGTCACGGCAATAGAAAAAGTCGTTGACGGAGATACATTGGACGCTGTGATTGATTTGGGTTTTGATGTTCGTTACTGTGGTAGAGTTAGACTACTCGGTATAGACACACCAGAGTCGAGGACAAGGGACTTAGAAGAAAAGTTTTATGGATTACTTTCAAAGAAGGCACTCAAATCATGGGTACATTGGGCAGTATTGTCGGATCGTGATGACATAGAACTGCAAGTGAGATGTCCAGAGGCAGACAGTAGAGGTAAGTTCGGAAGAATATTGGGTGAGATTTGGATCAATTGCACTGAAGATGGACATGAGTTTGGTGGTTGGACAAATGTAAATAAATGGTTATGTGAGAACGGACATGCGGTTGGATATCATGGACAGAATAAAGATGACGTTCAAGGTGAACATTTGAAAAATCGAGTATTACTAGCAGAACAAGGTATTAAATACTAAGAATATCAGGAGAAAATAATGGCAAAAAAGAAGCCAGTTAATGATAATATAATAGATACGGGTGATGAAATGATAGAAGAAAATGAAAAAGAATTGTGGAAAAAAAATCCATTAGAAGCACTACGATATGACCAAATAGAAGCACGAAAGAAAATGAACTGGTGGGCGAGAATTGTCTTGTCTCTCATGATAGTAAGTACATTTTTGTTTCTGATCGGGCTATTGTTTTTTGCTGCACTCCCCCAAGAGTCTAGGGATTTAGTGAATATTTTAATAGGTGCTTACGTGGCGGTACTCGCCAAATCTACTGATTATTGGTTTAAAAATGAAGCCGATGTGGAACAAAAAGAATCCGAAGCATTAGTCAATAATAATAATAACAATAATACTGAAATTATATAATGGGAATAAAATTGAATAACTCTTTAAGGTTTATGGAAGAGATTGAGAACCTTGTTCAGAGAACTAGAATGACCTATATTGATGCGGTTATCCATCATTGTGAGCATAATAAATTGGAACCTGAAGCAGCAGGTAAGCTAGTGGGAGGCATTCTAAAACAACACATACAAGAGGAAGCAGAAAGTTTAAACCTCATTGCAAAAAGTTCCTCGTTACCTATTTAATGTGGTACTTGACAAATCAGGAATATGTGTTATAATAAAGTTACTTAATGAGTAACGTGAAATAAATCGCAATACAAATAATACAACGCAATACGAAATATACGAAAGGAAACATATGTCGTTCGCAGATATGAAGAAAAAACGTAGTGATAGACTACAATCCCTCCTAGTAGAAACTCAGAAATTAAATCAGCCCGCTGGTGGTCAAGGTGATGATGACCGATTTTGGCGCCCAGAATTAGATAAGTCTGGTAACGGAATGGCCATTGTTAGATTCCTCCCCGCGCCTGAAGGAGAAGATTTGCCGTGGTCGAGATTATGGAATCATGGATTTCAGGGGCCTGGTGGCTGGTATATTGAAAATTCTTTGACCACATTAGGACATAAAGATCCTTGTTCGGAATACAATTCCCAACTTTGGAATTCTGGAATCGAAGCGAATAAAGATATTGCCAGAAAACAGAAACGTAGATTGACGTATATCACCAATGTCTATGTAGTTAGTGATCCTACTAATCCTCAGAATGAGGGGCAAGTTAAATTATATAAGTTTGGGAAAAAGATTTGGGACAAAATTAACGATAAGATGGAACCTGAATTTAAGGATGAAACTCCTGTTAATCCGTTTGACTTGTGGGAAGGTGCAAATTTTAAGATTAAGATTCGTAAATTGGACGGATATTCTAATTATGATAAATCTGAATTTACTGCTCCTGCTCCATTAGACTCCGAGGATGCTAAGATGGAGGAAATTTGGAAATCTGAACATTCGCTGAGTGAATTTACTGACCCTTCTAATTTTAAAACATACGAACAATTAAAAGAAAAATTGGATAAGGTTTTAGGTTTATATTCTCCTGATATTCCCCAACCGAAACCTCAGATCGTGGAATCTTCATCACCCCCTTTTGATGGTGATGTGAGTACTAAGAGTCCTGTTACAGCGGGTACAGCAGAGAACGAAACTTCTGAGGAGTTTTCATATTTTGCTAAGTTAGCGGAGACCGCATAATGTTAGAAAATAACGATACAAATACTTATGTAGGTTTTTGGTTTATGTGCTTGTTGGTGATATGGGCAATAATGGGTTGGGGTTCTCCTGACCTAATTGATGCTTTTATATACTACCTCTCTGATGGGTATTATAAGAGTTAATTACCCCGCCAGTAAACCGCCTCCATTTCCTGGAACAACAGCAGATGGAGGTAACACCACACCTGAAGAATTAGAAATATTTTGTTGTGTAGTTGAGCTGATTACTGTTGTTTTTGAAGTTTCTCGGCTCAAATTATTTTGTTGTCTTTGTGCATTGATTAATTCCTGTCCCGAATAATTCATTTGGGACAAAGCTGACAAACCTTTAGAAGCCGAACCCAAAGACCTCAGGGTTTTCATATCAATAGATTTCATAAAAGTATTTAAAGCTTTTGCTGATCTTGACGGATCTGAAGCATTGAAAGTGTTAAAGGCCTGAGCTAGACCTGATACTCCTTCTCCTGCTTGTTTTAATCCTGGACCCATCTTAGCGAATTTTTCAAATTGATTTGCCGGGTCCTTTTTTTTACTTACTTTCCCTTCTTCTTTATCGTCTTCTCCTAATCCAAAAAACCCACCTACAGCATCTGCTGCTCCCCCTAATAAATTGCCTACTTGACCACCTGCTGTTGCGGCGGCAAATGCGCCTAATCCCTTAGATAAACTCATAATTCCGTCACCAACTTCTTTTAAGTTTGCACCTTTTATGTTTCCAAATTTTTGGATACCGTTAGCTATACCGGACAGTTCTCCTTCATTAGTTGCGAGAGTTACTGATGCTGCGCCTGCTGCAAAGGGTATGAGTGCCGCCCCTATAGCAGCAATTCCTATTGCCACTGCTGCCATATTAACCGCATCCAAGTTCGCTAATTCTGAAATACCTTTAACTATGCCATTTATCACTTGCACTATCGAATCCCCTACTTGTTTTACTAGAGGTTCGATTTTGCCCACAACACTATCAAAAGTGTCAAATATTTTGTTCACCACACCGCCCATTGTTGCCACAACCTTTTCAATACTTGAAGTAATAGAAATAATAACATCACCTAGCTTATTTAATACACTCTCTATAACCGGCGCAAATTCTATTACTAGTTCTTTTATATCTGTAATAGCAGTGCTGATGGCCTGAATTACTGTTTGAATTGTTTCATTTAGTACTGGATCTGTAATGATATCTTTTATTACTGTGAATAATGATGTAATAATTGGAGTTAAAGCTTTAACTACATTAGCAAGTCCATCAAAAAAAAGGGTAATGTTTGGGCCCATGTTTTTTACCATGGTCCCGAAACCTGTTAGCACTTTATGAAGAATGTCTCCAATTACTTCTCCTAATGCCTTAATTACACCCGTAACAAATTTTAGTGCTTTGCCTTCACCCGCAATCATTTCAAATACTTTAAATGCTGATGCGAGGCCAGCAGCAAAAATCGGCAAAGATACTGCCATCACGGTTACTCCTATTAATACTAATGGATTAGCAAAAGAAGCTAAACCCCTAGATAAACCTACAAGGAAACCTTCAATACCTTTTCCTATTGATTTTATGCCTTTACCCATAGATTTTAATGGATTCATTATAGCACCCGTAAGTTTAGAGAAGAAACCGCCAGATTTAGGGGAAGCTGGCGTGTCATCTTTTGGCACAGAGCCTTTGTTATCCTCAGTTTTTTGTTCCTGGAGAGCCTCCTGTTCTGCTCTAAATATTGTTTGATTTAATTTATATTGATCTTCGGCTTTATTCAGTAAAGATGTGTTAATATTTTTTATTGAACCTAGTAAAGATGTGTTAATATCTTTTATTGAACCCAGTAATGATTCTAACAGCGTATTTTGCTCCTGGGGAGCTTCCTGTTTTGCTGTAAATATTGTTTGAGTTAATTTTAATTGATCTTCGGCTTTATTCAGTAAAGATGTGTTAATATTTTTTATTGAACCCAGTAAAGATTCTAACAGCGTATTTTGTCCTAAGAATTCGGTATGTAAACTATCCGACAAGGATAATATTTCTTTACTAGAACCTTTTCTGTTTTTTGTTAATTTTTCTATTACTGTGTCTAAAGTGGCTGCTGCCATTCTAACCCTTCATTTTAGCGTTATGTTCCGATATTCTTTGATTTTCTTCTTTGATCCAATTTTGCAATAATATAATATAAATTTGTCGTTCAAACGGTAACATTTCATCAAGGTCACTTAAATTCCAATTATGATGCTGAACCAAGGCGAAATTTGTTTGATAATGATTCGCCAAATTTTCATGACTCAGCCCTATCCGAAAAAAGAATCAACTCCTTCTAATTGTATCTTTTTTGATTTTTCACAATGCTCACATACCCAATTAACGCTATGTGTTAATTTAGGCATACCTTCTAACCATTCTCGTATTTTAGTAAATTGAGAAGAATTTAATGATTCGATAAATGTTGTTATTTCTGTTGTTGTGTGATCTTTAGTTTTAAATATTTCTTCGTCATCCTGTATGTATTCAATACATTCGTTTATTAAATTAAAAACGTTTTCAGTATTTAAATTTCCGTCATTATTAGTATATTTTTGTACGGTGATTATTGTCGGGTATTTCATTTGTATACTAATAGTTTCGGTAAGTATAATTTTAGATTCTGGTATCTTAGATGTATTTATTTTTATATCATCTATGGGTATTTTGACATTACATGTATCATTATCTGATGATTTTTTACAACAATTAAAATTTTCTGGTCTAGGTAAATTAATTTCTATTATTTCGCCTACAGACCTGCCCCTAAGTTGTAGGAAAAAATATTCAATATCGAACGGGGCCAATGTTTTGGTGTTTACTTTTCCGTCCGTACAAGATGTTATAATATCCTGCATTGCTTTAGTCATTGCGGAAATTTCTCCTGACTCTAAAGCAATCAATAAAACTTTTTCTTCCTTTACCAGAAAAGGTCTATATGTCACTTTTTCGCCTGTAGATGGAATAACTAATTCATAGTTTATGTTGCTCACTTTTGGTAAAGCCATAATATTCTCCTTTTATTTTTTAATTATTTTACTTACAATTCCCTGTGTCCCGCTAATAAACAATTTATTTTTTACGGGACCAAGATTTATATCTAATAGATATATCAAATTTCATTATTTCCGCATCTTCCCAATCTAAAGTAATTTCACTTATTGATTCCGGCCACGCTTCTTCTAATGTACAAATATAATTTTCTTTACCGGGTTCCGGTGACCCTGCCGTATCAGAAAATTGAAATATTTTTATGGAACCTATTATGTTTTTATAATATTGTATATTTCTAGTTTTTGCTGGTTGAATGTGATCCAACCAGTCTTCCCAAAATATTTTAGGGTTAAAATTATTTGTGTTGATAAAACTCAATGTTACTGGTTCATAAATGACTCCATACGGGATAGTTTTTTCTATACCATATATTTTTTCTTCTGTGGTACTGAATGCACGTCTTGGTAGTTGTGATGCAGAACAAAGGAAAGATATAGAACTCGCCTCTACCTCAGAAATTAATGTAGCAGGCGGTTTAATTTCTATAATATGTTTCCATTTTCTGGTAATACCACCTAATACTTCTGTTTCTGATATAAATTTGCTTATTGAAAAATTTCCCGGTTTTATAATTGTACCGAATGCATCTCTTTCTGCCATATTTTTACCTTTTATTATAAATTTTCTTACTCTCTTCCCAGACAGCCTTCTTGTTTGCTTTTTTAAATCGTTCAACGGGGAGGAATAATGCCACCCCCCATTCGTCTGCTTCAATAGGCACAAACATAGAGTTAATTTTATTATTTAAATATCTATGTATAGTGGGTCTAGCTCTTTTGTGTTTACTGAACCCCTTTAACATGTTATATGTCATTATTAATCGAGTAGTTTTATCATATTTTTTGTTGTTGGCATACGCTTTAATTTGGTCCATTAGGATGGCTCTATCTTTCGGATATAAATAATGGAAATTTATTCCTAAAAACCCGTCTTTATATCTTTCTATTGGTATAACTAAAGGAAAGGTGTCGTAGTATGGTAATATGTTTTTCCATTTAGGGTTATACGAGAAAAAATACATTTTTCCGGGTATATATTTTCCAACAGTATCTTCTCGTGATAAAAGTTTTTGTGGACTTTTTTCATTTGATAATGCTGCTTTAGCTCTATTTGCTAATGTTCTGAACCAGTTACCTGCCGCACGCGTTTTTTTAACCACATTGTCGGTCTGTATTGCTTTTTTTAATGTATCAAAATATGATTCTTCCATAATATAACTATTTAGTTGTTTTTACTAGAATATCCTCAGTAATTATTTGCCATTTCCATCCTCTATGCTCACAGTATATGAATGCTGCTTTCCATTTTGCCTCATTAATGCCCCAAGTTTTAACTTCTTTTAAATAACGGCGCCTGTGTTTGGAATTGAGTTTAGGTGGACGTGTTTGTTTCTTTGGTTTAATTTCTATTAGTGTTATGTTTTTTGCTGTCTTGACCCAAAAATCAGGAAAATATCTATGTATTCTATTATCTATTGGTGAACGATATGGTATGATTATTTCTTCACTAGACCATAATAAAACCTCGGGTTGACGATCCAAATACCGCATAAATGTTAGTTCCCAACCAGATCGATAGGTTATTTTAGTATAATCACCTTTATATTTTTTAATATTTTGTGGTCTAAATTTCCCTTTGTATGACATATAAATATATAGATATTAAATAAAAACACTTTTACCATATGGAGTAGTATGACCATAACGAGAGATCATCATCCAGGAACATCATCACTTACTGTGAGCTATTTACATTGGCCCAATTCATTATCCGGCGATGATTTGAACCACTGGATCTCTTTTAAGGCATTTGATTTTAGGGGGAAAACCCCCACATTAGATATAGCTTTATATATTCCTCCCGATGCTTTACAAACTGGATATAAATCTGATTATAGTGAGGAAGGTTTAGGAACCTTTGCGGGTAAGGCTTTAGATATGTTTAAAACTACTGGCGGTTCTTTGGAATCATTAAAGAGTAATATGAGGTCTTTGGCCATTGGCTCTACAGGAGAAGCTAAGTTTTTATTAGAAAAGGGTGTTATGGAAAAAGTCGGAGGCGAAAAAGCAAAAACCGCATTACAGCAAGCGAAGGGTGCTGTTGTGAATCCTTATATTGTCGCAGCATATAAGGGTCCTACAAGTTTAAGGGAACATAAATTCACATTTAAATTAATGCCAGAAAGTTCACTTGATTCTATTATTTGTAATAAAATTATTACAGCATTCAAGACTGCTATGTTACCTGCTCATGCGGGCGCGGACAACAAAAATGCCCCTACGGGTTTATTTGGTTATCCGGACGAATTCACTATTGATTATTTCGTTAATGGTAGTAAATTAAACAATGACACATCAAATCCACTTTTTCGTGTGGGCAGGTCTGTGCTAACGGCATGTGATTTAAATTATTCTACACAAGACACTACGGCTTTTTTTGAAAACACCCAAAATCCTGTTTCAGTAGAAATGTCTCTTTCATTCATGGAATTAGAGGTTATGCACCGTGGCAAAATTACTCAAGGATATTAACATTAAAAGGAACTATCAATATGTCTGAATTTTTTTCCCATTATCCGAAGATTTCTTATAATGTTACTGGAGAATTAGGACCTACAAAATTAAAACTCGCTATAGACATTATGAATAGGGTCAAAATTAAAGATGTCGTTTTAGATGAAATAGTACAATATCAACCATATTCTATTCCAGAGGGTGAACGTCCGGATATAACAGCTCATAAGGCTTATGGTGATGTAAAATATACTTGGTTGATTTTTGCCATGAACGATATGCACGACCCTATAAGGGATTGGCCTTTAGGGACAAGGGAATTTACTACTTATATCGTATCAAAATACGGATCAATTTCAAACGCCGCGCAATCTATACATCATTATGAACGAATATTACGTCAAAGAGTAGAGTCCACAAGTTCCAGGGAAGCTATACCCGCATACAAAATAGAATGTGATCTCACAACTTATAATACACTTGGTGTAGACGAGAGAAATATAGTGTATAATTATACATGGGAAGTGGACCACAATGAATCTAAACGAGATATTAAGTTAATTGATAGAAAAAATGTTTCACAAATATTATCAGAACATACGGATAAACTACTATAATGTCTGAAAAATTTGAATATGGTTCCGGTGCCATCTCTAGGCGCAAGGATTCTACACGACTAAAAAGTTCCGAAGAAGGTCACGGAGCAAAAAGTGAAGATTTATTACGTCCTACTCCAAAAAACATGCCCTCGTTTGCTGGTGAATATGATTTAACTATTTTAACACTAGTTTCTCCTCATGGGGATACAGGTAGTCGAGAAATAGATTTACGGGGAAGTTGGTCGGATTTAAATATTTATGAAGATATGTTTTCTTCTACCCTCACTGCTGACATTACTATAGTTGACGGTGTGGGTTTGCTCGAAAGTTTACCTATTATGGGTGAAGAGACCATCACGATACGGGTGAAAACTAAAAATTTAGTTACTAAACCTCCAGGGATAATTGGCACTGTGGGTCCGGACGGCAAGGAATTGATCGGACCCTTTAACAAGAGCGATAATACGGGGATAATTAATTTAACTTTTAAAGTTTATAAAATTACTGATAATATCATGCTGAATCAAGGATTACGTAGTTATAAATTACATCTAGTTTCAAATGAATATATCATTAATCTGAAACAAAAAATCCAAAAGGCAACATTAAATCCCGCTACGTTAGAGCCCCAAAAAATTTCTACTGTTGTACGAAAATTATATGCTCAATTTTTTGGGTTAAATGGCAAGAAAATTTTTATAGAACCTACTCGCAATTTGGTTAATTTAGTGATACCTAATTATTCACCATTCAAGTCTTTTAATTTTTTAGCTTCTAGAGCCGTATCGGCTGGACAACAAGCAGTCGGATCTAGTTTTGTTTTTTATGAAACCGTAACAGGTTATTTTTTTGTTTCGTTGGAAACATTAATGTCGGGCGGAGGAACAGGATATAGATACCCTCCAGATATACCAGCAGGATCTAGTCCCAGTGAAGGAGTTTATACTTACCCAGAAAGTAAAATTAAAGAAACCTACACAATATCCCCTAAACGTATGGATGATCCTAATACACCCAAAGAACAGCGTACTGCTTCTGAACTCACGAGTATTGATGTCTATAATTTTTCATCTAATTTTGATGTGATAGAAAACCTAACAAAGGGTATGTATGCTAATAGACTATTAACGCATGATTTGGTGAGAATGAAATATGATACTTTAGATTTTAATTATATAGATAAAGAAAATTTACGCAGTGTAGAAGTTACTCGTTCCGATGGTTCTACCGAAACAATAGATAAAAAAATTACACCTGAGGACATGAAAAATTTTACTGATGGTTTTACTCATATAGGAAAAGGTAAATTATGTACCACTAAACAAAGTGCTATCGGTTCTCCTGAATCACATTTGAGTTTTTTCCCCACTAATTTTGCACATGATCAGGTGTTACATATTAAGGATGGCATTGGTTCTTCTAGTGTGAAATATGGATCAAAATTAGGTTCTTTAAATATAGTACCGAATAGAGTAGAGCAATGGATGCAACAACGTTTAGTGCAGAGTCAACAGATCAATAATATAAAATTAAATATTAGAGCTCCTGGTCGTTCAAGTAGAATGATAGGGGATTTAATAGAAGTTAAATTACCTACTTCATTTTTGGATGCACGAGACGGTAAAACAGCTTCAGAAGAAAATAAATATTTAAGTGGATATTATTTAATTACTAAATTAAAACACCACTTTACTGGCGAGAAATATGAAATAGAATTTGAGGCAATAAAGGATTCTTTAAAAAATACAGCAGAAAAAGAGAAACTTGATAAATCTGTATCAGGATCTTCGTCTATTACTAAAAGCGGACAATTAACCATTAATCCAAATACAGGAAAAGTTGTGGGGGGCCTATAATATGTCGTATTTTATGGGTAAAGAGGGTTTTGTTTGGTGGCAAGGTGTAGTAGAAGATAGACATGATCCGTTATATTTAGGTAGGTGCAAAGTTAGAGTATTAGGGTGGCATTCTGATGAAAAATCTCAAATACCCACCGAATCTTTACCTTGGGCTTATCCAATATCACCTATTACTTCTGCTAGTCAGACTGGAGTAGGCACCAGCCCGTTAGGGCCAGTAGAAGGTACTTGGGTGATTGGTTTTTTTAGGGACGGTGAATCCGCACAAGAGCCTATGTTTTTTGGTACTATTGGAGGTATCCCGGAACTAGATGCCAAAGGGGTAAATAGTGATGGGACAGGTATTGGGGGAAAAGGATTTTTTGATCCAAGACTTCATGCTGGTGATGGAAGTGAAACTATTGGGCATCCTGATTTTCCCGACGAAATTGGCGCCAGAAGTTTGGGTTATAACAGTTATTCGAAATCCGGAGGACATTTAGTACCGAGAGAACCGGCCACTATTATACATAATGCTTCACCGAGTCCTAGTGATTTGCCACAAGAGGTCAAAATATCCGATAAAGTTACACTTAAACCTGGTTCCAAATCCATAGATCATCCTGCTCACATAAAGGGTGAATATTCAAGTTTTCCTGTATCTTCTCTGATTTCTTCTGCATCTTCGGAAACATCACCATTTAGTGTGCAATTAGTAGAAAATCCTTCGCGGTCTACTTTTCCTGATACAGGATTAACACCATTAGATAGAGATGATCCGGAATCATTAATTTCTGCCACTAGAAATTTAAATTATCTTCAAGAGCCTACAACAAATAGATTAGCTAGGGGTATGCGAGGGAATGACCATTTAACTAGTCCTTTATTGAATGGTATAGTATATGAGAAATTTTTAAATAGACTCCAAGGCCAACATAATATTTCTTGTGCCGATGGACATACTTGGTCTGAACCTTTTTCTCCATGGGCCGCCATATACCCATATAACCATGTACACCAAACTGAGAGTGGCCATGTTATTGAAATGGACGACACCCCCGGACACGAAAGGTTGCATTGGTATCATCGTACCGGAACTTTTACTGAAATGCACCCAAGTGGTATAAAAGTAGATAAAATAGTAAACGATTATTATAATATAGTTTTAGGGTCTCAATTTGCGCATATAGAGGGTACTGATTGTATAACAATTGACGGACAGCAACAAGTGTTTGTTAAAGGTGGTAAGATAGATAGAATAGATGGCCCATATAACATCAATATGTCAGGTAAGGGTAATTTCTCTTTAAGTAATCCCGAGGGGGATAATACTATAAGTGGAGGTGGAATATATATAGAAACTCCCGGAAAATACCGTTGTCATTCTACTAATTTTCATAATCATAATAAATATTCTTATTCGAGAACAGACGGGAAATATATTAATTCTGTGGGGGGTAAACTCATTACCCGCGCAGGATCGTATAGTTTAAATATTCAAGGTTCAGGCAGCATACAAACAGGTAGCGGTTTATCATTTAATGTCACGGATTCTATCCACGAAACTATATTCGGAGTTTTGCCAGCAATCACTTTAGGTTATGCGAAAAAAACAACAGCAACATTGGGTAAAATTGGTGTAGAAAGTACTGACAATGTATTATCTGGTGGAATAGAAATGAATTTAGGATTAAATGGATTAGGAGCTTCAATATCAATATTACCTATTGGGGATATTGATTTTACTTCTAATCTGGGACTAAACGGTATCACAGGAACAGCACTATTAGGAGATATTAATTTTTCTAGTGTAATAGGAAGTGTGAGTTTGAGTAGTTTGCTATCTTCATTTTCTTTAACGAATACAGGAGCAGCTCAAATGCAAGGCTTATTAGGTGAAGTGAGTATAGCAACTTCTGGTAAAGTGAAAGTTAAGGGTTTAATAGCATCACTAAAAGAGGTTTTAGATGAGTTGATAGATATTATAACAGAACATACTCACCCAACAGGGACCGGTCCTTCTGGACCACCTTTACCGCCAGCATCAATAAAATTGGCATTATTAAAATCTTTAAAAATAGGAATGAGTTTCGATTAATGGCACTAGTAAAAGCAACAATGATGATGGAGTTATCCGGAGTATTTTCCGGTCATGCTACCGCCCCAATAAAACCAGGACAGGATATAGCAAAAGCCTTTAAGAATTATTTGATGATGGGACAAAATGCGGGTGGTTTTCCAACAACCAATGTGGTGGATGCGGCGGCAGGGGTATCTATAGGAGGAGTTTTTGCTTCACAGTTACCAGCAGGCTTAATGGTAGGCACAC
>Ga0233435_1001655_pt1 | contig 20836 bp, 18 predicted proteins | sample SI_122_August201_3_FD_182735 | JGI IMG/M metagenome (GOLD analysis project Ga0233435, IMG submission 182735) | Seawater microbial communities from Saanich Inlet, British Columbia, Canada - SI_122_August2016_135_MG | ecosystem: Environmental > Aquatic > Marine > Inlet | place: Canada: British...
TAGGTAATTCATTTAAACTGATTCTTGATGGAATAATTTGCCGTACGTTCAACATACTTCGTTTTCCTTGTTCTAAAATACCCAGACGATGCAGTTGATTATCAAATCGGCTATTACTAATCATGACTCCTGATGAATTGAATGCATAGGTTTCTCCAGTTGACCCAATATGTCCCCTTTGAAGAACTTGTGTATAGGTCTTAAATGGATTTATCCGTAATGTAACTAAAGCAATAATTTCACCTTTTTGATCTCTTATTGGGGCACCACTAAACATGGTCGGGTAATTCGCTACCAGCTGACCCTTTTCATTTTTCAATGGAACGTCGGAAATTTGAGGTAGTGTAATGAGACTTTCCCCAGCCCATAATCGGTCAAGGAATTTGCTCTGGTTCATGAGTAAATTTGTGGTTCCAGTATTGGCATCTCTTGTTGATGCCAAACTTACATTTTCAGGGGCTATAATAAAAAAACCACGAAGTCCATGCGATAACAAGAGTGGACTCAACTCTTTTCTCAATTTTTTTTGGGCGGGTGAGTTTATTAGTTGGTGGGGTGTTCTCTGAGTAGATAAAAGTTGTTTTGTTAAATCGATTACTTTAGGAGATGTAGCAATTGCATTAACAGTATGTTTATTTTCCTCAACCCACGATTTGAGCCCTTGTTGTGTAATATATAAAGTACTATGAAATGCTTCGTCAATTGAATTTTTGAATTGCTTTTCAATCATGGTAAATGAAAATGAGCCAAGCAAGGCAACGAAGCCTACACTGGCAAAAACTATCAATAAAAAAAATTTACGCATTTAATAGTCTGTAATGTAACTGCATGATATATATTTATATAGCAGAATATTATTAAAACTTAAGATGTAATTAGAGCTTAGAGTTTCTGGAGTATAAAATTTATATTTATTATTTTGTTTACTAAACAACTGTAAACTCCAACAACTCCACCCATTTATTATGATTACCCACATTAGTTTCAGGCAAAGATTTTCATATGTCAAATGCTCTTATCAGTCAGCAATTATTGACTGCAACCCATAAGATCATTGAACTTTTGTGTTATCACACTGAACACATTAATTGTAGAGAAGCTCCGGTTTTAGATAAAATACCGAGAACACTAGAAACATGATATTTGTTTATATTGGCAATAGGAGTGACAGTTACCCCCTTAAACCTCTAGCTGCCAACATCTTGTTCCTTGAATTAGAAAGCTATTAATAATTATAGATGTTGAAAAATATACCAGCTCGGTCAACTCATAAGAGCATTTGATTTTGAATCGACCTTTAATAATAGCTCAGTCCATAACAGAGCCACACACTATAAATGCAGATCTTCACCCCCTGAAATAAGCTAGGAATATTCCAGCTGTCCATTCACACAGGACAAACTAATCTCTCCATTTAAGAATTGCAGTAAATACTTGCCGATCATTTCATTTCGCCAGCCCGTGGTGATTTTACTACCTACCTTTCCAGCCACTAACTGGTCAATTTCTTTTTTAGTCGTGACCGAGGCTAGCGCTATTTTATTTTTCTCTGCTACAACCCGGCATATAGCCATCAGGCAATCAGAGGTGGCCTGCTGATCAATATTCAATTTCACAAATTCTGGTAGTTTTGGATATTGTGAAGAGTCAATGAGTGAAGCTTCTTTAATAACCTTTAAAATGGCATCGCCATTTTTCTTTATATAATCAGCACTTAGGTTTCCAATCTGCTTTAAATCATTATGTGTGACAGGTTTAAAACGGGCAATATCGATCAAATCTTCATCCTTTAACATCCAGCGTTTTGGACGATTCTTATTTATAGCCAGTTGCTCCCTCCAACGACACAATTGATCTGCATTATTCAGCGCAGCTCCCTTTAATTTTTGAACACCGCGGAGTTTTTTCCATAACATAGTCATGTCCAGCTGATACACGGCTTTATCTGACATCTTCTGAAAATCAGCCTGTATCCATGACCAACGATCTCTACTCTCCAGCTCATCTTTCATAGTTTCGTACATCTGAATCAGGTAACGCACATCATCCATGGCATAGTCCAGCTCTCCATCCGATAACGGCCTTCTACTCCAGTCTGCACGAGTATATTTTTTCTCCAACTGTACACCGCATTTTCTATTCACCAGATCTGCATAACCAATCTGGTTGGCATAACCTAAAACCGCAGCGGCTAACTGGGTATCAAATACTGGTTCTGGCAAGGCATCAAACTGCTGAAAAAATAATTCAAGATCCTGACTGGGAGAATGTAAAATTTTAACCATGGATGTATTTTGAAAGATTTCTACCAGTGGTGAGAAATCATCGATGGCCAGAGGGTCAATGCATGCCTGCTCCGTTTCAGTTGCCAGCTGGATTAATGCCAATAGCGGAAAATAGGTTTTTTCTCGGATAAACTCAGTATCCAACGCACAGTATTTACAGCTCTGGATTGTGAAACAAAAATCTTTAAGCGCCTGGTTGCTATCAATATAGTGATACTTCAATTCATTCTTCCTAACTTAAATTAGCTTTACGCCTGACATCGCGTAGTAAAATAAAAATCCATGGCCAGATAAACATACCGGTTAAGGGTGGTCCAAAAAATGCCATGACGGGCGTACTTCGCTGCAACATACCTTCTATCCAGACCACTGCAATTTGATTGATTAATAATAAAATCATCACATACATGGCCTGACCCGGCAGCGACATCACCCTGATGCGCTGATACAAGTTCATATTAATAAAGATAATGATGACTAACGCTAAACTATGTTGCCCGAGCAAAGTCCCTTGCATCACATCTACAATCAAACCGGTAAAAAAAGCAAACCATACGCCCACTTTTTTGGGCAAGGCCATGCTCCAGTAAACCAATATCAGGGCTACCCAGTCCGGTCTATAAATCTGCGTCCAGTCGGGTAAAGGTAATATCTGTAAAGTCAGCCCCAATATCAGACTGAGTGGAATAACAAAAAAATTAAGTGTAATCATTCTTCTGTTGTATTTTCGCGTGATTGTATAACCAGTACTTCGCGACTACTGTCTAAGCGTGCTTTTGGCCTTGCAATTGCAGATTTGAAACCATGCGTTTTATCCAGTGATATATGTGTAATAGTGGCCACAGGATAATCCGCAGGGAAACGCCCACCCAATCCAGAGGTAACCAGTTCATCACCCGGTTTAATACTTGCGGTTGCGGGTAAATAGCGCAGCTCCAGCTCATCGGTACTGCCATTGCCGAAAGCTACCGACCGCATTCCGCTATGAATAAACTGCACAGGAATAACGTGTTCAGGATCGGAAATCAATTTTACCGTGGATGAGTTATGCCCGACATGGATAATTTGTCCCATGATGCCGTAATCATCGATAACGGCCTGTCCATCCTTCAATCCATCCAGCGAACCTTTATTCAGTTCGATTAACTGCCGATAAGGATTTTGATCGACCGATAGTAATTCTGACACGATAACTTCATCAGATAATTTACGTGAGGCTCCCAGTAGTTGGCGTAAACGGGTATTTTCAGCAAGTAACACATCCATTTTTTGCAAGCGTGCGTTAAGCAATCGTTCTTCCTGCTTCAAATATCTATTTTCACCCACCAGGCTGTTATGCGTATTAAACCACTCTGCCACCCAGGTACCAGACATGGCAGGCAAACTAACCAGATAACGTAATGGAGAGACAAGAACAGAAATACCGGATCGCACACTTTCCAGATGAGTAAAGCGTTGGTCCACAAACATTATGGAAATACTAAGTGCGATCAGGAACAGAGCTGGCGCAACCGTGCCTCGTGCAGGCTGGAATATATTTTTCATACTATGACATTTCCCCTGAGGAAGCGCCAAACAGTGAACTGAGGGTTACGAGAAAGAATATGTTTTGCGTAACCCTGAAAATCACTCTACCGCCAGGAAATCTAACCCATGCTGATCGACCATTTCCAGCACACGTCCACCACCACGAGCCACACAAGTTAGTGGATCTTCAGCAATAATGACAGGCAAGCCGGTTTCTTCCATAACCAGTCGATCCAGGTCACGTAGTAATGCTCCACCACCGGTCAACACGATACCGCGGTCAGCAATATCAGAACCTAATTCAGGGGGTGTTTGTTCCAGCGCATTTTTAACCGCACTGACAATGCCATAAAGGGGGTCTTGTAAGGCTTCAAGAATTTCATTGCTATTGAGGGTAAAACTTCTGGGTACACCTTCAGACAGGTTACGACCCTTAACTTCAATTTCGAGCAGATCTTCGCCCGGGTAAGCGGCAGCAATCTCGACCTTAATTCTTTCTGCGGTCGCTTCACCAATTAAAATGCCGTAATTTCTACGCACGTAATTAGTTATCGCTTCATCAAAACGATCTCCACCGATACGAACAGATGCAGAATAAACAATACCGTTAAGTGACATAACTGCCACTTCTGAAGTACCACCACCGATATCCAGCACCATCGAACCCTGAGGTTCATCAACTGGCATGCCAGCACCAATCGCAGCGGCCATCGGCTCTTCAATCAAATAAACTTTTCTTGCGCCGGCACCCAGAGCAGATTCACGAATCGCACGACGTTCAACTTGTGTCGCTCCACAGGGTACACAAATCAATACACGAGGGCTGGGACGGAATAACTGGTTTTCGTGCACTTTGCGGATAAAGTGCTGTAGCATTTTTTCGGTATAGGTAAAGTCAGCAATAACACCATCTTTCATCGGACGAATAGCAGTAATATTTTCTGGTGTACGTCCGAGCATTTTCTTCGCATCAGAACCAACGGCTTCAACCGATTTTGGTCCTCCCGGACCCCGATCCTGTCGAATGGCTACAACGGAGGGTTCATTGAGCACAATACCCTGACCACGAGAATAAATAAGTGTGTTTGCTGTACCTAAATCAATAGATAAGTCGTTGGAGAGAAGTCCACGTAATGCTGATAACATTGAATGTTTTTTACCTGTTTTTTGTGATATTGGACTTTCTATATGTCCAATCCTGAAAAGTTGCGCGTACTCTAGCAATGGGTAAGCCTGAGAGCAAGACGGAAATGCCTGATTTTGCTTATCCCGAGGGCTTTTCTATGGTAAGTTTGCGAGCTTTTGAAACTTTGACGATATTCTACCGTCATTTTATGATTAAAGAACCCAAATATGTCCTTAAAAACTGAAGATGTTAAAAATATCGCTCATTTGGCAAGACTGGCAATAGACGATGATGCCGTTGCCGACTATGCCAGTGATCTATCAAACATTCTGGATCTGGTCGATCAGATGAACCAGGTGAATACTGATAATGTCCAGCCCATGGCTCATCCAATGGATTCGCAACAGCGACTGCGAGATGACGAAGCCTCTGAGCCCAACCAGCGAGACAAATTTCAGTCTGTCGCACCCGATGTAGAAAGCGGTCTGTACCGTGTCCCTAAAGTTATTGAGTGATCCACAACAATATGAATAAAAATACCAGCAGCACCATAAAAGAATTACAAACTGGCCTGGCTCAGGGAAAATTCTCCAGCACCGAAATTACGGCTGATTATTTAACGAAAATCAATCTGTTAAATCCGGATATCAATGCCTTTATCACGGTTACCCAGGAAAAAGCCCTGGAGCAGGCGAAAGTTGCCGATAAAATAATAGCTGACGGAAAAGGCACTGCACTCACTGGCATTCCACTGGCGCATAAAGATATTTTCTGTACCGACGGCACTCGTACAACTTGCGGCTCAAGAATGCTGGAAGACTTTAAAGCACCTTATAACGCCAACGTTATTGAGAACTTTGAAAACCAGCATACTGTCATGTTAGGTAAGACCAACATGGATGAGTTTGCTATGGGTTCATCCAATGAAAACAGCTTTTATGGCCCTGTCAAAAACCCCTGGGCTATGGACAGTGTTCCCGGGGGCTCTTCTGGTGGATCAGCTGCCGCGGTAGCCGCTGGATTAGCACCTGCTGCAACCGGTACCGATACCGGCGGATCAATTCGACAACCTGCTGCTTTTTGTGGCATCACAGGTCTGAAACCAACTTATGGAAGGGTTTCACGTTACGGCATGATTGCTTATGCATCCAGCCTGGATCAGGGTGGCCCAATGGCTCACACCGCTGAAGATTGCGCCATATTGCTACAATCCATGGCCGGTTTTGATAAAAGAGATTCAACCTCTATCGATAAAGAAATCCCAGATTACACGGCATCTCTCAACAATAACCTGTCGGGCCTGAAAATTGGTCTACCAAAAGAGTATTTTGCCGAAGGCCTGAATGTGGATGTCGCCAAAAACATCGATGAAGCAATCAAGCAATATGAAAAAATGGGCGCAGTAATCAAGGATATCAGTCTGCCTAACAGTAAAATTGCCATCCCAACTTATTACGTGGTTGCCATGGCTGAGTGCTCTTCCAATCTGTCACGTTTTGATGGCGTTCGTTTTGGTCATCGCTGTGAAGACCCCAAAGATCTGGAAGATTTATATAAACGCTCTCGTGGAGAAGGTTTTGGCGAAGAAGTTAAACGTCGCATCCTGATCGGCGCATACACCTTGTCTGCCGGTTATTACGATGCCTTTTACCTAAAGGCTCAGAAGCTACGCCGCCTGATCAGCCAGGACTTTACCACTGCATTTGAAGAGGTCGATATCATCGCAGGTCCAACCACTCCAGAAGTTGCCTGGGTCACCGGTGATAAATCAGATGATCCAGTCAGTATGTATTTACAGGATATTTATACTATCTCCGTTAACCTGGCGGGATTACCGGGCATGTCTATTCCGGCAGGCTTTGCTGATGAAAAACCCGTTGGTTTGCAATTGATTGGAAACTACTTTGATGAAAGCCGCCTGTTAAATGCCGCTCATCAATTTCAGCAAAATACTGACTGGCACCAGATGTCACCGGAGGAAAAATAATGCAGTGGGAAACCGTTATCGGGCTTGAAATCCACGCCCAGCTTGCCACAAAAAGCAAAATATTCTCTGCTGCATCAACAGCCTTCGGAGCCGAACCTAATACTCAGGCTTGTGCTGTCGACCTCGGTCTACCCGGCGTTTTACCTGTATTGAATAAAGAAGTCGTCAACATGGCGATTAAATTTGGTGTTGCAATTGATGCTGAAATTGGACGCGAGTCAGTTTTTGCCCGTAAGAATTATTTCTACCCGGATCTGCCCAAAGGCTACCAAATCAGTCAGATGGATCTCCCGATTGTGGGCAAAGGTCAACTGACTATCAGTCCTGAAGAAGGGACATCTAAAGTCATCGGTATCACACGTGCACATCTGGAAGAAGATGCCGGAAAATCATTACACGATCAATTTCCCGGACAAACCGGCGTTGACCTGAATCGAGCCGGCACCCCATTACTGGAAATTGTTTCCGATCCTGACATCAGCTCGGCAAAAGAAGCTGTGGCTTATGCCCGAAAGATTCACTCACTAGTTCAGTTTATTGAAATTTGTGATGGCAACATGGCACAAGGTTCACTGCGCTGCGATGCAAACGTATCGGTAAGACCTGTCGGTCAGCAGGAATTAGGTACAAGAGCCGAAATAAAAAACATAAACTCATTCCGTTTTCTGGAACGTGCCATTAATTTTGAAATTGAACGTCAGATTGATCTCATCGAAGATGGTGGAACGGTCGTACAGGAAACCCGCCTGTACGATTCTGAAAAAAATGAAACTCGCTCCATGCGCAGTAAAGAAGAAGCCAATGATTATCGCTATTTTCCCGATCCTGACCTGCTTCCTGTCAGGGTGACTGATGAAGATATTGAAAGAATTCGTGCGACATTACCGGAATTACCCGAACAAAAACGTTTACGCTACATCAACGAATTAAAGCTAAGCGACTACAATTCAGAATTGTTATCCAGTAGCCGTGAAATTGCAGATTTTTTTGAAACCGCTTTAGCCCAGTTACCAGGTCAGTCCAGTCTGCTTGCAAACTGGATACTCGGTGACCTGACGGGTGCATTAAATAAATCTGAAATGGGTTTTGCTGATTCACCAATTAACCCGGAACAACTAGCCGGATTGCTAAAACGTATCAACGACAATACTATTTCAGGAAAAATTGCGAAAGAAGTGTTCGAAGCGATGTGGAATGGTGAAGGCAGTGCCGATGAAATCATCGACAGCAAAGGACTTAAGCAAATCACCGATTCTGGTGCGATTGAAAAACTGATCGACGATGTGATTGCCGAAAATCCAGGACAAGTAGAACAGTTCCGAGCCGGGAAAGAAAAAGTACTCGGGTTCTTTGTAGGCCAGATCATGAAACAATCAAAAGGCAAAGCAAATCCCGGACAGGTCAATCAACTACTGCGTGAAAAGCTAAAACCTTAATCAGTTAAGTGCTCCATACAAATTACCCATCACCTCTCGGTGATGGGTTAAATAATGAGCCTGATTACTGCAGTGCCTTAAATTTCTGAAACTCTAACCACTACAAAAAATCCCTGGATCAGGCATATCATCACGATGATCCATAGTTTCATCAGTTTCACCCAGCTTTACAGAACTGCAACCGTTAACAACTAGCGTTAGCATGGCTCTTTAATCTCTATTCACACTTTTGTTAGACGACGCTTAAGTCTTTTTATTCATAATAATTTCAAAAATTCTCTAGCATTAACGAATTCTGTGCGGCTGATTAGTGTAAAATTTTGTATTATTGACCATTTTAGCGCATTAGTTTTTAATCCCACATGAAATCAAAAGACCAGATATTTCGCTTTTTAGTAGATCACACACCCATTCGCGGGCAGCTGATTTCTCTGGATGCCAGCTGGCAAAAATGCTTTCAGCAAAGCGATGCCGGAGAGTTAGCGAAAACCCTGTTAGGTCATGCTTTATCAGCAACGACTTTACTCGCCAGCACATTAAAAATAGATGGCAGTCTGACATTACAAATAAGAGGACAGGGAGCCATCCATCTGCTCGTCACCGAGGCAACAAATAACCGCACAATAAGAGGTTTAGTTCGGCAATCACGGGAGGTGGATAACCCCGAAGCCAGCTTGAAAGAAATTTTCGAGGCAGATAAAATTGTGATTACCATTGATAATGGAATAGGCAAACCTCATCAGGGAATCGTTCCATTATCCGGTTCAAATTTATCCGAGGCACTGGAAGCATATTTTGAACAATCAGAACAATTACCCACCAGACTCTGGCTTGCCTGTAATGAATCCTCAGCATCAGGGTTACTGTTACAAAAGCTTCCTGACAGCTCAACAACAGAACAACACGAAGATACCGATAGCTGGAACAGGTTAACGCAGCTTGCTTCCACCATCACCGATCAGGAATTACTGGAACTGGATGAAAATGAAATTCTTCATCGACTATTTCATGAAGAAAGCATACGATTGTTTGATGCTGAACCCGTTCGATTTCAGTGCAGTTGTTCTCGAAATAAAACCAGCAATATGATTAAATCACTGGGCAAAAGTGAAGCCGAGGACATTTTAGTCGAAAAAGGAAAAATCCAGGTTAGCTGCGAATTTTGCAATGCAATTTATGAATTTGATTCTGTCGATGTAAAACAACTTTTCGAATCTATTATAAATTTACCCGATAACAAAACGACACATTAAAAACCGTGAAAATTAAACGAACCACTGCCAATAAAATCATGGGGCAGGCAAGCAAACAACCGGATAACTGTTTACTGGGTATTCTGGATAGTAACGAAAGACTTATTAACGCTTTCACACTGGATGAAATTACTCAACTTCTATCCGATCACTCTGACTCTGTTCTTTTTTTCAACCAGAGTACTCAGGCAAGTGACATAAAAGACAGAATTGTGTATTCCGATGGTCAGCAGCATATTGAAGTGTTTCAGGATACCGAAGGTGTTTTCGGATTAAGAGCTTACCTTCAGAAAGGAAAAATTCAGACGCCAATCACTCTGGAATTAAGCGGCTAGTAATACGACTATGCTGTGGCAACTCATTAGCATTGTTTTTCCTATCTTTGCCATCGTTTTACTGGGTTTTGTCTACGCCCGAAAACACAGCCCGGACATGGCGGCAGCCAATAAGTTAAATATTGATATTTTTGTACCCGCTTTAATATTTGATGTTTTAACATCCAAAAGCTTTAACCTGGAAGAATACCAGTTACTTACATTCGCAGCCATTTGCGTGGTGCTTGGCTCGGTCATTGTTGCATGGCCTGTTGCACGTTTTTTTGGCTATCAATTTAAAACCTTCATTCCCCCTATGCTGTTTAATAATTCAGGAAACCTGGGGCTGCCCTTAATGGTTTTTGCGTTTGGTGAAAAAGCACTGCCAGCAGCCGTCATGTTATTCATCGTAGAAAACACGTTACATTTTAGTGTTGGCATGAAAATTTTAAGCAACAAATCATCTTTACTGGGTTTATTTAAAATCCCCATTTTACTGGCTACCATCGCCGGCCTGAGCATTTCAATCCTGCACTTTCAAATGCCAGCATTATTAGCCACACCGATTAAAATGCTTGGGCAAATTTCCATCCCGTTAATGTTATTTTCACTGGGGGTGAGGCTAATTCATATAAACTGGCAGGACTGGAAAATCGGCCTGATCGGCGCTGTGGTCAGCCCACTTAGCGGACTTGCTATAGCCTTACCCGTTGGTTACCTGCTTAACTTACCAGCTCAGCAATATTCTCTGCTTATTCTGTTTGGTGCATTACCCCCTGCAGTATTAAACTACATGATTGCAGAGCGTTATAATCAACAGCCCAGGCATGTTGCATCCATTGTAATGATGGGAAACCTGGCTGCTATTGTCGTCATTCCGCTGGTATTGGCTTTTTTATTATAAATCCGGAACATAAAACTTATGACTAACCGATGGATTGAACCCATAGCCTTATTAGGCAAACACGTTACTCTTGAACCAATGGATCTCAGGCATGTTGCTGAATTACAGGCTGCTGCCAGAGATGGTCAGTTATGGAAACTGTGGTACACAGCGGTACCTTCACCCGAACAGACCGAAGAATATGTAACAACGGCCTTAAAGAAACGCGACCAATCTGGTGAAATGCCTTTTGTTATTCACGAGCATAAAACCAATAAAGTCATAGGCTCCACCCGATTTTTAAATGTAGATGAACACAATCAGAGGCTGGAAATTGGACACACCTGGTACTCAGAAAGCTATCAGCGTACTGCTAAAAATACCGAAACCAAATTACTGCTTCTTACGCATGCTTTTGAACAACTGTCTTCTATAGCCGTTGAATTCCGTACTCACTGGATCAACCACCAGTCTCGGCGAGCCATCGAGAGACTCGGTGCTAAACAGGACGGCGTGTTAAGAAACCATTCCAGATCTGAAGATGGTGGTTTTCGCGATACGGTTGTTTACTCCATCATTCAGAGTGAATGGCCAATGGTGAAAAAACACCTTCAATTCATGCTCAGGTAACATGTTTTTAAAGGGATTTTTAATCACCAGTTTTACACTTATTGCCAGCCATGCAATTGCAGCTCCGGTTATTACTATTCAAACAGAATATTTTACAGTAACCGGTAACGACTCAAACAGCCTGTACCAAAGTCTTCAAAAAAATGGTCCCATCGGTGAAAATGGAGACCGCTACCACGCCGTAACCCGCTGGAAAGCCCGATGGAGTTATAGCTGGCGGGAAACTTCCAGATGGTGTCAATTAAGCGGAGTCGAAGTTAGTTTAGGTATCAACTATCTATTACCCAAATTTAAAGCAATAGAATCTAAACCAGAACATTTGAAAAAGAGTTGGAACAACTACTTTCAAGCCTTGTTCAAACACGAGCAGCAACATAAAGATTACGGTGTCCAGGCTGCAAATGAGCTGGAACAGGCATTACTCGCCATCAATGAACGACAGGCATGCTCTACGCTACAGAACAACATGGCAGATACTGCACAGCAAATTCTGGATAAATATGACCAGTTGGAAAAAGAGTTTGACCGTGTCACCAACCATGGACTTAACCAGGGAATTAAACTGCAATAATACTCTCCTCCTCACTCTATTATCACTTAACCAAACAAACTGAATGAACCATTAATTATTTGATCAGACGCCAATATTATTAGCATCAAGCCATATTCATAACCTATGATGCGGCAAGGCACTGCTCCATAAAGAACAATTTATCAGGTGTTATCAATACTTACTCATGAATCAAAATAACTATGTCTAACGAAAAAAATAAGATTATTGTTGGAAGAGAAGAATGGTGTTCTTTTCCTGGTTTAGGTGTTCCTGCCATTAAAGCACGAGTAGATTCTGGTGCTAAAACATCGTCAATGCATGCTTTTAATATTCAAAAGTTTCGACGCGATGGAGAGAGCTGGGTAAGCTTTGAAGTCCACCCCCTGCAAAATGATAGAAGAACCGTCATTCGCTGCGAAAGGCCTGTAATTGATAAAAGAATAGTGAAAAGCTCGAGTGGTATTTCAGAAACTCGCTATGTGGTAAGCGCCACAATTAAAGCGGGAATTGAAAACTGGGATATCGAGCTGACCCTGGCAAATCGGGACTCGATGGGCTTCAGAATGCTTCTTGGGCGTGAAGCCATGAGCGGCCGCATGATAGTCGACCCTTCGTTAAGCTTTTGCCTTGGGGAAGTTAGTTCAGAAACGCTTGATGAGTATTACGGCAAAAAGAAACATAAAAGTAGCGGCCTGAAAATAGGTTTACTTGCCAGTAATCATGAGTTGTATTCAAATCAACGAATTCTCGAAGCAGGTCAGGAACGTGGCCATGAAATGGTGTTTCTAAACATCAAACAATGTTACATGAAAATTGATGCCATGGAGCCAGAGGTTCACTATCGTGGCGGCAAGGTGCTCAATGACCTTGATGCTGTAATCACCAGAATTCGTCCAAGCGTAACATTTTATGGCTGCGCTCTAGCGCGTCAATTCGAAAGCATGGGCGTGTACACAATAAATTCCTCTGCAGCCATTACACAGTCACGAGATAAACTTTTTTCACTACAACTGTTGCTAAAAAATGGCATCAGTATACCCACAACCGGTTTCGCCAATTCGCCCATGGATACCAATGACCTCATAGAAATGGTTGGTGGCGCACCTCTTATCGTCAAGTTATTAGAAGGCACTCAGGGACGTGGCGTCGTACTAGCCGAAACAAAAAAGGCAGCCGAAAGCGTGATCAATGCATTCAAAGCCCTTCGAGCTAACTTGCTGGTTCAGGAGTTTATTAAAGAAGCGGATGGAAAAGATCTTAGGTGTTTTGTCATTGATGGAAAAGTAGTCGCTTCAATCCAGCGAGAAGCAGCTCCCGGCGAGTTTAGGGCCAATATCCACCAGGGTGGCACAGCTTCAATCGTAAAAATCACCCCTCAGGAGAGAGCCCTTGCTTTAAAAGCATCTAAAACTTTAGGTTTAAAAGTAGCGGGTGTCGATATCATCCGCTCTAAAAAAGGACCTCTACTGTTAGAAGTCAATTCATCACCCGGCCTGGAGGGAATTGAATCGGCGACCGGAAAAGATATCGCAGGCATGATGATTTCATCCATTGAGAAAAAACTGGGCTGGAAGAGAGAGCTGAATGTAGAAAGTGAGAGTTAATAAATCTCTGATATTTCAGGTTTTTATCTTTTTAACAATAAATAGCAGAATGACCGCACCAAAAACTGCGGTTACCAGTGAGCCAATAAAACCACTTGACGTTAATCCCAGAAAACTAAATGCCCAGCCACCAATAAATGCACCCACAATGCCAATGATCATATTCATCAACAAACCAGAGCCTTTACCTTTCATGATTAGCCCCGCCAACCAACCGGCTATAGCTCCAATAATAGCCATATAAACGAATCCCATTACTGCTCCTTAAATTATTTGAGTTTACAAGAACTGGATTATAACGCTGAGTTGATGCAGAATAAAACAGACCTGCAGGAGAGCTCCTGCAGGTCAACTGGATAAGCCTGTCAGTTACATTCTAAAAACTATAGCGGACCGGCTTAAAGGGCCACGTCAGCGCCTAATCAACACTGACAGACACAGTTTATAACTTGTAAATTAATCCTGGCTGAACAACATTAAGGTGCTAAATTAGTGCTTGAACTAAAAGTGGGTCGTCACGAGGCTTTTCTGAGTATGTGATATTTTGCTCACTACATATAGGCGTTTGGTCATTCAAATAACTAAATGTAGTGATCAAAGATTGCGTACTCAGGGAAGTCGCAGTAGAGTCTACTTTTGGTTCAGGCACTAACTTATGCAATATACCGATAAGATCCCCGATAAAAGTGAATTCTACCCTCTGTATGTTTCCACCGGTTGGAATCAGAGCCTGATGCTCAGCGCCGAACAACTTGAACAAGCTGTAAAAAATAGTTTTTCAGTTATCTCTGTGTATGAAAATAACCAGCTGATCGGCTTTGGTAGAATTGTTTCTGACGGAGTTGTTTATGCAACCATATACGATGTAATCGTTAGCCCTAATTGGCAAAAACAGGGCATAGGCAGCACTATCGTGCGTAAACTGGTGAGCCAATGTGAATTTAATGACATTCGTAGCATTCACCTGTTTGCTGCTAAAGGCGCAGAAAACTTCTATAAGAATCTTGGATTTGCATCCAGACCTTTTGATTCCCCCGGAATGGTGTATGAAAAAATATAACAACCAGTCACACTAAAACCCACCATCTATCGCATAAAAACAATCATTTAAAAACTCTGAATCAATATAAAATTGATGTGTCGATTTTTTGACTCTTTTAACCAATATGATTATCATATCGACTGAAGAAACTTTTTTAAAAACAGGGATGTAGAAAAACTTTATAAAATATATATCAACAATATATTCAGCTAAGCTGAAACATGCACTACACCCATGTGCCGAGGATAAAATGAATTACAGTCTAAACTTCACTGCCAGTATTCTGGTTTGCAGTGCCTGCCTCCTTCCATATCAATCGCTACAGGCTTCAGAAATTTCATTCACTCCTCGAGCATCAGTTTCATTAACATCTTATAAATTTTCTCAAACTCCCAGACCCGGAGCACTTACACCTAGCGGTATAAATGGAGATGATTTTCCCGAAGTGACCTTCGATGTCACTTTTAAAATACTGGGACTAGGTGGTACTTTCTTTAAAGATGGTTATTACCTTGACCTGTCCGTACAAAAATCAGCCGATGAAGAAGATTCTTTTACATTAGATGACCCGGCCATTCCTGGTGGCACATTCACAGAAACTTTCACCGGTGATCGTGAAGATTTTGCAATTACTTTCGGCAAGAAAATTCTGGATAACAAAGGTGGACTCTATATCGGTTATAAATCTGGCAAAAGTGAAGCCTCCGGTGATCAGGGTCAGCACCTGTCATTTAAAGAAAAGGGCTTATTTATTGGCGCAAACTATGGCTGGAAGGTATCCAACTCCGGACATTTCTCCATCAACTTCGCTTTTGCTGACCTGGAAGGAGACCTCACTGAAGATGTGACTAATGCTTTATTCACCAGCTTACCCACTCCTTTGGATATTAATGCCACCAGTGATGCCCAGGGATTAAGTTATGGCTTGAGCTGGTCATCACGACTAACTGACAAACTCAGTTATTCCGTATCAGTGGATTCCAAAAAATATACCTTTGATAATATTAAAGATAGCAACCCGGCCACCATCACATCAAAAGAGTTTGAGGAAGAACTGAAAAGCGCTATGATTTCAGTTTATTTTCAATTTTAGGTAAAGCCTTAACTCATTTTAATGAATATTCCCGGATACCAGTTAGGCAGGGAGATTGCAGTTGGAGAATACTGCTCTGTTTACAATGCGCTTGAAATAGAGTCCAGTAAAACAGTCACCATCAGGTTTTTTCAGCCAGAATTATCCTCTAATACTGATTTTTGCAAACATGTAAAAGCAAGCGCCAAACTATTACTGAATAAAAAAATTGGACATATCATTCCTGTTAAACAGGCTGTGTCCGATCCCGAAGGCTGCTATTTAATAACCGAATACTTTCCCTGTGCGCAAAATAATCCGCCATTGCTCACGGCCTTCACCATTGATGAAGTGTTAAATTTTGGACAGCAACTAGCCGAGAGTCTTAGTCAGTTACATAAGCTGGGCTTAGTTCATGGCGGAGTATCAACTTCAAATCTTATTTTTCCAAATTTTTCTCAAGTTACTCTGGGCTCATATTCTTTTCAGCGAACCTTTAAGAAAGAAACCCTGATTTCTTCTTTGCCCATATCTCTTGAAGAAGCCTTTTATATTGCACCTGAATTTTCTACCGGTCTCGATGCCCGGTCAGATTTTTATTCTTTAGGTGTTATTCTTTTTGAGCTACTTTTTAAAACAAAACCTTTTAGTGCTGAAAACCTTCAGCAATTACAATATAAAAAAGAACATATGCAGTTTGTAGTTCCACATGCTTCTGCACAAAAACTGGTTCCTTTATTCGATAAATTACTCGCATCAAATCCAGAGCATCGAATTTCTAGTGTAGGTGACTATCTAAAAATAGTTGAACAATGCGGCTACAATATAGAAGAACCAGAAACACCCATTGCAGAACCACAACATTCATCAGGCACTGCCTCTAAAACCAGACCACCTTCAAATCAGGGTAAAACCATCTTAATTTATTCAGCTATAGCTGGACTGTTTATGATCGGTATTCTGGCTTTTTTAACTTTTGGAATTGCTCCTGAAGAAAAAATTGAAAAAAGGCCAGATGTATCAATTTTTGAAGCTGAACCAATACCAGCTATTCCTGTAGAAAAAACAGTTACTACCCGGCAGCCTGAAATTGTAAATCAGGCAGACCTGTTGCTTCAAAAAGCCCAACAGCAAATTCTACAAAATAATTTCGGTGCTGCTTTGATGAGCATTAACAATGCCTTAAAAGAAGACCCTCAACATACAGCCGCAAAACAGTTAAAGCAAAAAATAGAACTTGAGTTTGAAATACGATCTTATCTCAACAAGGCTGAAAAACTGTTAACGCAGGGTAAGCTCACCAGGCCGGAAAATGAGAATGCTTATAAAACCTATAAAGCATTGTCAAAGATATTACCTTCCGGAGATAACAGAGTTAAACAGGGGTTACAAAAAATAACCCGACGATACGCCCAGCTTGCAAATGGCTTAGTCCTAAAAAAGCAATTCGACGCCGCCAGGAAATATATATCATCAGGTCTCACCATAAGCCCTGGCGACCAGGAACTTAAACAGTTAGAGTTTTATATTAAGCAACAGGAAAAAATTCTAGCCGAGCAGCAACGACTTCAGGCAGCCAGAGTTAAGCAGCAGAATGAACTCCGTTTAAAACAGCAGCAAGCTGAACAAATCAAACTACAACAGCAGCAACAGTTACTTAAAAAAAATAGACTTGCAGCACAACAACGGAAAGAACAGCTCCGGTTAAACCAGGAAAAAGAGCGCGAGCAAAAAAAGCAGTTACAATTTAAAAAACAAAAAATTGATTCTATGATTTTAAATGCTCGAAAGCTTTTAAGACGCAGTCCACTAACCCTGGAAACTTTATCTAATGCAGTGACCATCCAAAGTGAACTGACCTCATTAACCGAAGGCGACTCTAGAGTACCGGCCCTTTTCCGTCAGATTGTAGATTCATATAGCTCGCTAGCTAATTCTCAAAAAGAGATTCCAGATTATCCAACGGCCCTAAACACCATTAACCAGGGGCTGGCTCTGGATAGAAATAATTCAAGGTTGTTACGAATTAAAGACGATATTAATACCTTAATTGCCGAAGAAAAAGAAAGGAAAAGCCAGATTCCAATTATTGGTACATTTTAAATTCTATTAACGATATATTTGTCGATAATAAATTTGATTAGAATCACCGCTATAAATACCAAACGTAGCTTTTGAGCTGGGGTCTTCAGCTCCAGCAACACCATCCCAGTTAAACCGAAGCCAAAGATCATTCGATGTATTCAGGTTAGGCGTTATAATAATATCACCGGTATTCCCTGTACCGGGTGCTGTCAATCCAATATCTAAAATACCACTACTCGCCGTCGTAGAAACAACAGATACCGTTGACGAACCACCCGTTAGCAAACTTGATACTGACAAATCTGCATCATTAATTATGGTGCAATTATCACTCGTATTAACGACAAAGTTAGACCCATCAAAATACTCAGCTTTCATCGGCATGGTTAAATCAATTAATTCTGACCCGAATACATTACCCAGAGTCAATCGACCATAATGAACTTCGGTACTGCCAAGCATAACCGGGCTAGCAGAAATCAGTGTGACTTCATCAGAACTGCTGACCAAATTTACCAGAGTTGTCGTTTTATCCTGCAATCCCATATCCCAACTCAAATCGATATCAAATTGTGTACTACCAATCGTTCCAGCACTAAAACCCTGATTGACGGTAAAAGTTTCAAGATCATAAGCACTACCGGTTTCACTATTTTCGATACTTAGCTCACTGGACACAGCCAGTGTCGCATAAGAACCTCTAAACCCATCTGTACGACTATTCGATTTATTTTGTGCTTCCAGAGTGACTTCTGCAGAGAAAGTTTGACTGGCATAAGTAAAGCCACCCGATCCACAGGCATCATTAACCAAACTTGATGTCACCGCATATTGATAAGGATTAAAACGACCAACATTGGGGGCAGAGCCAGAAATATTCACGCCACTTGAAAAATAATCAGTATCCGTCAAGTTAGCTGAAATATCGATAATACCAACATTGGAGTAAGTCATTAATGCATCTGCTTGAATACCGGAAGTAAATGTATCGAACAATCCACCCGCTACTCCATTAACAGTAAAACCTCCTAGAGTGGCTCCAGCAGGTTCAAAAACAGATGCCGATAAAGTTATAGTCTCACCCTCAGCACCAAAAGAAGATGCTGAAGCATTATCACCCAAATAAGCACTCACATCTGGCACACCATCATTATCACTATCATCTGCTGCATTCCATAATACCCCTGCAACCGTTACCCTAAAATCTTCCCCTGCCTGAGTGAAAATACTGCCTGCTATGCCAGAGGCATATGACAGATCGCTCCCGTTACTATCATCAACAGAACCATTATCAGTAAAATCTGCATCTCTTAAGTTATCAAAATCTATACCAATGCCAAAAGGCCTAACAATTTGCAAACTGGATGTTCCGGCAATTGTGCCTGCTGCAAAAGTATTGGAAATATCTGCCAGCTCAATCGTAAATTTACCAATATCACTGGTTGCCAGAGTCACATTGGCAATACCAGCGGTAAATGTAATATTGCCATTATCCACACCCGGATCGGAAGACGGCAGTGTATCTCCATCCAGAGAAGGTGAGTTTAAACTGGGATCAAAAATATTTTTAGTTCGCCACAGCTTGAGTGGTTTAACACCATCATAAGCTGTAGCCACACCACAGCCTATTACGGGGTCTTTACGAATCATTTGAATTTGATAGCTATGATCTCGCCCAGCAACCGGTACATCGTCACCTGTAACCAGAGCATCCGTGTCGGTAATAGTGAAAGCATTATCACTGAAGGTAATGTCGGAAGAAGTCGATGTAACTGGTACAATTGAATCGGTTATTGAGATAGTCAGCGTTTCTGCATGTTCATTGGATAATGAAAGTGTAACTGAACCTGTATCCAGCACATCAAATGTATAAGCAGCACTACCGTTATCATCATTATCCGGGTTTGGATTGATAGTATTAGTCGCTGTTATTGTCGAGAAGTTACCGTGTGAAGTACTGCTTACAATTGATACCGTTTCAGCATAATCAGGAATCACATTATTACTACTATCTTCAGCAGTGACGGTAAAACCAAAGGGAGTACAGGTATTGCCCGAGCCTGCACCGACATCGATTACAAAGTGGTCAACCAATGTTGTTGATCCTGAACAAACATGAGTTTCATTCATAATACTGACTATATCAGCAGATGGTAAAGCTCCATGATAGACCCTTATTTCATCTATCGAACCATGCCAGACATCTGTACCCGAACCCCGACCTTGCCAAATGCTATCACCAATCATAAATTGATCAATGGTTGACAAATCCCTGCTGCCCACTACAAGCTCATTATCCAAAACTCCATTTTTGAATATCTGCATTGTATTACCATCATAAACTGCAGCAATATGTGTCCACTGATTTAACGGGGCATTAGTCGAAACAGTATCCAGTCGCCAGTCTTCAACATAAAAATGAATCTCATCTGCAGATTGATAGCGTACCAACCCATAGCCATCTTCCCAGTCAGCATTTTCATTTGCCTGGACCATAATAGTCGACCAATCACTATAGCTGGAAGGATAAACCCAGGCCATAATCGTAATAGTATTTGAATACGGAATACCTGGTACTTCTATGTAATCATTAGTACCGTCAAAAGAACCATATCGACAGGTGCCTGGTGTACCCGAAATTGCAGGGTTAGCATCATCGGTATCAACACCATTATACGATGTACCATCAAAATTTCCCTGAGTATCAGAGACATCTCCAGCAGCACCCGACCAACTGTCCTCATCCATACGAAATTCAACGGCAGCTCCAATAATCGATAATTCGTTTGAAGAAGTATCAGTAGCACTAATTGCAGATGCATCTACTGAAGTAGCTATAACCTCATAGAGTCCAATACTCAATGGAATAATACTGCCAAGATCCAGAGCCCAGTCATCACCAACATTCGTCAACTCACTACTGCCTGCCAGGGTATAAGTAACACTATCAACAATGATACTGAAACCACCTGCCGAATCGCTGCTGCTAAAGGTTCCAGTTAAAACGGGCGTTGTATCAACTGTTGTCTGACTATCAAC
>Ga0233435_1001657_pt1 | contig 20820 bp, 16 predicted proteins | sample SI_122_August201_3_FD_182735 | JGI IMG/M metagenome (GOLD analysis project Ga0233435, IMG submission 182735) | Seawater microbial communities from Saanich Inlet, British Columbia, Canada - SI_122_August2016_135_MG | ecosystem: Environmental > Aquatic > Marine > Inlet | place: Canada: British...
CCATCATTATATTTGCATTCAATGCGACTTCTTTTTTAGCATTGTCCAGTAAAACCCCTTTTACCAGATACCCCGCTAATAAAAATCCTGCAATAAAAATTATTAAAATGGTTAGATTGAATTTAAAACGAATCCCCATAACACTCCCCCAAGTGAGTAGACACTTATTATCTTTTATAATTATTTAAGGTCAGAACCTATTTTGTTGCTCTATAATAACAACTAAGCTTGCTATACTACTGTTATAAGTGCCTGATTCATAAATATTCAGGATACAAAACCTTAAAATATTTTGACCTTTTTAGCTCAGTAATGCATTTTATCTATTACAATCATGTTTACTGATAATATTAACCCATATTAACTCAATATCAATAACCTATTACCACATGACACAAGCTACTATTCTTTTTGCCGATATTGCCGGTAGTACTGCTCTATATGAAAACATCGGGGACTCACAGGCTGAAAACCTGATAAACACCATTCTCGCCGCATTATCAGGTATCGTGGAAGAGCATAATGGTCTTGTCATCAAGACCATTGGTGATGAAATAATGTGTCAATTTTCATCTTCAAGCGAGGCTATCCAGGCAGCAAATCAGATGCACGAATATACCGAGCAAGTCACTTTTCCAGAACATAAGCAGAAAATTGCCATCCGTATAGGTGCTCATATTGGTACCATTATTCGTAATCAGGGAGATATTTTCGGTGACACAGTGAATGTTTCAGCACGTGTTGCCTCACTGGCACGCCCTGGAAAAACCATGATCAGCGAACAAACCTATGAAACGCTACCTAATTACTTACAACAGTTTTGTAGGAACATGATAGAGACTTATTTGAAAGGAAAGGAACAACCAATCAATGTTTATGATGTGGTTTGGGAACAAAATGACCAGCTGACCCGTATTGCACAAATTCCTCTTCCCAGCAAAACAGTGAGCAGTTTCACCCTTAACTATAATGATCAAAAAGTAAAACTGACACAGGGCTCTATAAAAATAGGAAGAGGTTCTGAGTGTGATTTAGTGGTAGAAGCTCCTCAAGCTTCACGATTTCACTGTGAGATTCAGCTAAAAGGTAATAAATTCATCCTGATTGATAGCAGCACTAACGGCACTTACATCAGCCAGAATAATGTAGAAATTCTATTTAATAATGAAACAGTACCATTACATCATTCAGGAATTATCAGCCTGGGACAAATTTCTAATAGCAACTCAGAGCATTTAATTAAATTTTTAATTGAAATAGATTAAATAAAACTGAAGATCGGTTACTCCAATATCCGGACAAGTTTTACTTTGATCCTTATATCATTTAATACTTGTAATCCAGGAATAAACAGGGACAAAATAGCTTTTTTATAAATTACCAGATTTAACCAGTCTTGCCAGAAAATACTCTTACCGATAACTCGCTAATATCACCTGCCCAAGCATTTTTGAAAGGAGCTGTGATCATTCTGCCATTGAGCATAGCCGTTATACCCTGGGGAATACTGGCCGGTTCTTTAGCCGTAGAAGCAGGCTTATTTGACCTTCAGGCTCAAGCTGTGTCAGCCATCGTCTTTGCGGGTTCAGTGCAACTGGTCGGCATGGGGTTGATTAAGGCTGGCGCCAGCCTCACGACGCTTCTGCTCACAACGTTATTTTTAACTTCAAGGCACCTGCTATACAGCGCCACAATGCGAACACGTATTTCCCATTTGCCCGTACACCAACGATTGATTCTGGGTTTCCTGTTAACGGATGAGTTATTTGCCGTTTGTTCACACCAAACTCGCAAACAGTTTAACTTCTGGTATGCCTTCGGCGCTGGTTTTAGCTTTTATTTCATTTGGCAACTGGCATCTCTAAGTGGCATTATTCTCGGACAAAGCATCCCTAACCTGGATCAATATGGACTGGATTTTGCCGTTGCAGCAACTTTTATTGCAATAGTGCTGCCCACCATCAAAAAATTATCAGTTCTGGTTACTGTGGTTATCGCGCTTATCTTATCGGTTGTTTTCAGTGTTCTTGAAATCGAAGGAGGTATTATCTACTCCAGCCTGATCGCAATGAGTATTGGTTATGCGGTTTCAATAATGCGCAAGGAGCCACTATGATCTGGCTTACCTTATTAGCGATGGCTACACTGGTATTTATCAGTCGATATATTTTTCTGGAACCAAAATTACCTATCCGTCTTGGTCCTAAAATATTACATTTTCTGCATTATACCGGGCCTGCCGTTTTAACCGCTATCTGGGCTCCAATTGTGTTTCACCAGGAAGGGCAGTTAAACCTGGGGATTAATAATCCATATTTTATTGCTGCTATAGTTGCTGCCATACTGGCGGTAACCACTAAAAATGTTTTATTAACTACTGTGCTCAGTATGGCTCTTTTTTTTATTATAAATTAATATTAGTCCATATTTTGAAGTCATGCCTGAAATTAAAATTAGCACAACCCAGCAACTCTAACTGATAAAACAATTTGATATGGAACAACAGTAAATGCCTTTGATAGAAGATTTCATCCAGCTAAAAAAAGAGCTTAAACTGGCTGGATTCAAAGGAGACATCGAATCTTCATATGCTGAGCGTATCGTAGCTTCCACCGATAACAGCATTTATCAGTTAACACCCGAAGCCATACTCTACCCTCAAGAGCTGGATGATATTAATCGAGTTGTAAGCAGTGTTATTAAACATCGTCAGAAAGGTTTTTCACTGTGTGCTCGCGGTGGCGGAACAGGTACTAACGGACAGTCACTCAGCGATAATTTAATTCTGGATTGTTCAAGGCACTTAAATAAGGTCATCGACTTTGATCTTGAAAATCAAACAGTCAGCGTTCAACCCGGTGTTGTTCTCGATCAGTTAAATTATTTTTTAAAACCGTATGGTCTGTTTTTTCCTATCGATATCTCATCATCATCCCGGGCAACACTCGGAGGCATGGTAGCCACCGATGCCTCTGGCAAAGGTTCTCTGATTTACGGAAAAACTTCAAACCATATCGTAAATCTCGATCTTGTTTTAGCCGACGGATCAGACTATCGATGTAAAAATATTTCACTACTCGATAAGAACCAGTCAAACACTATCAATTCTAACTTAATAAAACCTGTTTACCGGTTAATAGATAAACAGAGTGATGAAATAGATCGTATATTTCCTGACATGAACCGGGGACTCACGGGATACAACCTTAAACAATGTATTTCACAAAACGGTTTCTTTAATCCGTGTTACTTAATAGCAGGGTCAGAAGGTACTCTCGCTATTACCCGCCAAATTACCCTGAGAGTTATACCTAAGCCCACCCATAAAATGCTTACAGTCATTTTCTATGATAATTTTTTACGTGGACTTGAACATGTTCAGCCTTTGCTGGATAGCCAGCCCGCAGCCATCGAAATGCTGGATGATAAAATTCTCAAGCTGGCACGCCAGGACAGTATCTGGATTGAAGTAAAATCAGTCTTGGATAAATTACCTGAAGATGCAGACATTAAAGCCGCTAACTTTGTTGAACATGTGGGTTGCAGTGAAGAAGAACTCAAACAATATCAACTGGATATTCAGAAAATACTGGATAAAACGACTTCAAGCTATTCGGTCATCCTGCATAAAGTCGAAATGGATCCGGACAAAATATTATCTTTATGGAACCTGAGAAAAAAAGCGGTGGGTCTACTGGGTCAGTCTCAGAATGGTAAACGCGGTATAGCCTTTGTCGAAGATACGGCCGTGCCACCACAGAACCTGGCTAGTTATGTCACCAGTTTTAAACAGTTACTGGATGATAATAAACTGAATTATGGTATGTACGGCCATGCAGATGCAGGCGTTTTACATGTACGTCCTAGCCTAAATTTATTACAGGCCACTGATAGAATGCTCATTCGTAAAATTTCTGATCAAGTCGCATTATTAGCCAAGCAAAACGGGGGCGTGCTCTGGGGTGAACATGGACGAGGATTCCGTGGCGAATATACAGCATTATTTTTTGGTGAAAAACTTTACCCTGTCCTGTGTAGTATTAAAAAACTCTTTGACCCCTATAATTTACTAAACCCTCAAAAATTAACCACTCCAGATGTGAATAAAAAAGTTATTGCTCTGGATGCAATAACCTTAAGAGGTGAACTGGATACTCAAATAAAACCAAATGATCAGGCAGATTATGCGGGAGCACTATCATGTAATGGCAACGGTGCCTGTTATAACTGGAAACTTGACGAAACCATGTGTCCATCTTATAAGGCTACCCGCAATAAACTGTACTCACCCAAAGGACGCGCTGCCATGCTGCGCGAATGGTTACGTTTAAAAAACTCTAATGCTTCTACCCTTCAATTTAAACAACTTGAGCAACAACTTTTTAACAGTTTACAACATTGTTTATCCTGTAAATCCTGTACCTCAAGCTGTCCCCTTAAAGTTGACATCCCTGAGTTGAAATCTAGATTCTTAAGTGACTGGTATCAAAATAATTCACGCAGGTTTTCGTCTCTTTTTAATCGTTATTTTGAATCTTTAATTGCTATCGGCCGACAATATCCCCAATTAAGCAATGTATTAATTCAAAACAAGCATTCGAAAAGTTTTTTAAAAAACATTGCCGGTCTCAATAACTTACCTAAGTTTTCGATTCGCCATAAATTAAATGCACCCGTATTAAACCAGCAAAAGTTAAAAACACTTAAAACAGGTGAAAAAGCAGTAATTTTGTTATGTGATAATTATATGCTAAGTTTTGATCGAAAAACCCTTCAGGCTTGCATAAACATCTTGATGAAATTCGGATACAGGGTTTACCTCAGCGAGGTCATTCGTAATGGTAAGTTACTACATGTAAAAGGTTACAGAAAAGAATTCAAACAACAATCGAAGAAAGTTTTACTGCAAACCAAACTTTTAGCCAATACAGGTTTACCACTTATTAGCATTGAAACTGTAAGTCGCCTGATGTTTGAAATAGAGTACCCTGAAATTTTGCAGCAAAAAAATATCATTAAAATTCATAGTATCGAATCATTTCTATTAAATATTCTGCAACAAAATCAAGTACCACCTCCAGTAAACAATAATCAGGCAATAACTTTGTTACCCCATTGCATGGAACAGACTACTGCCAAAGAATCATCACAACAATGGCAAGCAATCTATGAAAAATTAGGCGTTCCTTTAAAAGTCATCAATGCCGGTTGTTGTGGCATGTCTGGTATGTTCGGACACGAACAGGAAAATGCCCTTCTATCTGAAGATATTTTCAATCTCGTATGGAAACCTGATCTTTACTCAATAGATGGTACCGTATTGATGAGTGGGTTTTCCTGTCGTTGCCAGAGTGAGAACCACCAGATTTCATCTATTCACCCTTTAGTTCACCTGGCTGCATTGTTACTACCATAGAAACTTAATACATAAAAATAATTATCCCGAAAATTTAATTATGCTGCCCACAAATCATTTATTTCAGAATATTTTTAAAATAATAACCCGAATTAACAATTACTTACGTAATATCGTTATTTTAACCGGATTTAACTATTGATAAATTATAAAATAAGTAATAGCACTTTACACTTGACTTCGTTGTGTACATTCTAATATTGAACCAATCAATATTGTCATACAGGACTTGAAAGGTAACATTATAAGTCGTGATAACGCTTCATTAAATGGATCCACATTTAATGTTGATCTTGACCTGGGTAACTTCAGGGGAGAAATGAAAATAACCGCTTCTGGTTATGATGTACTTACCGAAGAGATTATCTTTATCGATAAAGTGCTTTAACCTTACTCAAACAGGGTTCACTGGAAATTTCCTGTGAACCCTGTTTTGAATTCCAATATCGATACACTCCATATCTTTTCCAGAATCAAATTTCATTACAAGCAACGGGGTTGTTTATGGTGTATTATTTGAATACAGGCTTTAATATTCTGGTATGCACAAATGAATAAAGATAAAGAAGAGAAAACTCAATCTTCTAAAGATTCCCCCTCTGCTTCAACGACAGAAAAACCAATTGAACTTGAAGAGGTTCTGGCCAACTTTGTAACATCTTTCGAATCCAGTGCACAGCGTTGGGAAAATACCGTTTACCCCTTTATAAATTCTTTTCAGTCCAGCACTAAACGCTGGGAGAGAATGATTTACCCCGCAATGATCATCTTCGGCATCATGGCATTTTCTGGATTCTGGCTTATTTTTAGTTTGACTAACGACGTGCACGAACTGGCACTCAATGTAGATCCAAAAATGGAAAAAAATCTGGCACTCATGGCCAAGAATATTTCAGAGCTATCTCATAGCGTAGAATCTATGACAACTGAGGTCAAAACTATGCGCACTCATATCGCCAACATGGATAGCTCGACCTTTAGTATGCAAAGAAATATGCAAGCCATCTCAATGAAACTCGACACACTCCCGCCGTTATTACTCTCAGTACAGGACATGGACCAATCCATGAAAGCAATGACCGTGAATACCGGCAGAATGAGTTACGATATGCGAGATATGAATGACACGATGGGGCCACCCATGTCAATTATGAATACATTTTCGCCCTGGTAATTCATCTTTAAATTGTTGGCCCATAACGGCTAAATAACTCAGAATCAGCATCTAGATTATGTCGATTTAGATCAGTGAGCTTGCGTTCTCCACAAAAAGCCATGGTGATGTCCAGTTCATTCTGCATAATCTGCAAAGCTTTTTCTACTCCCTGCTTTCCCTGTGCTGCAAGACCATATAGAAATGGCCGACCAATATGAACACCCTTCGCTCCCAGACAAATGGCTTTAAGTACATCCTGCCCAGATCGAATACCTCCATCCATGTGAACTTCAATTTTATCCCCTACCGCATCAACAATCCCGGCAAGGGCAGATATTGAAGAACGTGCACCATCAAGCTGACGGCCACCATGATTTGATATAATAATTGCATCGGCCCCGGTTTTGGAGGCTAATACAGCATCTTCTTTATCCAGTATTCCTTTTAATATTAACGGCCCACCCCAGAGTTTTTTTATCCATTCAACATCATCCCAGGACAGTCGAGGATCAAACTGTTCAGCCGTCCACTCAAACAGAGAGGCTGTATTTTTAATCCCTTTGGCATGGCCAACAATATTGCGAAAAGCATGTCGTTTTGTGGTCAGCATATTCAGACACCAGCCCGGACGCTGCATCATTTGCCAAAGGTGTAAGGGTTTCAGTCCTGGTGGTGCAGACAATTTATTTTTTAGATCCTTGTGGCGTTGCCCCAATAATTGCAAGTCTAGCGTCAGGATTAGAGCAGAACAATTAGCAGCCTTTGCCCGCTCAATTAAGCTTTCCATAAACCCCCTATCTTTCATCACGTACAACTGAAACCAGAAAGGTTTACGAGTCACACTCGCAACATCTTCGATGGAGCAGATACTCATGGTAGACAGGGTAAATGGGACACCCATTTGTTCTGCCGCCTGAGCCGCAAGCATTTCTCCATCGGCACGAAACATTCCTGTTAGACCGGTAGGAGCCAGTGCAATTGGCATACTAACCGGTTGATTGATCATCGTCGAAGCAAGTGAACGGTCGGTCATATCTACCGCAACCCGTTGTCTTAAGTTTATCTTTTGAAAGTCGCTTTCATTGGCTCGGTAAGTTCCCTCAGTCCAGGAACCTGAATCGATATAGTCATAAAATAATTTAGGTAATCGAGATTTTGCAAGCTGTTGCAAGTCTTTAATTTCTAATATCGATGTCATCGCTGTCGCCTGAAAAGTAAACCCTATAAAGTTCAAGATTATACTCTTGCAAAGACCAGTAGACAGTAGCTAGTTGAAATATTAATAAGTATTTATAGGATTCTCCGTACGTTCCAATAAATCTCAATGCCAATGGTGCGCACGGCGGCACCCTACCTGTAACTTCATGATTGAATATCATATCTCCATCAGGAGCTGCTCTATGACAGGAAATCACTAGTGCCAAAAAACACAAAAACCGCCAGTTTTGTTAAAGTTTTTGCTTACTTTTGTGAATTTTTTCCATGGATTTAGCTCAACAGTCTCCAGAAACCTAAAGAATCTCCTATACTTAGGTTTCTATAACTGAAGTATCAGATAAAAAAAACAGGAAGTCAGCTATAGGAAACTCAATTTAATCATTGACTTACACGATATTTATAATGCAGTATATCAACAGTCATGTTTAACTCGGCAAATAAACAAATAGATCTGGATTACACCAGGCTGCCACCAGCACCTCATGTTTTAATCAAGCTAATAGATCTGTTCCATAAAACAGACGTCAGTTTTGAAGAGCTGGAAGCTATTATCGTTAAAGATACAGCGCTGTGCACCAAGGTTATTTCTATCTCTAATTCTGCGGCTTTTAGTCAGTGGAACGATGCTCGTGAATTGAAACAAATTCTCGTCGTTCTTGGCACTAAAACCATCAAATCTATTGCCCTGACCTCAGCAGTTCATCAGTTTTTTTCTCAGTTTAGTAAGGAACTGGGGGAAACTCTGGGTAGCCTGTGGCTTGACTCACTGATCTGTGCCCATTTATCCAGACACCTGGCGAAACTTACCGGGTATGAGTTTCCGGATGAAGCTCACCTGGCAGGATTAATGCACATGCTGGGGCAACTTGTTTTTCTGTCCAATGAACCTGGTAAATACCAAACAATGATGGCATCAGCCGCTGATCAGAATGCTTTACTTTTTCAGGAACAGGAAAATTTTGGCATTCAAAGCGCTGACCTGGCCGCTGACATGATTTCTAGATGGGGAATCAATTCATTGTTACACGATGCCGTTCGTTATCAACATAAACCTGCGAATTTATTGCAGGATGCGGATCCCCTGATCAAGCTGGTCAACCTGTCATCTCAATTGTGCAACCGGTTAAACCATTCCAATAAAAAATATCTTGTTGAAGACCATTATTTTGGTCTGAATCAATCGGTCATTGAAGATCTTGTCCTGCAAGCCACAGAAGCAGCCATATCTGATGCAAGGAGTTTTGGTGTTGAAGTTGATGAAGATCCGACTATACCCCTGGCTAATATTGATGATGAAGCCATACGCATTGAACTTGCTCGCAGAGTAAGACAAATAGCTTTACTGGAGGGCATCGAAAATCACATTACTGAACTCGATGATATTTCAGAAATGATGCAACTGGTGACTGAAAATCTGCAGTTATTATTTGGTCTGTCTTCAACCATATTCTTTTTTCCAGACCATGATCAAACCATATTAACCGGCATTGCAAGTCACAGTAAAAATATTCCTGCCAGTGGTTCCTTCACCATAAAAATTAAATCACAGCGCAGCCTGGTAACTGAATCTGCTTTGCAACAAACTATTTTCAATAGCCAGAACCAGAACATTTTTGCAGAACTAACTATTATCGACCATCAGATTCAGGATGCATTGATGTCATCTCAATTTATTTGTTTACCTCTTATTAGTGGAAAACAGTTAATGGGTGTCATTGCTATCGGCTGCGATACTCAACAAATTGAAAAGATAAATAAAGATAATGATTTACTCTGTCACTTTTCTACCATCATTGCCAATTCATTATCTCATCAACAACAGTTAGCTCATAAACACCAGCAGCAACTGGAGTTAAAACAACAGGAAATTGATATTCAGACAAGCAAAATAATTCATGAAGTTAATAACCCGCTGACTATCATTAATAACTATCTTGAAATTCTTTCTCTGGATATGGAAAAGGATTCGAAGAATAAATTACACATAGAAACCATAAAGTCTGAAATGGATCGTGTCAGTGAAATACTACTACAACTGAAAGATGATCAAGCAGTAATACCAGATGAACAACCCATGGTTAATATAAATTTAATCATCAGCAAGCTGGTAGACATTTTCAAACCTACATTTTACAAACTCAATCAGATAACCAGTCATTTAGAGCTAGATCCTGATTTACCTCTAATCTCTACCGATCAAAATAAATTCAAACAAATTATTACTAATTTGTTAAGAAATGCTGCCGAAGCATTACCTGAAAGTGGCACTATATCAATAAAAACCAAAGCGCGGGTCATTCAAAATAATAAACAATATATAGAAATTACGGTCTCAGATAATGGTTCAGGAATACCTGAAAACATACTGGATCATTTATTTTCCCCGGTTGAATCAACAAAAGGAACAAATCACTCAGGTCTAGGCCTGACTATTGTAAACAAGCTGGTTATAGAGCTAAAAGGAAGTATAAGTTACAGCACATCAGATCAAGGTGGAGCCAAATTTATTATTCTTTTACAGCGAAACTAGGGGTATAAAAATTATGTCCGGAACAAAACCATCGATTCAGTATAGGACCACTGATGGTTTAGCATCTATTATGGCGAATGCCAATAAGTTTGAAAAGGACATCAAAAAATCCAGTTATCAAGTTTTAATTATTGATGACAATATTAACTTGCTCTACAGCACCCAGGCTTTAGTTGAGTCTATCGGTTATCACTGCATTATTGCGGATGGTGGTGAGGCCGGAATAAATGTGCTCAACAGCATGCCCATCGACATTGTTTTACTTGACCTTTCCATGCCTGAAGTCGATGGATATTCAGTGCTTAAATATATTCAGGAAAAGGAATTTAATACCGATGTTATTGTTGTAAGTGGAGAATCTACTTTTGATAATGCCACAAACGTTTTTAAATCTGGCGCTCTGGACTTCCTCGGTAAACCTTATAAATCTTCACAGTTAATTTCTACCATCGATAATGTAGCTTATAAAAGAGGTCTAAAACTAAATCTTAAAGCCATGCAAATTCAGCTGGAAGAATCAGAAAAACGTTATCGTTTTATTGTCAGCTATTCACCCGATATCATTTACATGATTGATCACCGGGGATTTTTTACATTTTTAAATGAGCGGATTACAGATTTACTCGGTTATAAACCTGAAGAATTAATAGGCGAACACTTTTCATCACTGGTACATGAAGATGATTTAGCGATTGCTGAACATATCTTTAATGAACGCCGCACTGGCGACCGTTCGAGTCAAAATGTTGAATTTAGATTAAAATCTTCCGACCCTGAAGTTCAATCAAAACCCTTTGAATCCAGTTCTATTGTTATTGAGCTGTGCTCCATGGGAGTGTATGAGGAAAATGATGATGGTACTCCTTATTTAGGGACTTACGGAGTAGCCAGAGACATAAGCGATCGTAAAAAAGATCAGGAAATGATTCATTTTCAGGCTTATCATGACTTACTTACCAGACTACCAAATCGAGAACTCTTTCTTGACCGAATGCATTTAGCTATTTCCCAGGCTGAAAGGAAAAAAACTAAACTGGCTGTACTTTTTCTTGATATGGATGGCTTTAAATTCATCAATGACTCACTCGGACACGTTATTGGGGACAGTCTGCTGCAACGTGTGGCATTCCGCCTACAGGAAACACTACGCGATACGGATACTATCTCCCGTATAGGCGGGGATGAGTTCAATATTTTAATTCCTGAGCTTAAAAATCGTGAAGAAGCGGGACTGGTAGCAGAAAAAATACTGGATGCTTTTAGCCACCCTATCATTCTGGATCATCATGAAATCACCATCACTTTCAGCATCGGCATCTCGGTATTTCCAGACGATGCCACTAGCACAGAAGAGCTGATAAAAAATTCAGACATGGCGATGTACCATATAAAAGGACGAGGTAAAAATGGTTATGAGTTCTTTTCCGATCATATGCAAAGTATTTATCAATACCGCCATAATATCGAACAGGATATTAGAAAAGCCCTGGATAATGATCAGTTTGAAGCTTATTACCAGCCACAATATGATATTAATACTCAGGAAATCATCGGACTGGAAGCCCTCATTCGCTGGAACCACCCTGAAAAAGGGCTTATAACACCTGATGAATTTATTCCTATTGCAGAGGAGATTGGGCTTATCTGTGAAATTGGCAGGTACATGCTTAAAACAGGTTGCAAACAACTCAAAACCTGGCTTGATGAGGGTATTAAACCACTAAAACTATCCATCAATGTTTCTGCCTACCAACTGGCTGAAAGCAATTTTGATGTCGTATTGTGTGACCTGATAAAAAAATACGACATTCCCCACCATTTATTAATGGTAGAAATTACGGAAACATCATTAATGCAGGATATGGAACAGGCCATCCCCCGTCTTAAAAATTTGGTTAAGTGTGGCATTGGCATCTGTATTGATGATTTTGGTGTGGGTTATTCATCACTTTCTTATTTGCAGATCCTGCCTATCGATATACTCAAGGTTGACCGATCTTTTCTCAGCTGCATAACTGAAAATCACGAAAAAGCATGTATAATAAAAGCTATTGTAGCCATGGCCAGAGAGCTTGAACTGGAAGTGGTTGTAGAAGGTGTAGAAACGGTAAAACAGCTCAACTACATTAAGAACATCGGTTGCACGATTGTTCAGGGCTTTTTACTCGGACGTCCTCTTCCAGTAAATGAAGTCAGTAAATTACTAAAATAATTTTAGCTAAAAAGATATACACCCTATTTCATAGACACACAGTTAAGTTGATAACAGGTAGTAACAATCAATGAGTAAACCATTACTGGTAGTCGTAGATGATGAACCGGACATTGCAGCATTTGTGGGAGATGTAGGCGAATATGTAGGTTTTGATGTTGTAACAACAAACAGTTCTCGAAAATTTCAGCAAGCCTGTTTATCTACACCACCCGCTGCCATTGTTATGGATATTGTCATGCCTGATATTGATGGCATAGAATTAATAGGCTGGCTATCAGAACAAAAAATTAGCACTCCAATAATTATTATGAGTGGCTATGATGGGTATATAGGAATGACAGAATTATTGGGAGAGAAACAAGGTTTAACTATAGTTGGCACCCTGACTAAACCGTTTCGAATCGATGATATTGAACCTTTGCTGCTTAAAATTATTGGCAAAAATAAATAATCATCTATCGGCAGGAATCAGTTTTTAAAACTAACTCTTCACTCTAAAATCAATCTACAATTTTAACTTACTAGCAAACCTGATAGCCGCTTTGTAACCGTCCGAATTCAGGTATTTTTTATCCGTGGTTTCTGATTCTAACCTGTCTAACCAGTGCTTTGACAACAAGGCGATTAACTGCTCTGACTCTTCAAATGGGGCGGTTTGAATAACATCCAGCACAGAATTTAGCCATGGCTGTTTATCAACATTCTTTTCGATAGCAGATACTATTACTTCCTGATTCAGCTCTTTCTGCTCGGTTAAGTAATCTGAAAGATGAGATACTTTAGAGCGTTTACTATTGATAATTTTACTGGCAAAAGATTTGATGCATAAACTTGCCGGAGTCTCAGGATATTTCAATATAAAAGGTGTTTGCAGCATAACCGACCTGCTTACATTTTTATCATCGAGCACATAACCCGGAGCCGTAATTTTCATATTCAGATATTTTTTTAACGCCGCAGAAAACCGTGTTAATACTTCTTTAGCTACCTGGTAGGAAGGCACTCTATTCACTAATACCTGAATGGGTTGATTAAACCCTTGCTGCTTCAATACCTTAAGCAAAGAAAAAGCATCAGTTAAAGAAGTTGGCTCTGAAGTAATTGTAATTATGGTTTCAGGGGCTGCTTTAATAAAACTTAAAACGGTTTCATTAATGCCGGCAGCTGTATCGATCAAAATATAATCAAACTGTTTTTCCAGCTGTTGTAATAGATTTATTAATTTCTCCTGCTGCAACGGGTCGTAATGAACAAAATCCATAAAGCCGGAGGCCGCTGGAATAATATTTATACCTCCGGGGCCCTGCAACATAATATCCTGTAACGGTTTATTAGCCGTCAAAAAATCCTGTAAAGTAAAATCCGGGCTTAAACCCGTCATAATATTGATATTGGCGAGATTTGTGTCTGCATCAAAAATACAGACCTTGTGCTTCTGACGTGATAATTCTATTGCCAGATTGAGCGATACTGAAGACTTACCTACACCACCTTTACCACTGCTGATCGCAATGACTCTGGCAACCCTTTCCATCAGTTTTATAGTGGGTTTAACAGGACGAAGCTGATGTACTTTTGCGGAATACATGAATAATTATACTTTCAAAAACATTCTAAAAATAACTTGATGCCAACTCTCATAATTTTTAGTCAGGCTGAAAAGGACTTAAGGAGTATAACAAGTTAAAAATTACCTGTTAATTTATTTGAATTGAAATATCGCCTAACTGTTGATTCCATTCGTACAAATCATTGTTACTTTTCTGATTACAGGAACAATTTCCACCGCAAACATTATCACTGGAATAATGTTTAATTTTTCCTTTTCTAATCCAGAAATCCAGCATGCCTTTAACCGCCTCGGGATCTGCATCAAAATGAATTGCTATATCCGTCAGACTGACCTGTGGATGAGATTTAACATACTCTTTAAGGTCATTTAGAATCATGACGTCTGGACAACAGCTATCTGTTGCTTATTCGCATAACTGCGCAAACCCATAAACAGTAACAGGGTATAAATAATAATTAGCAAAATTGTCACTGACGCGTAAAAAGGATCAACAGAAAAACGTGAAAACTGGTAAAAAAGCACTGCCGTGATATAAGCAACAGACGTTGACCAGAAAGCTACAAATGTAGCCCATGCCCTGCCAGCTTCTTTAGCTATTGCCCCAATAGTTGCAACACAGGGAAAATACAGCAGAATAAACAATAAATAGGAAAATGCTCCAGCCTGCCCATCGAAGCGTTCTGACATAACACCAAATATACCTTTAGTCACTTCCAGGTCTTCAGCCATAGAATCTGAATTATTCAAATCTCCAACATCCAGACCCAATGGGTCAAACAGAAAGTCAGTTAGACCTGAAAGGTTTTGTGGAATAGTAGCCACAGCCTCTGATAGTGACTGAAACAGATCATATGTCTGTTCCTGCTGTTCAATGCCTTCCAGTGATATCTGTGTATAGATAGAGTTTAGCGTTCCAACCACGACTTCCTTGGCCAAAATCCCGGTAAATATACCAACGGTTGCAGGCCAGTTTTCTTTTTCAATTCCCATCGGTTCAAACAAAGGTGTCAAGGATTTCCCCACCACACTTAAAACAGAGTTTTCACTGTCTTCATTACCAATCGAACCATCTGTACCTATTGAATTTAAAACATTAAGAGCCAGAACCATGATAATAATTATACGCCCGGCATCCCGTATAAATAATTTAACTCTATCCCAGGTACGTAAACCTATCCCTTTAAGAGTGGGCACATGATAGGTTGGCATTTCCATCAGAAATCCACTGCTTTCACCTGAAAGCAAGCTATGCTTCATCACCAGGCCAGTCGCTATAGCCATTAAAATTCCAATCAGGTACAACGCAAAGACCAGGTTCTGCCCATTGCTGGGGAAAAATGCTGCTGCAAAAAGAACATAAACAGGTAAACGTGCACCGCAGGACATGAAAGGGTTCATCAAAATGGTGAGTTTACGTTCCCTCTCACTTTCCAGAGTGCGTGTGGCCATAACCGCTGGTACATTACAGCCAAAGCCGACAATCATCGGCACAAAGGCTTTACCTGGCAAACCGATGGCTCGCATAAACCGGTCCATAACAAACGCAGCTCTGGCCATATAACCTGAATCTTCGAGAAATGACAGAAACAGGTACAGACAGGTAATAATAGGAATGAAAGTCGCTACAACCTGTATTCCACCGCCTAATCCTTGCGCCAATATCAGTACGGCCAGATCAGGTAAACCAATAGAAGTTAATATTGAAGCCAGACCATCAACAAATATAGCTCCGGCTACACCATCAAAAAAGTCAATAAATGCGCCTCCAAAATTAATGGTGAACATAAACATCAGGTACATCACCAGCATAAATATAGGAACACCAAAATAGTGATGTAGCACCACCTGATCAATTCGATCTGACAGGTATTTATGTACCTTACCTTTAACCTTTACCACCAGCTGCGTGATAGTATGCGCATGACCAAAACGAGAATCAGCAATATAAATATCCGCCGATTCAGTCGTTATATTTTGAATATGCTGCTGCCATTTTTGAATTCTTAATGACAGCTCAGCATCCGGCTGTTGTCGACAAACACTGGTATCACCTTCCAGCAGCTTTAGAGCTATCCAGTAGGTATTGTAAGTATGACTTTCTTCAGGTAGATGAGGTCGAATATCCGCAATTGCAGTTTCAACTTCTGCATCCATGGTCAGGCTAAAGCCACCACGACTGTGATCTTCGATGACCTGTAAAGCAGCCTGCTTTAGGCCATTTATTCCCTTTCCAGTCACTGCAACTATACAAACAACAGGACACCCAAGTTTTTTTGAAAGTAGATCAATTTCAATTGAAATACCTCTCTTCTGAGCAATATCCATCATATTCAGGGCCAGTACAACAGGCACACCCATCTCCAGCAATTGAACAGTCAAATAGAGGTTTCGTTCGAGATTTGCGGCATCCAGTACATTGATGACCACATCAGCTTCCCGACTTAGTAGATAAGATCTTGTCACCTGCTCATCCAGTGACATTGCATCCAGTGTATAGATACCCGGCAAATCGATTACCGTGACTTTGTTCTCTGGGGAAAGGTTAAAACTACCCTGCTTACGCTCTACAGTAACTCCCGGCCAGTTACCCGTGGTTTGACGAATACCGGTCAGATTATTGAAAAGGGCAGATTTACCGCAGTTGGGGTTGCCTGCAATGGCGAGAGTGGTCATACCTGAATATTATTCTTCTGTATCGAGTGCCTGTAAAAATACTTTAGCAGCGATATTGGCACCTAAAGCAACACGGCTTCCATTACTCAACACAACAACACCACTATGACGTTGATGTAAAACGGACACTTCCTGCCCTTTACGTAAACCCAGACTCATCAACTTTTTTTTCAAGTTTTTATCACCATCAATTTTGGTAATAAATCCGTGAAAACCAGTTTCAGGTTGATTTAAATTGAGCTGTAAGTTCATGAAAAACGCAAATGAGAAATATTCTCATTAATATATTTATGAACCCTTATATTGTCAATACATCAAAATGAAAAAATAAGCTAAATGTGATTCAGATCAATCAATAATTTCATTTAGAAGTTTGCAGGTACTCAATCAAATCATCCAGCCTGTCTTCATCCACTAACAATAGATGAGGAGTTTCTCCAAAGGCATCATGTCTACGTCGTAACCAGTGACGCATTGCAATGCCATCAGCTTGCCGATGTCGATAAAGTAACCGATAAAACCGCACAAATTGACCTGCTAAATCCCAGGCTTCAGATCCAGGTACCAGCAATTCCTGTGCATTGGCAAGCAAACCAATATCTGAACATTGAAGATGTAAAATTCTTGCAAGTTCTGCCTGATAAAGATCCAGCATATCAACAACCTGAATGACAGCCTGTGTAAGCTTACGTGCATCTTGTGGAATTTCAGATATTTCAACTACCACTGGATTGAGAAGCGCTATTAACAGGTGCTGGACTGATCAATTCATGAGGTTTATCAAAATAGTACCCCTGCGCCATATCAATACCAATTTCTTTCAGGGCTATCACTGAAGACTCGGTTTCCACATATTCTGCAATAGTGAACAAACCGAGCTTTTTACCGACATTATGAATAGCTTCTATCATAATACTCGATGACTTATCATCATCCATGGATTTAACAAAAACACCATCAATTTTAATATAGTCCAATGGCAGAGTTTTAAGGTAGGAAAAAGAACTTAGACCACTACCAAAATCATCAAGAGCAATAGAACAACCATGATCTCGTAAAGTAGCCATAAAATTACTGGCACTATCCAGATTCGCAATAGCCACCGTTTCAGTTACTTCTAAACATAATCGTCCGGGTGGAATCTGATAGTCAAGAAACGTCATCAGCATTTCTTTCATATGCTCTTTTGAACTCAACGATTGCCCGGATAAATTCACTGCATAAACGGTATCATCGAGTGGTGTAGAATTTATTAACTGACATACCTGACCTAATACCCAGATGTCAATATTTGCCATTAAGCCATAACGTTCTGCAAGAGGAATAAAAGCCATGGGAGAAATAATAGTTCCGTACTTATCCTTCATTCTGAGCAACACTTCAATATGTTTACGCCCTTCAGCCCGTGGACTAATAGGCTGAATATTCTGCCCATACAGATAAAACTGCTGCTCTTTAAGAGTCTTTGTTAAATATTGTAAAAGCTCAGACTCCTCGGCTTTTTTATGTAAAATATCACCATCAATTGGCATTAAATGAATTTGGTTTCTACCTTCATTCTTAGCGATATAACAGGCTGAATCGGCAGCTTGATAGAGGTATTCATAATCAATAATTTCTCCCGGCACATTGATCATTCCTATACTGACCCCTACTCGATACACATTATCTTCCCAATAGAATCCAAAAGACTGTACTGCGGTTAATAATTTTTCAGTGATCTTAAGAGCTTCATCAGAGGTTACATTCGACAGAAAAACACCAAACTCATCCCCGCCAAGGCGAGACAACAGATCACTTTTTCTCAGTACCGGCTGCATTACTTTTGCCAGCTGCCTGAGAAGCTCATCCCCTGCTGCATGCCCGGCAGAATCATTGACAATTTTAAATTGATCAAGATCCAGAATACAAAATGCATGGTTATTGCCTGAATCAAAAAGTTCAAGCATTTGATTCACTTTTTCTTCAAAAGCCCTTCGATTTAATAAACCGGTCAATGCATCATGAGATGCCTGGTGCTGAATTTTTTTCAGTAATGCCTGAGATTCAGTTATATCGTGAAAGCTAATAACCACACCGGATACTTTATGATGGACATCGACTATCGGGGAAACATTGGCTTTTAAAGTTAAGGAAGGTTTATTTATAAGACTAAACAGGATGTCACTGGTTTCTTCAAGCGGCCCTCCATCTTGCAATACATGATGGATACAATCACAAATTAATAACTGACTATTTTGAAAACTTTTATCGAATATTTCATTCACATATCGACCCACCAGATGGCTGGAAGTCTCATCAATAAAATCTAAAGCTACCTGGTTCAGGTACTCTATTTCACCCTTATCATTTACCGTAATAACACCATCACCGATACTACGTAGAGTGACCTGTGCTTTTTCTTTTTCCAGTACAATTTGACTTTCTATCCTGCGAATATTTTTTAGCATAAACAGGATAATGCTGAGCAAACCGATAAATATAAGCAACAGTACCAGCTTGTTAAAACTGGAATTTGTTTTCAGTCTGCTTAAAGACCCCCCGGCTAAACCATCAAGTTGAGCTTTCTGAAGTTTGAGCATTTTCATGAAGTAATCAACCACCACGGACTGACTCGGGTAAACTTCATTGAGGATAATGTCTGCAGCCTTATCTCTATCCTGCTGAGTATCGCCTAGCGCCATATCAGCTGCCAGACGCTGTCTTTCCAACGAGTACTGGATGTAAACTACTTGCTCATCCAGAATATACTGCTCTTGCCTGGTAACACCTAATTCAATAAGCTGTTGGCGAAATACAGCAAATTCAGTGGCTTTAGCATTCAGCAAAATACTAATATCATCTCGATCAAAGATATCATCGGTATAAATCATTTGCATCGTCAAACGCGTTCGGGTACGCGCTACATCTGTCATGGATGCAACTATATCCATTTTTTTTGCGATCCTTCCTGATTCCGTCAGTACCCCCGTCACATGCTTCATCTGTTGGGCACTAATTAGCCAGAAAGTCACAATCGCCAGAGAAATGAGGGCAAAACCAGTCACAACGACCGGCAATATTTTTGATTGAGTAGGATTTTCTCCCTTATTCTTTTGCATAAATTCCAGTTAATAAAACACAAAGTAAACCAGCACTTATGAAAATGCACAGCATGACTCAAATTAATATTGGTTCAGGATCTTTTCTGGCCCAACTGACGGTAATAATCAGGAAGACAGGTAAGGTTCTATTAGATATAGCAGAATACTTTAAAACAACAAGTTGAAAGCTGTTTTATTTGTAGATTAGTTCTAACTGAAAACTAAGCAGATGTTAAAAAACATCAAGGTGAGTAACCCGAAAAATCAATACTGATTTTTCGGGCTTTTAAACTATTGAGGTGAGATCAAACTAACAAGTAGCGTAGCACTTTCTGCAGCTTCTCTACCCATATCGGTAAGATAACCACCATCATGTTGAGTCGTTAAACCTTTCTCATATAAACGATTTGCCGCATCAATCATGGATTGATCTGCATCATGATGAACTTTCAAACCTTCCATTGAAGTATCTGGAAACCTCATCAATAAATTAACCTCTTCTGTCAGAGCATTATTTAATAGCATAATTTTACCTGGAATTCTAACTGTGAATAATTAATATTAACCGGTACATTACATACCGTTACCAAACTTGTCATGAAATATTTCAGTTGTTTCACGCATTGCTTTAAGTGCTTTACTGTATTCCCTTAAGACACCCAGTGCCCAGTCGATTCTTTCACGAAAATATGCATCAGCTAACGCATCATTATCGGCTGCTTTATCGCTCAGTTTTTTCTACGTTACGCAAAATCAATTGTTCAGGGATATAACAGATCCGGAATTTTTATTTGCTCATACGTAGTTCAGCCACCGAGTAAGCACATCATCCCCAGAGGATACAGCAACAATCATGGCCGGTTTATGACCAAGCTCAAAACGACCGAACATAAGAAAAGAATTTTTCAAGCCTGCCGGAACCGAATTGCACATCCGTACACAAGCTGTATAAGGCC
>Ga0233435_1001658_pt1 | contig 20816 bp, 15 predicted proteins | sample SI_122_August201_3_FD_182735 | JGI IMG/M metagenome (GOLD analysis project Ga0233435, IMG submission 182735) | Seawater microbial communities from Saanich Inlet, British Columbia, Canada - SI_122_August2016_135_MG | ecosystem: Environmental > Aquatic > Marine > Inlet | place: Canada: British...
GGATTTATCACTTAATAGAATTTATCATGGCTTGCATGAGTATAAAAAACGACACAGATCGCTTCCAACTGTTGTAAAGGCAAATGCAGTTCAATTACCGTTTCCCGATAATTCATTTGATTTGGTTTATACAAGGCACACTCTTGAGCAAATGCCCACCATATTTAAAGAAGCATTAAGTGAGATTATTAGGGTTAGCAGAAAGCAAATAATATTATTTGAACCTTCTTTTGAATTGGGCTCAATGTCTCAAAAAATTAAAATGTTAAATTCTGACTATGTTAGAGGTATGCCTAAATTTTTAAAAAAACGATCAGATGTGCAGGTAGAGAGTATTAATCTTATGAAGAATAGTGCCAATCCTTTAAATCATACAGCTTGCTATAAATTGATACCCGTGCCTTCTATTGAGATTGAGAAAAATGTGAACCAAGTTTCATTGGTTTGTCCACAATCTAAGACGCAACTAGAAAGAAAAAGTGGGTATTATTACTCTAAAGAGTCTTCAAGGGCGTACCCTATTATTGAAGGAATCCCCGTTTTAGATTATGATTATTCATTTTGTATCACAGAGCTAGATGTATAGTATTTAACATATGAAAGTTACTTAATAAATTGTATAGGATGTTGTTATATGGATAAAGTTGTAGTAGTTGGTGGATCTGGATTTATGGGTAGTCATACAGCAGATGTTCTTAGTAGTCGAGGTTATAATGTGACGATTTACGATTCCATTCAATCCCCATGGTTACGGCAAGATCAAAAAATGGTGATTGGTGACATTTTAGATCAAACTTTGCTTAACAGTGTGATTGATGGTGCAAAATATGTTTACCATTATGCTGGAATCGCTGATATTGCAGAGGCGAAAAAACGACCATTTGATACTATTAACCTAAATGTTATTGGAACAACAAATGTATTAGAAGCCTCTGTAAATGCAAGGGTGCAACGTATTATATACGCATCTACAATGTATGTGTATAGCCCGTATGGATCATTTTATCGAGCAAGTAAGCAGGCATCAGAAACAATTATAGAGGCATATCACGAAGAATTTGATCTTGATTATACTTTATTAAGGTACGGATCGTTATACGGGCCAAGAGCACAAGAATGGAATGGATTGAAACGATATGTAAGTCAGTTGTTAAAAGGTAGTAGTCTTAATTACTGGGGAACGGGCAAAGAAAGACGTGAATACATACATGCAGTTGATGCGGCAAAATTAAGTGTTGATATTTTGGATTCCATTCATACGAATAAAGCAATAACAGTGACAGGTCAGCAGGTTTTAACCTCTGATGAAATGATTGACCTTATTTTTGAAATAATTGGTAAAAAAAGAAATGTTAACTATGTATCAAGTGATACCAGTCATGGTCATTACATCTCAACCCCGTACCGATACACGCCAAAACAGGCAAAAAAGCTAGTGCCATCTGAATTTATCGACCTGGGCGAAGGTATTTTAGAGATAGTTGAAGAATTACATAATGGCAACAACTATTAGCAATATTACTCGAGACTACTACACTTCATCTTCCCGGTTTATCCTTTCCTGCAATTACCTTAAGATTATTAATTATGCCTAGGCATGATGATTAATAAAAATATTCACAAGTCTCCCGTGATAACGACTAGGCTTTCTAAATAACCATGCTATTTAATTCATATATATTTATACTTTTATTTTTACCTATTACTCTTGTGGGTTTTTATATGATTGGTTCCCGCAACCATCATCAGATAGCTATTAGTTGGCTGGTTAGCGCATCTTTGTTTTTTTATGCTTGGTGGAATCCTGCATATGTTAGTCTTATTATCATATCAATATTATTTAATTATGGTATTGGGCTCTCATTGCAGAGCCGTCCAAGAAAGATGGTTCTAATTTTAGGCGTCACATGCAATCTCGCATTGTTAGCTTATTTTAAATATGCAAATTTTTTCGTGGAAAATATTAATATCTTAATGGGCGGAGATATTGTTTTTGAAGATATAATCTTGCCTCTTGCTATTTCATTTTTTACATTTCAACAAATTACTTATATAGTTGACACCTATCGCGGAGAGATTAAAGAATCAAATTTTCTTCATTATTGTTTATTTGTAACATTCTTTCCTCAGCTGATTGCAGGTCCGATTGTGCATCATAAAGAGATGATGCCTCAGTTTTTAAAAAATAGGCTGTATAAATTTAAAATAAAAAATTTAACAATTGGTTTAACAATATTTCTTATTGGTCTATTTAAAAAAGTAGTATTAGCAGATAGTGTTGCAGATAGTGCAAATTCTGTTTTCACAGCTGCAGAAGTAGGAGGGGGGCAATTGACCTTTTTTGAGGCGTGGGGAGGGGTGTTAGCGTATTCATTGCAATTATATTTTGATTTTTCTGGTTATTCTGATATGGCTATAGGATTGGCTAGAATGTTTGGAATAATGTTGCCAATTAATTTCTTTTCACCATATAGGTCTGTAAATATAATAGAATTCTGGCGTAGGTGGCACATTACTCTTTCAAGATTTTTACGTGATTATGTTTATATTCAAATTGGCGGAAGTCGTAAAGGATTTTTACGTAGATATTTAAATGTAATAATTACAATGCTATTGGGAGGGTTTTGGCATGGGGCTGGCTGGACATTTATAATGTGGGGGGGGCTGCATGGTTTCTATATAGTAATTAATCATGGATGGAACTGGTTAAAGAGTCAATTTTTTACGGCACCCAACAATAACAAATCTGCTTTTGGATTATTTATGGGATGGTTCATCACTTTTCTTAGTGTAAGTGTTGCCTGGGTTGTATTTCGTGCGGAAACAATGGATGGTGCTATTAGAGTGTACGAAGGTATGTTGATGTTAAATGGGGTTTCTATACCTCAACAACTTATAAGTATTGAGGAAAGCGCATTACTAGTATCAGCAGGGGTTTCGATAATTGCTGGAGGATTGGGCTCATTCGGTTCTACAAAAGAAATGATAGAAATTATTTTTTTACTACTTATTGTATGGAAGCTTCCTAATACGATGGAGTGGTTACGTGATTTTAATCCAGCTCTGGATATAGATAAATATAGTTTCAATTGTGAAAATCAATTAAACACTCATTGGAAAGGCTCTAAATTTGATAGTTTTTTATTGGCATTTTTTGTATATTTTTCATTTGTATATATGAGTTTAGGTAACGTAAAAGAATTCCTATATTTTAATTTTTAGTAATAATGTATAAAAAATATTTAATTAGAGCCACAATATATCTTACTTTAATATTTGTTTTGGATATTGCTTTAGGTTTTATCAATGATCCGTATATGATATTTCATAAACCATGGACGCATGATAAGTATTATTTTAAAGATATGAGAAAGCAGGCTGCTGGTATTATAAATACACATGAGTTTGATTCAATCATCCTTGGAACAAGTATGATGCAAAACACATCTTTCGAAGAAGCTTCATCTGAATTTAATGCTAATTTTGTCAATATATCAATAGGTGGCGGACTTATATCGGAAAGAGGGTCGATGCTCAGGTATGCTCTTGATAGAAAATACATTAAAAATGTAATTATGACTCTTGATGTTTTTGATAATTACGGAGAAGATAAGTCACATACTTTAACTAGCAACTTTTCTTTTTTGTATGACGACTCTTTTTTGAATGATATAAAATTTTACGTGGGTTTTAATAAGGCTGGATATTTGTTTTGCGGTAATTTAATTTTTCAAAATAATTGTCCTTTTACGGTTAAAAATTTAAATAAAGCCACTGAGTGGTATTCTGATATTGTTAATCAAAGGCGTTTTGGAGGTGTAGAAAATTGGATAAATTATTCTGACGACCCTCAAATAAAAAGCGCGTTTAAGAGGATTGTATCTAAAGTTGAAGGAAAACCAGCTTCTATTGATAAAGGTAGGGTTTTAAGGGTAAAAAACAATGATCAATTTCTTTTTAAGGATAATGTATTAAAATATATCGATGAAAATCCAGAGGTAGACTTTTATTTATTTTTTCCTCCTTATCACAGGCTTAAACATGTGATGTGGAAAAAATATGATCCATCGCAATATGAAATCTATAAAAATAGGGTTGAGTCGATTGTGTCTTTGGCAGAAAACTATAACAATGTTCAGGTATTTGGCTATGATAACTTTTCTTTTGTTGATGATATATCCATCTATAAAGATACAGGCCATTACCATCCAAAAATTAATTCATTAATTCTACAGTGGATGAAAAATGGCGATGGTGAATTAAAACCGGATATGCTTCAAAGTTATTTTAATGAAGTAGACAAAAAGATAAATGAATATGACTTGCAAAATATTATCGACTTAATTAAACACAAATTAGAAAAAGATGATATATAAGATTTGTTTATTTATTCAAAATGATCTAGCATATGATTGAACTGATAAAAAATATAGTTAAGAAAAAAAAATTTATTGTATTTGATTTTGATGGAGTTGTTTTGGATTCAGTTGAAATTAAAACAAATGCATTTGCTGAGATTTACTCAGAATATGGTTCAGAAATTGTTTCCAAAGTAGTTGAGTATCACAAAAGGAATGGTGGACTTTCTAGATTTGAAAAGTTTAAATACTATCATAAGTTTTTTTTGAATCATGCTTTGTCAAATAAAGAAATAAAAATTTTAGATCATCGATTTTCAGATTTAGTTTTCAAAAAAATTATTTTTACCAGTGAAATACCCGGGGCATTTGATTTTATTGATATACAGCTTAATATGGGCAAGTTATGTATTATTAATTCTGCAACACCGCAAATTGAATTGAGGGAAATTATAAAAGAAAGGGATTTGTTTGACAAATTTAAGTTTATTTTTGGCTCACCTTCAACCAAATCTGAAAATTTAAAAAAAATTAAAGGAAAGCTTGATTGTGACTACTCAGATATAGTTTTTTTTGGTGATGCATTTGCAGATATAAAGGCAGCTTATGAAGTGGGAGTTGATTTTGTCGGTATTGGAAATGAAAATAATGTTTTTAGTGAGAGTCGGCACAATCCACTCTTTGTGAGTGATTTTAGAAAGATTATTGATTAATTATTTATGGAAATAATGTATGTTTAAAAATAATGATGTATTTATAATTGCTGAGATTGGTGGAAATCATGAGGGTGATTTTAATAAGGCGCGTGAATTAATGCATTTAGCAATTGATGCTGGCGTTGATTCGGTGAAGTTTCAAGTGTATTCCGGTGATACATTGGTCAATATTAAAGAAGACCCAGATAGGGTTAATCACTTCAATCGCTTCGCTCTTAGCGATAAATACTATATTAGTTTGGCGAAAGAATGCATTGGCTTAGGTGTAGATTTTAATGCCTCTATATGGAATGTTCGTCAAATAAATCTATTAGATCAGTATCTGTCATTTTACAAAGTGGGGTCAGGGGATCTGACAGCCTATCCTCTAATAAAGGAGATAGTAAAGAAAAAAAAGCCTATTGTTTTATCGACAGGCCTTTCTACCATTGACGAAATATCTGATACGGTTAAATATATTTGTGATCTTGATAAAAAATATTTAGAAAGAGATATGATCTCAATATTGCAGTGTACAAGCATGTATCCAATTCCAGATAAAGATACTAATCTTAATGTTATACGCTCTTTACAAGAAGAATTTAATTACTCTATAGGCTACTCTGATCATACCGAGGGAACAATGGCTGCAATGCTGGCAGTCACATTAGGTGCAAAAATTATCGAGGTTCATTTTACAGATAATAGAAAAGATAAAGAATTTAGAGATCATAAGGTCTCATTCACTCCAGATGAGATTAAATCCCTAAAAAAAGAAGCAAAAAGTATCAATATTTTCCTAGGTGATGGTTTTAAACGTCCAATGCAGTCTGAGATCAAGAGCGGACATATGATTAGTTTTAGACGTGCACTTTACCCTGCGCATGATATTGTGAAAGGGAGTAAGCTAAAAGAATCTGATTTGATAGCATTGAGACCTATGCATGGAGTAGCTGCCAATAATTTTGAAACAATTATTGGAAAAGTGGCAAAAAATGATATGTCAGCATTATCAGTATTAAGCCCCTCATACTTTGAATAAATATAAATAGTGGCAAGCAATAAAGAAATCTTAGATCAGATAGTCGCCTTAGAGAAGGCTAAAGCACACAATTCTTTCATAATAAATGGTCAAAACTTTTGGCCTGCAATAAGAATTCGTTTAGCTTTCGGATTGATTGAAAGGCGCTATCAGAGTTACATAAGTAGGGGTAAGTTTCTGAAGCTGAATTTAGAAATTTTATTGAAATTATTTACTTTTACTCAGATAAAAAAGAAAAAAATAGCTATTCTGTTTGTCTCACACAGTAATTATCAATATTTTATTGAGGGAAAATTTTATGATCGTGTTCTTGAGGGTTATAAGATTAATTGCAGAAAAAATAAGGAAGACTTCTTAGAATTGAATCTTTCTACAGGAGATATTATATCTTTTGATGATAACTTAGTAATTAAAAGAACGCAAGCACATGTTTTATTACTTAAGATATATGCATATATCTTAAGTAAAGTAACAAAAAATAGAAAATCATATTTAGATATTCCAATTAATTATGTTATAAAAAGCTTAAATGAGACTTTTTCAGATTATAACGCCTCAGCATTTAAGTTGAAACAATATATTATTTATATCAACTTGTTAATACGTTATTATAAGTATTCGCTTAAAAAGTTAGGTGTGAAAGAGATTTACCAGGCAACTTATTACGACCCTGTTGGCCTGTCTATTAATGCTGCAGCAAGTCAATTAGGGATTAAAACATATTGCGCACAACATGGAGGTCAATCTAGAAATAATCCAGCATTTGGACAATGGAATAATATACCTTTAAAAGGTTACGAAATGCTACCAGATGTCTTTTTATGTTGGGATGAATGGTCTGCACATACAGTTAATGAATGGTCATCCAGTAGCAAGAAACATACGGCACGTATTACAGGTTATCAATGGCCAGAGTTATGGAAGTCTGGAAAAATTAAGTATAGTGGTACGGAAACACTTTGCCAGCTTTCAAAGGGGAGGTTAAATATTCTGTATTCAATGCAGCCATCTATTGGTGGGCCGCCCTTGGTAATTAAAAATGTTGTAAAACATTTCCCTGAGGGGGTGAATTGGTGGTTTCGTCTACATCCGCGTCAGATAGGCTCACAAGTGGAACAAGATTTACGAAAAATGTATTGCAATCTGGATAATGTTTTTATTTCAGAGGCTACTAATGAGCCGCTACCCGCAGTAATGAATGTGATTGATATTCATTTAACATGCTTTTCTTCATGCGTGTACGAATCTATGATATTTGGCGTGCCAACAATTTTTATAGATCAAGCAGGTGAAGAATATTTTGACGAGATTATCCAGAGCGGAAAAGCTAAGCTAAGTTTGACATTTGAAGAGCTAGTGAGCGATATAAATGATAAAATTTTATGAATTTTGAATCTATTGGTTAATAAATTATGTACCCAAAAATAAAACAAACAATTAACATTATTGCAGAGATAGCAAATGCGCATCAAGGAAGTTCAGAGATTGCTATTGAATTGGCAAGGGCTGCTGTTGAGTCAGGAGCCAACTCTATTAAATTCCAAATTTATTTTGCAAAAGAGTTGCTGACACGCAATCATCCTAGATTTTCCCATTTTAATAAGCAGGCGTTTACCAGAGAAACCTGGAGTAAGCTATTACATAAGGCAAAGGAATTGGGTGTGGAGGTGTATGCTGACGTTTTTGGCTTGGAGGCTTTAGACTTGGCAATTAAACATAATATAGACGGGATAAAAGTACATTCCTCAGATCTTATTAATGTTAAATTACTTGATAAAATTTCGTATTTTAAGGGTAAAGTTTTTTTGGCAGTTGGAGGAAGTTCCTTAATAGAGATAAAATACGCTATTGATCATATTGATAAGTGGGGAGCTCCTTCTGAAATTATTTTAATGCATGGATTTCAAGCATACCCAACAAAAGTTAATGATTCAAAGCTTGATCGATTAAGAATTTTAAGAGAATTATTTCCAAAGTATTCTGTTGGATATATGGATCATATTGATGCCGATAGTCGCTTTAGTGCCATTCTTCCACTTTTGGCCATCCCTTATGGTGCTGTATATTTAGAAAAGCATATAACTTTTAATCGATCTGAAAAAGGGGTCGATTATTACTCATCTCTTGAGCCTGTAGAGTTTCGGGAATTTGTTAACTTTTCTAAACTTTCAATAGACGCAATTGGAGTGTCTCCTTTAGAATTTTCAGAATCAGAAAAAGGATATAGAGACACTGTTAAAAAGAGCTGGGTGTTAGACTGTAGTAAGAATTCAGGGGATTTAATTCAATCTGATGATCTTATTATGAAGAGGGCAGTAAACTCTACTTCTCCACCATTTTTTGAAGAGATTGTAAATCAGAAGGTTAATTGTTCACTTGAAAAAGAGGCTTTGGTTAACAAAGATAGTGTTAATCAAAGAGTTCTGGCTGTTATTGTTGCAAGAAGTAAGTCTTCTAGGTTACCTGGTAAGGCGATGGCGGATTTGGCTGGCGAGCCTGCCATTGGTCATTTGTTAAAGCGTGTATTAAGAGCAAAAGAAAAAGGCATTATTGATAATATTGCATTTTGCACAACTAAAGAGGCTAGTGATGACCAGCTTGCTGAGTATGTATCTAGCTTTCCAGTTAGTATTTACAGGGGCGAGGTTGACAATGTATTATCACGCATGATGTTAGCCGTCAATGATTATAGTGATCATAATGTCATTTTAAGAATTACAGGCGATGATGTTCTAATTGATACAATGTATCTTGATAAGACTATAAAGCAGCATTTAAAAACAAACTCACACTATACAGATGCTAAAAAATTACCAAGTGGTACTGAGGTTGAAGTATTTGATGCAACCGCACTGCAGTTAATTTTAGAATTATCAAATGATCCAAGTGGTACAGAATATTTGACAAATTATATTGTTGATAATTCAGATCAATTTAAAACGTCAAGTCTTGATGTTTCAGAACATCACAAATTAAACTATAGACTTACTATAGATACAAAAGAAGACTTTTTGTTAGTTAGTAGCATGCTCAATCATTTTAAAATAATTGGCAAGCATTATAGTTACAATATTGATGATATAGTTCGGTTCATGGAGTTAAATCCAAAACTTGCTAAAGTTAATAAAAAAATAAGGCAGCGCCAAAAGCCGATTAGTGTAGATGCTGGACTTTATTGGGATAGTTATACCAATTTGCCATTGGTTACAATTTATATAACAAACTATAACTATGGCCAATATATAAGACAGTCAATAGAGTCTGTATTGAGTCAAAGTTTTGGTTCATTTGAATTAATTATAATAGATGATGGATCTTCAGATGAGTCACATGAAATTATTCAAGAGTATGGTCGAAATTCAAAGGTAAAAATTGTTTTTCAAGAAAACAAAGGGTTGAATACAACAAATAATATAGCACTTAAGCTGTCCCGTGGAAAATATATTATGCGACTCGATGCGGATGATTATTTGGATAATAATGCACTCCTGTTGATGACTAACCAATTAGAGAGGGATCCTAATTTAGTAATGATATTTCCTGACTACTATATGGTAGATAAAGAGGGTAGAGTCTTAAGTCATGAATATCGCCATGATTTCTCCAACAATGTGTCTTTGTATGATCAGCCTGCACATGGCGCTTGTACGATGGTTAAAAGTGATGTATTAAAAGAGGTAGGTGGGTATTCTGAAGAATTTAAATGCCAGGATGGGTATGAGTTATGGGTAAAAATTATTGGTTATTACAAAGTGTCAAATATCAGTCTGCCTTTGTTTTACTATCGCCAACATGGCGACAATCTTACTTCTAATGAAAAGAAGATATTATCAACCAGGTGTGAAATAATAAAAAAACATTCAAAATTAAAAAATAAAAGAAAACTAAATAATTTATGTATTATTCCAATTCGATCTAGTGGAGACAATAGAGGGCCACTTGCAATACTGCCATTCTCTAAAACAACTTTACTTGATATAGTTGTAAAGCAAATAAATGAATCAGACAATCCAACCAAGATTGTTATTACGACAAATGATTCAAAGGTATATGAATATGCCAAGACTACGTTAAATGGTGAAAATATAATAATAGATAGTAGGCCTGAAGAGTTGTCGCTTTTAAATACAAAAATAGATGATACAATAAAATATATTGTGGACAAGTATGTAGAAAAGTTAAACAAGTTTAATCCCGATACTATAACGGTTGTCAACTATGAGTATCCATTAAGAGATTCTGGCTATATTGATAATATGGCTAATTCTTTATATTTATACAACGCCACCTCTTCGCTTTCAGTAATTAAAAGAACAGGAAACTTGTTTCATCATAATGGGCATACGTTAATAGGGTCAGAGACCAACAATGATTTAAGATTAGAAAGGGATGTGGTATATGAGGAAAGAGGAGGACTTCATTGTATTAAATATGCTGATTTTTTAGAAACTCAAACATTAAAAAATGACAGAATTACACATATTTTATTGGATCAATATGGCAGTATGAAAGTAGAAAGTGATATAGATTTTGAAGTGTTAGAGAATTTATTTAGTAAGAAAAGTATTTAAATTTTATTCTATGATTTATATCTTATATATAGTAATTTCATTTCAGTTAATTTACTTACTACTAAGAAACAGGATTGATTTTTTTCTTATTTTTTATGCTAGCTTTCTTTTGTATCATGCTCATATCATCAATGGGGTTATATGGTCTCCTCCGTACATAATTGATGTCAATATTGAAAGTATTGTTATATTGCTTGTAATATCTTTGATTTTTCAGATTTTTGTACTAATAAACGACTATTATTATAGAAAAATCCCTGATGTGGATTACGATATAAAAACTGAAGGGGATAATTATAGAATATCTCTAATCTTGCTAAGTATTTCGTACATAGTATCAATTTATGCATTGTATAAAGCTGGCTGGGTTATAGATGGAGATAAAGCAGATTTTGTCAGAAAATCCAATCTAAAATATATGTTTTTTATGCATTTTCCTGCAGCAATGGCTATGATTTACGGTATAGCGTCTAAAAGGAAAGTAATAATTTTGTTGGCATTGATCCCTTTACTATTTTACTTATTAATCGGATTTAGAGCCACAATTGTATTGACCTTGATTGGTGTAGTGGGCGTATTTTATCATGGGGAAAAAATATTAACAAAAAAAATATTTATATTAGCAGTAATGCTTGTATCAATTTTTGTTTTTTTTGTTCTTTATAAGATATCTTATATAGGCTACCAAACAGACCCAAGTAATTTTAATTTAATTAGCCATTTGTCAACAATGGCAGAAGGAGATAGAAGGTTTGAGTCTATAAGGGAATTATTAATGTTCTATATGTTTGCAGCAGAATGGGGTCAAATATCCACTAACTTGGTATTAACTAGTCAGCAAGACATGTCTAATTACCATACTTTCTACGATTCGTTTTTTGGCTCAATAACACTACTAAATACTATTTTAGATATAGATCCCGTTAATCGCAGATTCTCTAATGCTATTGAGCTTTATGCAAATCCAGGTCATAGCTATGGTGTTGGAGGGACGATATGGGGAGAAATGTTTCAGGCGGGCGGATACGCTGGTGTAGCTATTATGACTATCTTGGTATTGTCGGTAATCATGTATTTAAATTTAAAATGGAAAAATAGAAAAAATAAAGTTGTATTTTTTATGATTTACCAAGCTTTTTTAGTATTCTTAGTACATAAAAGCGACTTTACGTTAGTTATGGGTAATTTAAAGAATGTTCTATTTTTATTACTTGTATCTTATATTATTATCTTTTTGATAAAAGGAAAGGTGGTTTACAGTGTGTATAAACCTACTGTTGATAAATAATGAACATTATTCTGATTGTACAGAGTCTAGATCCTATTTATGGGGGGCCCGCCACCTCAGTTCCCAGTCTTGCAAGGGGGCTACTATCAACAAATGTTCAAACTTTAATTTTATCGTTAGGCAATGATGTGGATGAGTCATCAATAATAAATTATAAAATTAAGTACAAAATATTCAAAATTCAATTTGGAAAAAAATTACAGTTTTCTACAGGCTTGCTACTCTACCTTCTAAAGAATACAAACTCTAATAGTGTGTTGCATTTTAACGAAATATGGAATTTTTCTGCTTTAATACCATATGTTATTGCAAAATATAAAAAGATCCCATATGTGGTATCTACTAGAGGCGTTTTATCAGATGCCTGCTTGCAATCTTCTTCTTTAAGAAAGAAAATTGCAAATGTATTGTTTGTTAGAAGGATGCTAACTGGTGCTAATGCTATACATGTCACATCTGAAGATGAGCTTTCAAGGGTTAAACAGTTGATCAATAATAACAATGTGTACAATATTCCTAATATTGCTGATACCAATAGTGTGTATAAAGTAACGAGAGACGAAGCAACGAAAGAGTTGTGCATAGACGGTGATAAACGTTATATCTCAACCATGGCTAGACAAATACAACACAAAGGATCGCACAAGATAATTAAGGCTATGGCGCATAGAGATTGCGACTGGACTTTGTTAATTGGAGGACCATTAGTAGATGATAAGTATTATGAATATTTGTTATTATTAGCGAAAAAATATAATATTTCTGATAAAGTTATATTTCTTGACCAGCTTGATAATTATAAAAAGTCATGTTTATTTAAGGTTTCTGAATATTTTGTTTTGTTATCAGATTCAGAAAATTTTGGAATGGTGATTCTTGAGTCTCTAATGCACTCAACTCCAGTTATTACGACAAAAAATACACCGTGGAAGCAGCTTGTTAAATGCAAAGCTGGCTGGTGGGTAGATGATAATGATAAATCTATTTCAAATGCAATTGTAGATGCATATCAAACAAACAATATAATGCATCATAATATGAAAAAAAATAGTCATTTGTTGTATGAAAAATATAGCGGAAAGAGCATTTTAAAAAAATACAAAAAAATGTACAATTCTATATATTCAAATTATCAAAAAAATATAGGAGAAAGTGAGTGAGTAAAATTATAGGAATCAATGCCTATCATGGCGATTCTTCAGCATGTTTAATTATTGATGGAAAGCTTATAGCTGCTGTTGAAGAGGAGAGATTTAAAAGGGTAAAGCATTGGGCTGGATTTCCTGCCGAATCAATTAGTTACTGTTTGAGTGAGGCGGGAATTAAACTTGGCGATATTGATTACGTATCTATTAATAGTGATCCAGGTGCCAATTTATTAAATAAGGTTGTATATTCAATTTTCCGCGCTCCAAACCTATCTTTAATATATGACAGATTGATTAAGAGAGGAAAAAAAACAAGTATTGAAGATGAGTTTAAGATAGCATTTCCGAATGAGAAATTTAATGCAGATGTGCAGTATATTGAACACCACATGTCACACCTTGCATCAGCCCATCTTGTTTCCCCTTTCAATCAATCTGTTGTTGTTTCAATTGATGGTTTTGGTGATTTTTCTAGCGGATCTTGGGGTGTAGGGAGAGGGAACCTTATTCAAGTAGATAAAAACATACATTTTCCTCATTCATTAGGTATTTTTTATCAAGCATTTACTCAGTATTTGGGCTTTCCTCATTTTGGGGATGAATATAAAGTTATGGGGCTTGCCCCATATGGAAAGCCTAAATTTTTAGATCAATTGAGAAAAGTGGTAAAACCAATTGAAGATGGCTCATATACACTATCCCTTAAGTATTTTACTCACCATAAGGGGGTAGTGGACCACGGTAATATAGACGGCATTCCTTCCGTATCAAATCTATTTAATCAAGAGTCTGTTGAGCAATTACTTGGATTCCCTCCCAGAGAAGCTGGTGAAGATATGAATGCCTTTCATTTTGATTTAGCACATTCAGTACAAGCAGTATATGAAGAGATTTTATTCCATATTTTAAACAAATTACATAATAAGTATAAAATAGATTATCTTACTGTAGCAGGGGGGTGTGGGAACAATTCAGTTGCAAATGGAAAAATATATAGAATGACGCCCTTTAAGAAAGTATATATTGCCGCATCATCAGGCGATTCTGGGGGTGCTATTGGTGCTGCATTTTCTACTGTAGCCAAAGAAACCAGTGACAAAGAGTTGAAATTATTTAGGATGGATCACGCATACTGGGGTCCAAGTTACTCTAATGAGTATATTGCTTCTCTGCTTGATAGTAAAAAATATCAACTATCAGATTTCTCTATTAGAGAAGTAGCAGATAAGAAAAATCTATGTAGAGAGGTTGCAAAAATGATAGCTGACAATAATGTGATCGGCTGGTTTCAAGGTAGAATGGAATGGGGTCCTCGTGCACTTGGCAATAGATCAATATTAGCAGATCCAAGAAAATCAGATATGAAAGATATTATTAACTTAAAAATTAAAAAAAGAGAGTCTTTTCGTCCATTTGCACCATCCATACTTAGAGAGAGTGTCTCTAAATGGTTTGAGGAGGATGATGACGTTCCTTTTATGATGCAAGTTTTTCAGATAAAAAAAGAAAAAAGAAAGTTGATACCAACTGTAACCCATATTGATGGATCGGGTAGGCTTCAAACTGTCACATCTGAATCAAACCCTTTGTATCATATGCTTATATCAGAATTCCATAACATTACCGGCGTTCCAATTTTATTAAACACGTCTTTTAATGAAAATGAACCAGTTGTTTGTAAGCCAGAAGAGGCTTTAGAGTGTTTTTTGAGAACAAGTATGGATGCTGTTGTATTGGGAAGCTGGATTATTTCCAGATGTAAGTAATTCTTTATAATGATCACTTTAAAAGAAAAAGTGTTATTGATATCAATAACACTGTCAATATCATATTTTTCACTTGAATATATTGCCCAAGATGTAAAAGATAGAAACCTTTCGGAGTTAGCTTTAGGTCGAGACACAACAACATATTATGCCCATTACAATGAAAATAAAATTCATTGTGAGGATGTAAGAGATGCCAATGAGTGTATATCCCCGTATAGGGCATCAGGAAAAGAAAACACTGTCCTTCTATTTGGAAATTCACAGTTACACGCAATTAATCAAATGTCAATTGGTAATAAGAGTGCGCCGTTTATTCTACATGAAAAATTAATTAATACTCCGAGATATTTAATGACATTCTCTCAGCCAAACTCAAATCTGCAAGAGCATTATGTTTTATTCAAATATTTGCTTAATAAAATTAATATTGAAACATTGGTATTGCCGGTGTTTTTTGATGATATGCGAGAAGATGGGATTCGCCCTGGTTTGCTGGATGCTTTTAAAGATGACAAAACATCTTTATCTTTGAATAATACAAAAATTGGAAAATATTTAGTCAGTAAATATTTAAAACCCCAGGCAGAGTTTAAGGACGACACGTATTTTTCTAAAACAATTCAAGCGGATTTTGAGAAGTATATTGGAAATAAATTAATGGAATTCTCAGATTTGTGGGCTGATCGATCAGACTTTGATTCATTTGTTTGGATATATTTGTATAAGTTTAGAAACTATATTTTTGATATTAACCCATCAACAAAAAGAAAAAAAATTCAATCTAGATATGATAATAACTTAAGTGCATTGACAGAGATTCTTAAAGCTGCAAAGAAGGGTGGAATTAATATCATTTTATATATTCCTCCGATTAGATATGACGTTCCAATTCCTTATGATAAAAATGAGTATAGAGATTTTAAGAGAGATATTGCATTAAGAGCTAATGCATATAATTATAAAGTCTATAATTATGAAAATTTAGTACCACCAGAGATGTGGGGATTGAAGGATTCAACTACTGTGAATGGTGGTAGTGAAGTAGATTTTATGCATTTTCAGACGGGTGGCCATAAAGAGTTGGCATATAAACTTTTGGAACAACTAACAATTATTGGAAACAAGAAAGAATGATTTTTAATTCGTTGACATATTTGTTATTACTTTTTGTAGTTGTTCTTTTATATTGGGTGCTTTCCTATAGGCTAAGAATATTACTCGTATTCTTCTCCAGTTTGGTTTTTTATGGTTTTTGGCGTATTGAATTTATTCCGGTGATGTTGTTTTCCGTATTAATGGATTATTTTATTGCTTTAAGGATGTCTCATAGTCAAGGAGTGTTACGAAAAAGATACCTCTGGATGAGTGTATCTATAAATTTAGGACTCTTATTTTATTTTAAATATTTGATATTTTTTACTGAAAATGCACTCAGTATTGCAACTTTGATTGGTTATGACATAGACCCTTTTGCGTTAAATATAATTTTACCTCTTGGGATTAGTTTTTATACTTTTCAAACTATTAGTTATACTGTAGATGTTTATAGAGAGCGTATAAAACCAGAGAAGGATTTTGTTTTATATTCATGTTATGTGACTTTTTTCCCGCAGCTTATTGCCGGCCCTATACTCCGAGCAAATGAAGTTATTTCTCAATTTAAGTACAGAAAAAAATTCCAAATAGCAGATATAACAACTGGGGCCAAGAGAATATTATATGGTATGTTTCTCAAAGTTGTGCTTGCTGATAATATATCTCCTCTTGTTGATGAAGGTTTTTTGATGCCAGCACAACAAATGTCAGCGATTGATGTATGGACTTTATCGTTTTTATTCGGCTTTCAGATATATTTTGACTTTTCTGCATATTCTCATATTGCAATTGGAAGTGCTAGGTTGTTTGGATTAAAGTTCCCTGAGAACTTTATATTTCCGTATATTTCTATCTCTCCTAAAGATTTTTGGAGGAGGTGGCATATATCGCTGTCAAGCTGGATACGGGATTATCTTTACCTTCCTTTAGCTGGAGTCACTGCACATGATAAATCTTGCGGCGGCCTTGGCAAAATTGTAACAAGTAATAAAAAGAGTGCAGCGCTTATTGTTACGTGGCTGTTAATGGGTTTGTGGCATGGGGCAAGTTGGACATTTGTATTGTGGGGCTTGTTTCATGCGATATTTATATTCCTTTATAGAATTGTTTCAAAGATGTTTTTGACTATAAATGACAATATAAAATATTTATTAGGGTTTGCAATAACATTGCCTTTGGTTATGTTGTCATGGATTCCGTTTAGATCAGAATCAGTTGAGTCGGCTATAACAATGTGGCTAAAAGTATTCAATTTTTCATCTTACACTGTATTTGGTATGAGAGAAAATACATACTTAGTAACTGCCATATTAACGCTTGGATTTTTTATAACTTATGCTGTTAAAAGTAGGCTTCCAAAGTTTTTAAGTCGTTATCCTTTAGCTTATGTTATTAGTAATTCATTGATCTTTTCATTTATGATTACCATGGTATTTGTATTTTTTAATTCTACTCAGCAATTTATTTACTTTCAGTTTTAGTAATTATGAAGCTATTATCAAAAATAAAACATGCAGAACTAATACATTTTTCTGAAGATGATTTAACAATCTCAACTTATGCAGGCAATATAAAAGTAGCTTATTCCAATAGAGAAGAGTTTAATATTAAATTACCTATGCCGTTTTTACATAGACTGTTTAAGAACTTCAGAATCTTTCGCAGACTCTTTCGTATTGATAAGGTTAATATAACTGTTGTTAATAAACAGTCATTGCTACTAATGATAATATACCAAGGCTGTGTATATAGATATGACAACAAGATAAAATTTGTTCATAAATTGAAAAATGGCAGTAGTTTATTGCATAACTCTATTGCGGTCACGCCTTATGGTATTTACTTTGGTGAATATGCCAATTATAGTCATGGGGTGGTTATCAACGTACACAATATCGACCTTAAAGTCACAAAAGGAGATATCGTTTATTCGTTTCCAGAATCAACAGTAAAGCACATTCATTCATGCGCATGGGATCCGTACGATAGCAAAATATGGATTCTTACTGGAGATGATGGAGATGAGTGTAAGATCATGACAGCGGATCATAATTTTAATAATATCTCAATTATTGGACAAGGTGGGCAAATTTGGAGAGCTGTAAGTATAGTATTCAAGTCAAATTACGTGTATTGGTTCATGGACTCACCAATAGATGTATCTAGAGTTGTCAAATACTCAAGAGTCTATCAGTCTACTCAATTATTACAGGAGTTTGAAGGTCCGATTTGGTATGTTAAAGAATTATCAGATAATTCATATATACTTTCTACAGTTGTTGAGCCAGGAGATTCGGCGGATAATAAATATGTTTATGTGTACCATTCAACTGATCTTGAGAATTGGAAAAAAATTCATACTTTTGAAAAAGATCTTTTTTCAGGGCCATATTTCAAATTTTCCACATTGTTTTTTTCATCTGGGCGCCAATCTAAATCATGCTTTTATATTTCAGCTCAATCAATAAAGCATATGGACGGGTGTTCATATAAGTGTTCTATTTAATAATCAAGGAGTATTTAAATTATGTTTGATAATGCCACTATATTAATTACGGGTGGAACCGGATCATTTGGTCAGGCCGCGCTTAAAAGATTTTTAACCTTTAATGTTAAGGAAATACGAATTTTCTCCAGAGATGAATTGAAACAAGATGACATGAGGAAATTTTACAATAACTGTAAGCTTAAATTCTATATTGGCGATATAAGAGATTACAACTCAATTAATGATGCAATTAGAGGCGTAGATTACGTCTTCCATGCGGCTGCTCTCAAACAAGTTCCATCGTGTGAATTTTACCCAATGCAGGCGGTTAAAACCAATGTAACTGGTACCGAAAATCTACTAAACTCAGCTATTCATGCAGGTGTTAAAAAAGTCATAGCGCTTAGCACAGATAAAGCTGTTTACCCAATCAATGCAATGGGTATTAGCAAGGCTATGATGGAGAGGGTGATTGTGGCTAAAGGTAGAAATGTAAAAGATACTATGATCGCTTGCACTAGATATGGCAATGTGATGGCTAGTCGTGGCTCTGTTATTCCATTATTTATTGATCAAGTTAGAAATGGCAAGCCCATAACTATAACAGATCCAAATATGACTAGATTTATGATGAGTCTTGATGATGCGGTTGATCTGGTTTTGTTTGCATTTAAAAATGGCCAGAGTGGTGATATTTTCGTGCAAAAAGCACCTGCTGCAACAGTAGAATTACTCGCCCGTGCGATGAAAAATATTCTAGGAGTGTCTGATCATGAGGTTAAGACTATTGGCACAAGGCATGGTGAAAAATTGTACGAAACCTTACTTACAAAAGAGGAGATGGTGAAAGCAATTGATATGAAAAAATATTACCGCATTCCTGCTGATACTAGAGATCTTAATTACAATCAATTTTTCGAAGAAGGAGAAGAGGTGATTACAGAGGCTGGTGAATATCATTCTCACAATACTCATAGACTAAATGAAGATGAGCTAACAGAATTATTGCTAAATCTTAGAGAAATTAAAGATAATTTAAAGGGGGCTCAGAAAAATGGATAGGCTAAAGGTGATGACCATTGTAGGCACTAGGCCAGAAATCATAAAGCTAAGTCAAGTGATGAAAGAGTTAGATCGACATGTGGAGCACACAATTGTCCATACTGGTCAAAATTATGACTATGAATTGAATGAATTATTTTTTGAACAGTTAGATATTAGGAGGCCTGATGTTTTTCTGGAAGCTGTTAAAGGTACGCCATCAGAAACTATTGGAGATATTATCGCAAAGGCTGATAAGGTCTTTGCTGAAATGCAGCCTGATGCTTTATTAATCTATGGTGATACCAATAGTTGCTTAAGTGTTATTCCTGCTAAGAAGAGAAAGATACCTATCTTTCATATGGAGGCAGGAAATCGATGTTTTGACCAGAGAGTCCCAGAAGAGGTTAATAGAAAAATTGTAGATCATTTGAGTGATATCAACTTACCTCTTTCAGAACAAGCCAGGGATTATCTGATTGCAGAGGGTATCAAACCCGAAACAATTATTAAAACTGGCTCACCGATGACAGAGGTCTTGAATGCTAATATGGAAAAAATCAAATCTAGCAATATTCTTGAAAGAGAAGGGTTAAAGTTAAAGGCGTATATTGTTATGAGCATTCACAGGGAAGAAAATGTTGACTCGCCTAAAAACTTCAGTGATTTATTGGAATCAATTGATGAGCTAACCAAGAAATATAATATGCCAATTATTATTTCAACACACCCGAGAACAAGAAAGAAATTGAAAGACATTGATTACCAAAACGAAAACCCTTTGATTAGATTCTCAAAGCCTTATGGTTTCCATGAATATAACAACTTACAAATGAATGCATTTTGCGTGATCTCAGACAGCGGCACTATTGCCGAAGAGGGGTCAATACTGAATTTACCTGCTGTCACAATACGTCAGGCGCACGAAAGACCAGAAGGCATGGATGAAACAACAGTAATTATGTCTGGACTGAATAAGACTAGGGTTATTGATGCAGTTGAGGTTGCAACAGCTCATAATTCACATGATATTAGAGCAATAAAGCCTGTTAAGGATTATGAAGTCGACAATGTCTCTAAGAAAGTTTTGCGAATCATCTTGTCGTATGTTGATTATGTCAATAGAGCTGTTTGGCATAAAGAGGTTTAAAATTGCAAGATAGAGTTTTAATCCTTGGATCTGCTGGCTTAATAGGCCATCAAGTTCACAATTACTTAAAGGGTAATGGAGGGTATGAATTACACAACATTGCGTATAGGAATAAACTACAAGAAAATACGATCCTTATAGATGCTAGAGACGAGAATAATTTAATTGAAC
>Ga0233435_1001666_pt1 | contig 20762 bp, 13 predicted proteins | sample SI_122_August201_3_FD_182735 | JGI IMG/M metagenome (GOLD analysis project Ga0233435, IMG submission 182735) | Seawater microbial communities from Saanich Inlet, British Columbia, Canada - SI_122_August2016_135_MG | ecosystem: Environmental > Aquatic > Marine > Inlet | place: Canada: British...
GCAGAGCAACAAGCAATCCAAAGGATGAGAGCAAATCAATGTTAGCTATAATTCAGTCAGTAACTGCTAAATATCCATCAGAACCTTGATGGCTGGTTTTAATGAATAGGGCGGCGCGGTAAATAGATGCGCTTGTGTACCATCGTTAACAATAGGCTTGGTTGGGTCTCAGACATGCTTCTCTATCTCCTTATTTCTTTGAAACAGATCATAACAGATGAAGATAGAGGAGGGCAGACGATTCCAAAATCCTCTATCTGTTAGTAGTGGCCAACAAAAAAAGAAGCCCTAGCAAAACTGCCAGGGCTTCCCAACTTACTACACTTTAAAGGAAGTTTTTTATTGTGCTACTGGAGTAGCAGGTGCCATTGGGTAAAACCCAGGACGATTCTCAGTGCGCAGATCAGAGTTGCCAGTCATGCGAGTGTTGTTTGCAGCGTCCATATCAGCCTGCATGTCAGAAGAACCCTTACCAGAAGCGTTTACAGTCATGCTGAAGTTACCTTCTGCGTCGCCCTTACCCTTAGTAGCTCCACGACCCTTTCCATCGAAAGCGCCATCAGCAGAACCAGTTCCGTAACCAGACTGGTTGTCATCTCCGCCGCCGAAGAAAGCAGAAGCGCTAGAAGCGAAAGCAATAAGAGCGATAGTAGCGATAATTTTTTTCATGATTTTGTCCTCAAATTTCTTAATTCTTAATGATGGGGAGGATTATATTGATACACGGCTCAGGGGTCAAGCGAATTATTGAATAGTAAAATACATGAGTAATACTGAGTTACCTCAATCTAACCTGAGCAGCCTCTGATCTGGTTGCGAGATCGACTCTTCAGATAGCCGTTCATGACTCAGAGCGATCGTTGAGGGGAGTCTATTGATCAGCGTGTAAAACTGACCCCCTTTAGGGGTAAATCAGCGCCGAAACTTGGGTGATCATCATGGATACAAAAGTAAAAAAAGGAGAATGCATCGGACTGATTGTAAGTCGATCAATGCCATAGTTCGTGAAACCAGACTTAAAAGGAACACGATTTGTGGTTACCTCAGACAGGAGTCATCGGAATTTCCTGCCTATCGCCGAGAACACCCCAACAAACCAAAGGTTGGGGAGTGGATCAACGTATTTGGAGATAAGAAAATGACTACAGCGATACTGGACCGTATTACTAATCACTGTGCTGTTGTAGAGACGGGTAATGACTCCTACCGCTTCAAACAGAAGTTGGAATTAGAGAAATAGGATAGGTAAAATTCGGCGCTGAAAAGGAATCAATTTTCAACGATGATTGACACGTAATGGTGTATTTTCACAGTTACCTCAGCTTCATACCCATGTGGAGGAGTATGATGGACCGATTGTGGCTCTAGATGACTCAAAGTCGCTGCCTGGGTGCTGCTATCTGACCATACAATGAGCGATATCTGTAAGCTTTGGAGAGCCGACGAAGCGGATAGACTTTGTGAGCGCGGTAATCCCAAGTGGAGCATCCCCTTGAAAGATGTAAATCTCCCGTTCCTCAAGTCTCTTCACCTCAACGAGGCATCGAACAGTTTTATAATAATTATTATAAAGTCTTCTACCTGTGAAGGCGTATATGAAAAACTAGAAAATTGTATGGTCGTACTTCTGTGAAATGCGTTCGCATGATTCCGGCATGTAATATCAATATGTTATGGAGTGATGCTGCACTTGGTTTTACATTAGGTGGCAGAAAAATGGAGCCTCAATGCGAATTGCTCGACATACTTTGTCGGTTGTATATTGTACTCTGGCTGGACGGGATGCTATGTCTAGATTGGCTGTAACATTATGTAATATTTGAAAGATTGTATTGAGTTACAGATCTGGCATGATAGCTAAACTAGATGGAGAAAATCAAATGCCTTTTTTGTTTTCATCGGCACTAGGTTGCTGGGTATGGTTTGACTCAGGGGGTCTACTTGATCAGTCACATGACCTTACGCATGGAACTATGGTAGATGAGATTATTAGATTTGCAGAGCCTATAATAATCGCGGACGGTATAAGGAATAATAGTGAGGTAAATGAAGTTAATATGATCAATAATGCCTTAAGGAAATGATAATAAATATACTATTATCTGAGTGGTATACAATGCGTCTTGATAAAGATTTTTTGATTATCATAACAAAAAGAATTAGCATTAAATAAATGCGAAGCTTCAAATATTATAGGAAACGATATGCGAGAGTTTATTGACTTAATCAACATTTTATCAAGGTCATCAGCACAGGCAGTTAGCACAGAAGCCTCTGTTAATAATGAGAAGATTACTGAATTCAAAAAATATCTTTACGTGGAAACTGACGTAGAGCGTGCTTTTTTAAATGTTGTTAATGAGCGATCTGACAAAAAAATTGTATTTTTATGTGGTTCTAGCGGGGATGGTAAATCTGAAATACTGAATAGACATATCAATAGATATTCCGTGAATTATTTATTCCACCTTGATGCAACACATAGTTTCAAGCCAGACCAGACTGCAATTGAAGCGCTCAATGACCAATTTGATGTCTACAAAGAGACAAACAAATCACTTGTAATTGGAATTAATACAGGGATGTTGTTTACGTACTCGGCAGAGGGTGCAGACAGACATAATGACATAAAAATTGCAATTCATAAATATTTAGAAAATAGACATGAATGTAAGTTATCTCAATTTATTAACTTTGAAGACTACCCTAAATTTAAATATATCGATACAGAATTCAGGTCTGAGTTTATCGAAGAGTTAATTAGGCGATTAGTAAAAATAGACAGCGGGAATCCTTTGAGTGAAATGTTTGAGGCTAACAGAAATACACTAGATAGAAGAATTGTAACTAATTTGGTGTTATTACGGCTACCACAAGTTCAGCAGGTTGTTGTTAATGTTCTCTTAAAAGCTAGATTAAAACATGATCAATTTCTTACCGCACGAGGCGTACTAGATTTACTTTATCATTTAATCATGGGTGATAAATTTATCTTTGATAATCTTTTTGAATCTGGGCACAATGAAATTGTCGACGCGCTATCCTCATTTGATCCGTGCATAATACGTACACGCAAGTTAGATCAATTTCTACTTGAAAGATCATTGAAGATAGACGAAATAGAATACCAAGAGTTTGCAGAAGTCATTAAAACTAAATATCAGGTGAATGATATTGAGCCGAGTAGTTGGCTGAGATTGCTTTATCTACTTAAAGACGTTGAGATTGGCAATAATTACCATAAGCAATTTATTGAGGATTTTGATAATAGCTTATTTGAAGAGTATGGAGAAATATGGAATCTTCATAATGTGTATGATGGCACACCAGAACAGAAAGAGAGGCTTCGTACATTTTACCGAAAAAGTATCATTAGACCAGTTCTGAATTTTGCTAATCGATTACATCCTTGCCTTTCTAAAAAGAATAAAATATTGATTGGCAAGCGCGACAAGTTCTATCTTTCTGCACCGATTGCTATAACGCCAGATTATAAATCTATTACAGCAAGAACATCACGTGGAATTGATGCGTTTATGCTTTCGATCCGCGTTAATAAAACTGAGATGCCAGAATTTATTGTTAATATAAACTTTCTTGAACTATTAAGTAAAATTGCATCTGGGTATAGACCAAATGTGCATGACAAAAATACAGTTGCATTACTAGAATCAATTGTTGATCATATTCTTAAAGTTTGCAATGATAATGATACCTTATATATAGATGGTACAGGAATCGCCACATCTATTCGTTATGATAGTGATGAAGATGAGATTGAAGTTGTTGAGGATAATTAATTATGAGTAAGTCAATTCAGCAGTTATATAAGGCAGAAATACAAGCTAGGAATTTTGTCCAGTCCTATCTGCCGATAAGAAACAAGGGTCATGAATTCGATTTTTCTGCAATTGCAGGGGCAGTTGGTGCAACATTAATCAGGAAAAAGCTCCCTAAATCATATAGTATCGAGGATTTTGAAAATCAGTGCTTGACGCGCTTTAAGTGGAAAATTACTGATCAAGCATTTCTTGGTATATTAAAGCAGATGTACTTTACAGGTGATGGGTTACTTCAAGTGTCGCCATTGTTTTATATTTTTGACAGTATAAATAGTAAGCAGTCTGGTGATAAGCATATGAGTGCGCTTTTTCAGAATATGATTATTGCTGAAAATAATAATGGAATAAAAATATCATCAAGTGAAAATTTTCTAGAAAAAGAGATTTTAAATGAATTCAAAAGTAACCTGATTACACATGATTACAAATTAGAAGAACAGCCTTACTTACCATTTTTGTCAGACTATTTTGTTAAAGATATCAAATTTTTGGCTTCATCATCTAAATATTATTTAGTAAGTGTAGAAAAATTTCTCAAACTTTACGGTTTTTTATACACGTCTCAATTGGCATTAAACTTAAATGGTTGGACGGAAATACCGAAGACTAAACCATTACACTTTATCCTTGATACAGAAAAAGCAAGTAGTGAACGACTCGATGTAAAGCGCGCATATAATACGCTTAAAAAAACGGTTGCTGACTTATTTCCAGTATTATCTATTCTCGAATATTTTAACCAAGATTTGAGTATTAAAAGAGGGCTTTGGAGTCACTATGATGACTATATTACTGCTCCAGAGTACGATTCAGCGCAGTTGACTGAGTCAATTATATCTTTTTTGAAGAATTATCGAGATGTAAGAGGCTTGGGTTATGAGAATTTAGATGATTTAGATGGAAGAGAGCTATTTGTAAAGATCACAAAGGCTGCAAAAGATGTTTTTAATGATCAAAAACGTCGACCAGGACCTTTTGATGTTAATAAAAAATATATAAAGGCGATCATGAATGATATTGCCTCACATTTTGTGCAGCAGAGAGGACGTTCTGGTTATGTTTTAGTCGTAAATCAAGATAACTTACTACTGCTCACAAATATTGTGATCGGTTACAATGACAGGCTGCCTTTCAGAGAGTTGCTAGATGGATTCAAAGAGCGTGGTATGTGGTTTGACAGTCAATCAGAGGTTGCATTGATAAATTTCTATGAGCGTGTTGGTAACGTAGAGCGAATGAGTGATAGCGGAGATGCAGTTTATGTTAGAAAAACAATATGAATCTTTTTTGGTTGATAAATTAAAAAAGTGGCTTGGGAGCTCACATACTCTAGTAGCTGGAACACGTTATCAATTTAAATCCCCTGATCCCGCTAATTCAAAAAGACTCATAGCTTCACTAATTGATGCTAGTCATGGTGTTATAATATTTGAGAACCAGAGTCATCATTATATATCAATAAATGGTGTCAAACTGATATTCGCAGGGCACATTGAGAATTATGATATAGACCATAATTGTTATACTGAGAATTATGTTTCAATGCTGCGTGATGCAATCGCAAGTCAGCAGGGGCCATTAAAAGATTGTGCGTTATTGATTATACATAATAGTCTATTAGATACTTTGGTCAATAGTGCATTTGATCTTGCATCAGTAGATTCTGTATGGTCGCCTAATGTTATAAAGAGCTACTTAGAGGATTTAATTACAGATACTCAGCGATATAGAGTTCAATCAGAGTGTTTGTTAGATCATCATGCACGGTTCATTGAGTTTGATGGAGCGAGTATGTTTGGATTCCGTGAGCTTTATGATGCGATTGCGAGTGATGGTGACTTACGTTTTGATGAACTGAGGCTATTTCCAGATGAGATTATCCTAAAGAGCGATGACAAAAAACATGTAGAAAAAAGATTGGACATGAATCGTTCCTTAATGGAACGGATAAGCTATGAATTAGAGCATTACCCAAATGAACTGGAAGAGAGGCTCACAGAGTTTGGGTCTTCTTTTATAAAAAAGACCTTTGCAGAACCATTAACAGATTGGAAAAATATCGATTATGCGTCATATCTCGCGGAAATTGAGACGCAAAAGAACCAGGAGCTGAATCTTATTGGTATTGATGGCGACATGTTTTCTGAGATGCATGTTCGAAGCAAGGGGCGCTCTGCCGCAGCGAAACGTCAAATACATATTATCATCTCAATCCCTGACGACAGAGACAGTGCAGAGTTCTCTATAAAGTTTGATGGGATTAAACTTAATAAAAATGACCTCGTAATTCGACCATCCAAGATGGAGCGTAAGATATCTCTAAAAGGCGATAATAGACTCAATAGGACAGCATTTAAGATAACTTGCAATAATCAAGATGAACCACAATATTTTACATTAAGACTACAGCGTGATAGGAGCCGTGAAAAATTCCAGTTTCACTGTGTTGTAGTAAAACAGAACGATTTTGATTTTGAGGAAATTAAGGATCGATTCATTGTTAAGCCTACTAAAAAGACGATCATGCTTCATACTAATGAGCAGCAGATAAAATTGTGCAAGAGTGAAGGTGAAACATATTCTATTAAGGATAGTGGCCAGCAAGTTGACCTTACAGCATACTCAGCCGTAGATTTTTCGAAAATCTATGAAGATTCTGATGATATCGACTTTTCTGCAATTAGTGGGATGAGTACAATAAATCTAAAAGTTGTTGGAGAATCAAAATCTACACATCTTATTTTGCCACAAATATTTGATCAGGAGAGATATAGAGACCTCTTTGATGACGACTCAAGCAATGGTGTCTATAAACTAGCAACTGGAACTGTAGTTATTGATAACCATGAGTCAGTACCTATTATTCTTAGAAAGAAATTACTTAAGATAGAAAAAGAATTTGTTGACGATGAAATCATAAATTGGAACTATGACACAGATACTGGTAAAGATATTGAGGATCTGAAAAAATTAGGTTTATTTTCGATTGTAACTCCATTGACCAAGCTTTTTGATTATTTAAATTCTAATAAAACATTACCGTCGCTCTGTTCATGGGGGCCTGAATTTACAGATATAGTGAATGAATACACTTCAGCAATTCATGCATATCTTTCTTCTATTAAAAGCAACCATACTTTAAGTGAAGCAAATAGATTGGTAGTTGGAATTGGGTTTACTACTTTCGAAGAGCAGGCCTATCTAACTCCATATCATCCGTTAGTTCTTTCATATTACTGTTCATTAGTCGAATCTATCCGAAAAGACGAATCAGACAGTTTCTCAAAACTACCAAATGTAACACTTCGTAGGCTTAATCCGAGGGGGTTGCTGCCTTATGTTCATGATCCTGTAACTGGTTATAGCTATACAACTACAGTTGATGAAAACCCAATGTGGTTGAGAATAGTCTCTCGTGAAAATTCTAGCTTTGATTTTATTGAGAATCTAGTGCGAGATAAAGTAGATGAGTTTGTATCTACATTTGGTGACTTATTTGAACAGGCACATGACGCACCATTAATAATAAATTCCGTTAACAATGGTTTTAACAGGGAATTGTTTATGGGTCTTATCGCTTACTTTAAAAAGAATTTAAATAATTCAAGAAAAATTCATGTCAACCTATATGATTCAGAATTTAGTGAGTGCGAATTTGATGAGTTCGCAGAACTTGGTTCATATGAGTTAATCAAAAGACGCTATGAAATTGACAAAGGTAAAGGAAAAAATAGAGAAAATGCAGATACCGTAATTGATCTCTTAAGAATAAACTTAACCTTCAGTAAATTTGAACATGACAGTGTGTCTGAGCAAAATTATGCTCATCTGACTTTCTTTAAAAACAATCAGCGGATTGATGCAGTTAGTAATGACATGGATGCACACCTATCAGGTATGGCGTGCGATGGTTTATTAAATGGTGAAACCTCTGTTAATGAAAATGATCAATATTTCACAGCTTTTGGGGTTAATGGTGTCAAAACAAGCGACTTAAAGCATGTAGAGCTTGCAAGACTAATTGGCAGATTGATTAAGCCTGCATTATCACCACAAGAGAACTATAGCGACCAGTCAGCAATACGTCTTGCTGTAAGCGGTGATTTTGTCAATCTCTTAGACCGCTCTTACGATAGCTCTTTATGGACAACAATAATTGATCCTAAGGTAACACTATCCTTTTTCAGTGAAAGCAGGGGAATGATGCTCATCCACTACTCAGACCAGTACACAAGTTCGTCTGGTTATGACGCAATTACAGTAACGCGCCGAGCAGACCTTTATAAGCGAGTATTAGGTGATAGTGAATCTAATCTTATCAATGAATTTAACGCCTTTAATGGCGAATGGCTTCTTAAGCTGGTAACAGACCCTAAAAAAGAGAAAGAGGCTAAGAGAGGGATTGTAGGGGCGTATAAGGTCGTATCTTCACTACTCTCTGAATCTGACATTACATGGATTCCACTATCAGTCGCTGAAATGATTAGAGTAGCTGGAAACATCGGTCTGTCGATGTCTGACAGTGATTTCTCACGTTATAACATAGGAATCAAAAAAGGCGCTATCTCCGATGACATCCTCTTTGCAGGTTTTAAAGATGACTCATTGTACTTGCTTCCTGTCGAGGTAAAGTCTGGCGCACGACCTGACTATAAAAAGGCACGTAAGCAAGCGCTTGAGCTCAAATTATTTATGGAAGATGGCTTATTATTAGGCCCGACACTTAAAGCTAAGTTGTTTAGGTCGTTGTTTATTAGGCAAATACTACTTCAGATCGAAAAATATCAACTCTACAATGTTTTCTCAGACCAATATTTTGATAAGTTTTTGTCAAAGAGAGAGTTCTGGTTATCAGGTAATTATGATATTGCACAGTTAGATGAGTACCCATCAGCTATGGTCGTTGCTCATGTTTCAAATATCTACGAACAAAAGTACGAGTTAATCGAAGACGTTTTACAGATTGAGCTTCCACATGGATTTCTTTCTCAGTTTGTACACGCTCCTCATAACCAGATCAAGTCTTTAATTGTCGATAAAAACTTATTAAGCGTAGATAGGCGGTACTTTCTCGGTGGTAGTGTGTGGAATCGTAAAGGGGAGATTGGAACTCCAACAGCTAAATTTGAACTCCCAGAAGTCGAAGAAGTTATAGAAAAGAGCACACAAACTGATCCTATTTGCAATGAAGATAATTCCCATGACCTGCCTAGACCTATTGTTCGTGAGCCATTAAAAATAAAATTTGGTCGTGATATTGTAACTTCATCTCCTATATATTGGGAGCCTACAAACACTAATGTTCTATTTAATACTAACACAGGTATTATAGGCACAATGGGAACAGGTAAAACGCAATTTACTAAGTCGATGGTTACGCAAATTCATCGGCAAAAAGAAAATAATATCGATGGGAAAGAGATTGGGATACTTATTTTTGACTACAAAGCAGATTATGTAAAAGAAGATTTTGTTAAGGCAACGAATGCTAAAGTCCTAAAACTATATAATTTACCATTCAATCCTTTTGCATTGTTCGGCAATAAACCAATGCTGCCACGTCATACCGCAAACACATTTAAAGCTACATTATCAAAAGCATTCAGCTTAGGAGTTAAGCAAGAAAGCAAGATTAGTAATCTTGTAATGGAAGCGTATATAAATGTTGGAATTGACCCTCGTGATGAAACGACATGGGATCGCCCATGTCCAACTCTAAATGACGTTTGGGACATATACCGCTCGCAAGAAAAAGTCACAAAGGACTCACTGTACGCGGCACTCGAAGAACTTAGTGGGTTAGATATATTCGAGGCCGATACAAATAAGACTAAAACACTCTTTGATCTTGTTCAGGGAGTCACTGTCATTGATTTGTCGGGGTATGATCCTAAAACTCAGAATTTAGTTGTTGCACTTACCCTTGATCTCTTTTATATACAAATGCAGCAGCAGGGGAGCTCAAAACTTGAGGGAGACTTCCGGCAAGTTAATAAATTTGTACTTGTTGATGAGGCAGACAATTTTATGTCTCAAAATTTTGAAAGTCTCAAAAAGATCCTGAAAGAAGGTCGTGAATTTGGTGTAGGAACAATTTTATCTACTCAGGAACTAACCCATTTTAAAACCAAAGAAAACGATTATTCGAACTTGATCCTCACATGGGTGATCCATCAGGTTGCCAATTTAAAAAATCAAGATATTAAATCTATATTTAATACTAACTCTAAATCTGAAGAAGAGGAGCATATGAGTCATATACGCACCTTAGAAAAGCATTATAGTCTATGTATCGATGGTAAAAAGAAAATTACTAAAATAGAAGACTTAGCGTTTTGGCAGATTGCAGATGATTGACGTTTCGTTATGTGATGATCAGTTTGTACGATATTTAGAGTCTAAGGGCAGTATACGTCTAGTGAATACATATATGGCTGCATTAATTAGTTCTAGCCCAAGATATTATAAGTCATATTCGTCATATGTACATGATAGTCAAAACCAAAGGTTTAAACGTTTAAAGGTCATCCCAAATTTTGGATTAAAAACGTTTAACGAATTTGAATGTATTGTTGAGAGTTACTATTCATTTCGTAATGATAGTCGATCAGATAGCAATGGCACTAGAGTAGATAAGATTAATAATTTCTCTTTAATTGAAGGTGATTTTTTTACTTATATAACCACTATTGCTACAGTGCGTCTTATAAATGCATATTCATTATCAATAGAATCTGGTACATTTCCATATCCTACCCTTGAGGCATATCTTTTCGGCAGTTATGAATCGAGATTACGTAAGTTAAATAGTCTTAAAAATATAGGAAAAGGATCATCATTAGAGTTTGAGGAGCTGATTCATAAATATGTTAACTTCCCTGACAGACCAAAACAAGAAGGGCATCCTCCAGCTCCTGTATATAATGATGTTGATTCACTTCTTCTCACTTTAAAGGGGAATTTATATAAAGTAATAATATATCGATATGGTCTTTATGATAATGCTCGTGAAACTCTTGCTAGTATTGGCGAGCGCCTGTCAATTACGCGGGAAAGAGTAAGGCAGCTACAGATCATCGCATTAAAAACACTCCGTTCTGAAAAAATGTTTTGGGATAACTATTTTGATGAGCATTCAGTAAGCATCAACAATCAACTATTCGATCACAAGTTTGCAGCAAAGAAATTATATGACATTGGTGCTGAATTTCAACTAGCAATCGATGTGTTTTATGGTGGAAATAAACAATATATTAGTAAAAACGTAGCGTCAATTGATACATATCTAATCAATCCAGAAATAGACGCGCCATATTTCCTTGAAGCCTACGCGCTAATAAAAAAATATCTTTCATCTCTTAGTAGAATAAAATACCTGCATCTCAGAGAGCTGTCACTCAAGTTTGATATAAGCTTAGAGTATACTTCTGCTGTATGTGAGGTTATTGATAGCTATTCTATTATTAATGGCTATATATACGATGGAAAAGAAACTATACGTAGTCGTAGACTGACCAATATTCTCTATTTGTATGATCACGCATATATAAACTCCCCAGCAAAATTGTGGAACCTGAAGGAAACATATTGGTCTCATTACCAAAATGACAAATGTAGCGGACGCGACTTAACAATCTCAATGGAAGCTACATCACATTTTATTAATTTGCACGAACTTGGCTGGCTACGTATAAAGAATGATCGCCCTTACATTCAGATCTATATCCCTGAACAGTCTACACCTTTAACTCAGCATACACACGATCAGCTTTACAACGAACCACTACTGAACGGGGGTGGGCTAGTAAACCAAGTTTATAGGTTATTTGATCAATGCGGTCCAATGCAGCTTCAACATGCGGCCAATAAGTTTACGGAGCTTAATCCTCAATATAAACAAACAAGCTTTTACCCGACTATAGTCGTTTATGCTATGTTTCTGAAATTAGCGCCTGGTGTAATAGGAATTCAAAAGCATCTAAAGGATAATTACATTATTCATCAGGCTAGATTACTTCTACTTGATATTCACCATATAAAGCTCTTTATGCTCGCCAAAGAGTCATCCAAACACCTAGTGCATTATCCCCTTTGGGATACTACGATGGAACAAATGTGGTGTGATTGGCTACTTGAAAACGATGAGCTTAATATGCTTGGAAATCTACTTTATTGTATTGATGTAAAAAAATGGAAGCTAGGTTATGACTCTTTACAAAGCTGGAAATCATCTAAAAAATCGCTCGCACACAAACCATTTACTCCAGAAATAGCTAAATGGGGCTCTAGAAGGGTAGATTACAATACCCTTTATATAGTCTTAGCTGCTGCATCAGTGTATGGTTATACTAGCTGGATGCACGCTAATTTAGCCGTAGGATGGCGGCTAGAAACGACTCGAATTGCCGTTGCTCTTGCAGTTCTTGTTCATGCTGGTGCATTAAATCCATCTGATAACTGGTATGAACTGCACAACATCACTGACTCAGGTAAAGAGCTATTCTCACTTCTGCATAACTATCGATATCAATCTGAAATACTTACAACAACAGGCTCACTGATAAAATGTGATAATGATGCTAAGTTAAGTTGGGCTGCAAACTTCTCCTTTGATGAGTTAATTGATAAAATAGACCAACATTTTAGCTCAGTCAATCATCCTTAGAACAATTATCAAATATATCTACTATATTTGTTGTTGTACTAATCAAATATGAAATGCCTCTATTAATATGTAGTCTAACGTATGCAAGCTCATTATTAGAAATGACTACCTCATCTTGACTCGCACGCATTTTTAATAATGCTAGGTAAATTTCCTCATTTCCTCCACCAGTAAATGTTTTCCATGTCATTTCTATATTGCTATCGGAACTTAACTCTTCATGTGGCGGTGGGCTTTTCTCTGCTAAGGAGATACATAAAGCCCATCTACATAAAGTATTCCAATTCTCAATCTTGGTTCTTTTCTTTAATGTTATAAGTTGGAGACGTTCTTTTTCTGAAAGCCTAATCGATTCAATTGCCATATCATTACCTACTAAAAGAAGTATCCAGGTTTAACATAAGATGTATTTTGTATCTCATCGTAACTAATAAGATAGCGATGTGTAATAAACGGCTCTAGGTCTTTGTAGTACTCTTTATCAATTTCTTTGTCAGTTGATAGCAAAAGTACTTGGTGGCTTGCATACGGGAAATAATTTTCTGTTAGATAATTCCTATGGTTGCTATCAAGTCTACCTAATGGTGTATCGATCACTGATGGTAAGGGGCGATCAGAAGCTTTCGCTAGTCCCCACAGTATTGATATAGCAAGTAACTGCCTTTCGCCGGCGGACAGACGATCAGATGGGAGTTCTGCGTTATATTTATCTATCAAAATGAGATTGTAGGTATTAGGTTCGATTTCTATACGTGTCACTAAATCATTTTTTCTTATAAGTTGTTGAAAGCTAGTAAAAATCAATTCTTCAAGGTGAGACAAATGTTTGATGGAGACCTTACTTCTGAAAAGGTTAAGCGTATCCCTGAAGATTTTTGACTGATCAAGTATCCGATACTCATTTTCGTTCTCGAACGTCTTTGAGGTATTGATGACAAGCTTGGATTCATATGAATTCTGTACTGCTGTAGCTTTATTGATAGCTTTTTCTAATGCAACCTCTTGTACAGCAATCTCAATTTCACGTCTCTTTTTTGAATCTTCTGCCTCCTCAAGTTTACTAATAAAATCTTGGAGCGCTTCAGGGTCAGGTATGCCTACTATCTTACGATCAATACCAGTCAATTTTTCATGTATCTTTATTGTGTGAGTCTGTTGTTGCTTTATTTGAAATTTAAGTTCTTTCAGAACTTTATTGTCTATCCTATTGAACGTAGATCCGTCAACATTAATAAATGTTTTAACCTTGTTCCTCATGTCAAGATTTTTAAGGTCATCATTGAGATAGCTCTGGATATTTTCAATGACATCAACACCGATCTGTTGACTCTCGATAAACTGTATTAACGCACTATCTCTCGTACTAATTGTTTTCTTAACATTTTTGAATGTCTTTGATGCCGTTTCTTTTTCAAGTTGGTTTTTTGTCTCTATTAATAGTTTATGTATCATCAACAATGGAGCATCTCCACTAGCAAGCTCTCTGAGAGTGTATTCAGAGTCTGCCAACCGCTCCTCAATGGCTTTTTTCTCACTGTATAGCGCATCTCTCTGCTCTAAAAGATCACCACCTTCTCTTAGATATTCTTTTCGTATTTTATCAATTGTATTAGTAATCTTATCTAGTTCTATCTTGTGCCTAGCAAGAGATATCTTGATACCTTTTTTCTCTTTATTAAGAGCTGTAAGCTCAGATGATAAACGTTCTAGTTGCTCTTTGCTTTCATCATCAACAAGGTCAGTGCTTTTACGATTTTCAATAAGTAACAGATCTTTTGCAAGTCTATCTACTAAATCTAAACCTAATAGCGAGTGTAGCCCTGTCCTGATCAGTTCAGATGATTGATCATCAGATGCTAAAGATTCAATCTTTTCACCATCAAAAAAGAATAGGCTAGAAATTTGTGATGGCATGAATTCATCAATGTATTCATACCACCTCTCTGCTATAACATCGTCTTCTACGCCATTCTTAAGTACATTAACACTTTCTCTTGTGTTATTTGATGAGCCCTTCCATCTGCGTACAACACGTATTACTTCTTCTGCACCATCTCTACGGTGTGTAAATTGGAGTTCAACTCCTGATGGGGTGTCTTTCTCTTTATTGCGGTTTACAGAACGAGCTAGAAAATCCGGATACGATAGACCGCCCCGGTTTGAGCACTCTGCAAATTTTCCATATAATGCTAGTTTCAATGCATTAAGAATTGTGGTTTTTCCACCTCCATTTAAAGCACCAAATAATATAATTGGTTTATCTATTGAATCTGGCTTAAGTTTAATAACATGTCGACCTTTATAGATACCAAAGTTCTCTAACACTAATTCTTCAAGTAACATTAGAGACCTCTTTTATTATATCACTTTCATCAACACTTTTTAGTTCTTCATCCTTAACCTTTTTAATAGCTTGATCTCTCCTGATAGCAAACTCTTCTGCCTCTTTAACGCTACTGAATGCACCATGATTAAGTGCTTTACCAATTGCATTATAAAGCCCTGAGCGCCTCGCCATTGTACGGTACTGTTGTTCGAGGTGCAGTAGCTCACGAATTACTTTGTACTGTATACCATCATCATCACCTTTTTCATCACATATGTTCTTAAGGATAGATAAATCATCAGGCTTGAAGATTTGTGTCTCATCATGGTTTTTGACTGGATAAGTCTCTCCAACAGCTTTTTCATATATCCCAGGTAAGGCATCTTCTATCTCATGCTTTTCCATGACCCATATGCGTCGAATCTCTTCTAACTCATCTATTGTGATTAGTTCAATATCATTAACAACATCGGGCCCTGTATTTCTAATTTCTACTTGTGCTGTTAGAATTTTCTCAAGCAGGATTAAACGGTAATCTTGCTTGTATGGACCATGCACTAATTGCTGGTGAATTACATCTTTTCCATCTTCTTTTTTTGTGTATGAATAGGTCATTAGTGAACCATTCATGCGCCGATGTTCACGGCGCGTACGATCATCTCTGTCTAACCATTTATTGCGAATATCAAGTAAAGGCTTCATCCACTGCTTATCTTCATCGTTCTGGATCATTGCCATCATAGAACGATCTTGGTCTACTAGGGTACAAACATAACAACCAAATCTGCTATCTCCACAACTTGGCGTAGAACTATCTACCACCAGAGGGCATTCATTGTCTTGTGTAGCACCACGATACATCGTGAAGAGTTCCTCATTACTATGTGCCCAAGGGTTTTTATAGAGCATGAGGTACTCCCACACATCATCATTACTCCATTCAGCTACTGGTGGATAGATCCATGCTCTATCTAATGAAGAGTCGGCATTCTTACTTAATAGTGAACGTGAACTATTTTCGTGCTTATTCATTGTTGCGTGACGATTTGCACTTTCAGCTTTTCTTGTTCCCAGTACTAAAATAGCTTCACCATTCGTTTGCACAATGTCTGATATGAATTTGTTGGCTGGTTTGATCTTAAGTCTTTCAGTGCACCATCTAAATTTAGGTCGAGGTGCGGGATAACCTTTACCTACAAGGTTGACCCAAAAACTATTTTGAACCTCTGGCGTCAGTCTATGTGGCTGAAATGGTAGAGAAGTTTTATCAACCGCATCCTGCATCAATTGCAGTGACCGGTTTACCCACAGAGCTACTACAGGGTTCTCAACTAATGTATCAGTACTGATGATGTGGATTGTTTTGTGGCGATCTTTCGGTGGCAGATCAACAATTGCATCCCATACCAGCTGTAGGGTAGCGGTAGAGTCTTTACCTCCGCTATAACCTACAATCCATGGAATTTCATCTTCTAGATAGAGTTGCTGTATCTGTAGAGTAAGAGCGTCAATACTCTCATCAATACCAAGTTCTGAAAATGCAGAGTGACGTGAACTCATATCTTAGAATCCTTAAATGCTTTATCGATACGTTGCTCATCTTTACTTAGTCCTATATCCAGATTCTGCTTAATTAGGATTGTTGTTAATGCAATATTGTTACTAGCTTTGGAAACCCTCCCACCATTTAGTGCTCTACCTTCCCATAGCGCAATATTCGAACGAGACCAGTCGATATTTTTTAGTTTTGTGAGGCGTTTTTTCCATGAATTTTTGCTGAAGTTTATCAGGTCACTACCTATATGCCCTAATGCTTGTAGCACGATTGAGTGTGAGTGGATAAAATCTTGTCGAACATCACCTGAGGTCATTTTAGATTCTCGAACAAAACCCCACTCAGGTATATTTCTACCAACATTGTCCCAATATTCAGCGCAGATCTCTGCTGCCTCTTCAATAGACTTAAGTTCTTTGCCATCTAGTAGAGCCGTATTTGCAGAATAAATTGAACTGAGAGTAAAAAGCTTGCGAGATCGCGTAGAGAGGTTTGAGCGCTCCATCTCTACAAGGTTGTTGAAGGTCTCTGACTGTAGAACTACACGTTTAGCCAGTTGAGCTTTATCATCTCTGTGGTCATAGAGTAGACCTAATGATTTTGATGGGCGGATGGCGTAACGATTTAGGTCAGCAAACATCTGCTGACATCGCTCCAGCCCCCTATCAATAAAGAATACCACTGCTATAGATTCGTCACCAACCTCAGGCTCTTCTTTTAATGCACGTTCAATTGCTGCTCTTCTGTGTTGTCCATCATTAATAATAAATTGTGCCTGCATATCAATTCTTAATGAACCTACTCGGCTTTCATTGCCATCAGCACCTAATGGTTCGAAGGTAACATCCCCGTTGACTGATGCAGTGATTGCTGAGAAGACATAGCTATCCTTATTCTCAATAATGTAATCTGCCATTTCAGGTACTCGGCTTCTGTTGAGAATTCGCTGGGCACGCAATTCAGGGACTAACTCTTCCTCATCAAAGATGAAAATCTTTGGTATAAGCTTAAGTGGGCACATTGATGTGTAATACTCTCTCCCTGCTTGTACACCTCTAATTGCTGGAAAATTGTACTCAAAATGAGTATCCATAATGCTTCTCGTATGTTATAAAAATAATGTGTTCGTAATAAATATCACGTACAATTTTACCTTGATAACACACAAGGTCAACACAAAATTCACCTGATGAACCAAATTCCTAAAAAAACTGTAGGTAGAAATGTCTATTTTCACCGAGATAGTCTAGAGCTTCTTGATATAGGTATACGCGAGAAGATCCATTCAGCAACAGAGCTTGCTGGAGCTGATGCAGAAAAAAATTTCAACATAATCAGAGTCGAAGAGGGAGGAGAGTCACTTTCGCTACTTTGCTATTCATCAATTTATGAAGAGGCATTCCCTGCATTGCATATGGCATGGAAAATCAATCCACATACAAGTATTGTGAGCTATCGAAGTTATCATCAGTCATCTAATCCGCCAATATTGCACCGTAAAGAGTTGTTGCTTAGCCAGTCACACCCAAGATACAAAATGTTCTGTGAGCTTACAAAAAGTGCTGAATCTCTAGGCTTATTTGATGATGTAAGTAGGATTGGGTATCAGAAACAATGGTTAGACCTCATAAATCGAAAAGGGTACTTGCTTGATGGGCATCAGCTTATCCCTCTAGCAAATTGTGATGATGTTGAGTGTGAGGTTTCAGATACTGAACCAGTTGAGTGGAAAGCATCTAGGCAATTAACTGCATTGACTCGATTTGGCTTTTCAGCACCTATCCAGACATTGATGAGGAACAACTATCTTGACGGGCGTTACACACTGTTTGACTATGGGTGTGGACGTGGTAGTGATGTCGATGGGTTGCAGCAAAACAATTTACATGCCACTGGTTGGGACCCTTACTATGCGCCTGACGATGTAAAGGTGGATGCAGACATTGTGAACTTGGGTTTTGTACTCAATGTGATCGAGTCACTAGAAGAGCGAGTCGATGCACTTATAGGAGCTTACTCGTACGCTAGTAAGGTGCTAGTCGTTTCTGTGATGCTAGATAACTCTAACAGAGCGACAGGTAGAAAATATAACGATGGGGTCATTACACAAAGAGGAACTTTTCAAAAATACTATACACAAGCTGAAATTAAAAACTTCATTGAGGTAACTCTTGATGAAGAAGCATTAGCTATTGCACCAGGGATTCACTATGTTTTCAGTGATAAAGATGAAGAGCAACGCTTCTTATCAACACGCTATAAACGGCGTAGAAATAGACTGAGAACCGTTAAACGTCTATCTGCTGAAGAGAAGGAGGCAATTAGAAGTAAGAAACTTGATCAAAAATATATTGATTACAAACAACAGCTTGATCGACTTTTATTACAGTGTTTAAGTTTAGGTAGAGACCCAGACAAGACAGAGTGTAGTGATCTGGAGGATCTTATCGAGGGGTTTGGTACATATAATAAAGCGTTACGGTTTATTTCTCAGCGTAATGACATTCACCTTATTGAGGGTGTTGCACAAGATCGTACAGAAGATCTACTGGTCTATTTCGCGCTAAATAAATTTGAAAAAAGAGCACCATACAAAAATATGGAAGCATCATTACAGAGAGATATAAAAAGTTTCTTTGGAAGTTATAGCTGTGCCCAGAATGAAGCACGTCAGCTTCTGTTTTTAATTTCAAATACTGAACTAATTCATAAAGCTGTAATTTATGCATCAAATCATGGTTTAGGGTGTTTGGGGAATGATGAATCACTTCAACTTCACACTCAACTAGTTAATCAACTACCTTCTATCCTCAGGGTTTATATCGGTTGTGCAAGTGTTCTCTATGGTGATTATCGTAATGCTGACATTGTAAAGATACACACTCATTCAGGAAAAGTATCTCTCATTACATGTAATGATTTTACCTGTTTGCTACCAAAAATGAATATTAGGGTTAAAATATCCCTGCGTGAGCAAGACTTTAATTACTACAATTACACTGATGGCTACGAACCACCATACATATATAATAAATCGCTCTATATAAATGAGGAATACCCAACATACCCTGAGCAGATCTATTTTGAAGAGACGATTTCTAAGTTCGAAGAATTAGACTTTGATAACTACGGACCATCAGTTAATGCGTTCAATATGGCACTGTTTAAAAGGAGATTACAGATAAATGGTGCTCAGCTAGTGATGTCAAAAGCAATACCATCAATGGACGATCCATGTGGCCAATTTCTGACATTCAGAGATCTGATCCAGTGCGGAGAGACACAACAACAAACAAGGCTACCAAATATTCCAACAAATGTTCAAAGTTATAATGCTTTGACACTGTTAGCACTAAACATTATTGATCCAGTTGTCGATTACTTTGGAATGCTGAATCTTACCTATGGTTTTTGTTCACCGGAATTGGCTAGAAAGATTACAGGTCGCATTGCGCCTAAGCTTGATCAACATGCATCGCATGAACTGAACCGCCTTGGAAATCAGGTATGTTCACGTCTTGGTGCAGCATGTGATTTCATAGTTGATGATGAGTCGATGTTAGAGGTTGCACAGTGGATTGTGGTTAATACTGATTTTGATAGGTTATACTTTTATGGGGACGCATTACCATTGCATGTCAGTTATGGACCTGACCATAGTAAGCAGATCGTAATTATGACTCTAGGAAAGACACAGCGACTCATTCCTAAAGTAACGAGCATTGCCAAATTTAAGGAGTTGAAGCCTTAGTATTATCAGTTTTCTGACATCATATGGAGCTTTAAAACACAAACTGTGTAACTGCCGTAATTTAAATATAGTCCTGCAGTCGGTCTTCAAACTCTATCATGAAACGATTCATGACCGGCTTCCAATTTCTGATGGGAGTCGTCCATTTCTTGGATGCCTCACGAATAGCCAGATCAAGAGTATATGGTTTCCATTGAACTTAAAGCTGGTAAGAGTAAGGATGCTGCTTTAGGACAGCTTTTCGGTTATATGGGGTCACTATCTGAAGATCATAATAATGTTAGAGGTATTTTTAGTCTATTCATCATTTGATAGTCGAGTTGTTATCGCAGCTAGAGCACTACCTCATATTAAGCTGATTGAGCATAAGCATAAGTTTGATTTAGATGAAGTGCTATAAACGATTTAAAAGGCTTCCGACTAATGGTATGGAGAGGTATTTAATTGATAATAAGAAGGATCAAGAAATGGCATTGTGGCTAGTAAGAGCAGGAAGCAGTGATTTCAAGGTGTAATTCCACGCAGCAGCCGTGCTGTTGAGACATGTGGGTGGCCAGCATAAGGATCTTCTTTTTTTGCTTTGGACCTGTTTTTTCTTTTCGTTTGTTTGCTTTTCTGATAAT
>Ga0233435_1001669_pt1 | contig 20760 bp, 20 predicted proteins | sample SI_122_August201_3_FD_182735 | JGI IMG/M metagenome (GOLD analysis project Ga0233435, IMG submission 182735) | Seawater microbial communities from Saanich Inlet, British Columbia, Canada - SI_122_August2016_135_MG | ecosystem: Environmental > Aquatic > Marine > Inlet | place: Canada: British...
CGTGCCTGGTTAAGAATTTGCATGATTTGTGAATCTGATTTACGTGCTGTCTTCATTTGAATCTCCTTATGTTTTTATTATAAGAAAATTCTACTTTTACTGAGTGTTAATTTTTGGGAGGATTACATTAGCACCAAACCGATAAAGACACTGAGAAATTATTTTTCATCTAAATTTACCAATTTAGTTACACTCTGGTTTAACACTATCAATATGTGATACCCAAATTACTAGATTATCTACTCTAAAATAACAAGCTGTTGTAGTGGCCTGACAAACTGGCATTATAATAATACGTCCTGATAGATTTAGGTTTAATCCTTAAACTCAGTGTATTGTTTTATTTAAAAACTTAACTAGTCCAACAATATAAACCAAAGAAACTCTTCTAATAATTTTTCCAAGTATGGTCTTAGGTGGGTAAAAAAATAACTTTTCTATAAAATTTATTTTTGACTCATGATAGTTTATTGTGCAAGACAAAGGAGAGAAGCAGCCCTTAAAATTACTAACATAATTATCGTTCCATAACGCTCCTCTCCATCTTGCACTCATATACAAATCTCGTGGCAAAGCAATAAAGGCATTGATCATCATATACATTATGATGTTATATGATGATGATGACTCTTTACAATAATAAGCCCAATCTTCGGCACAAATATCTTGATTGTATTTGTATTTTGCATATTTTAATATCATATTAGTATGAGGAATATTTGTATGCAAAGATATATCATCCTTCATCAAAATATTATAGAATTCTTTCAGTATGTCAAACTTACCAAAGAAATAAAAATCTGGCATACCTAATCCAAACTGTGTATATGGTATATATACTTTATCTTCTATAGTATTGTTGGTAATAAAATTATGCACAACAGATAAATCCATGTGCATGTCCGTTCTAATGCGTAATACATAATCCACTTTCTCTAATATATTGATAGCATGACTAGCACCTAAAATTGCCATTTTAGAAGAATTTTCAGTTAGTGCTTTTGTTTTTCTTGTACTACCGATTGCTCTTATCTTATCTACGTTCGTATACGGGTTATGGACCCTTATTATTTGCGCACCATCAGGTTTGTACTCGCTATGAACACCATCATCCCACGTTGAAATTATTATTTCATGGAACACGTCTTTATAACTGTGAATTATTTTGTTTATATTGTCAATACAGTCGTAAGAGACTATATCGTTAGAAACCATTTCATTGCCATTTCTATATGTTTTACCAGATTCACCAATAGATATAAGTGGGCCCTGTATTATCAAAGAAATAGAAAAAAAATTTTTCAAAAAAACTCCATTTATATTGAAACTACTATCTAAGAATTATGCTATTCATAGTACAACAGCAACTACATACTTACTTTTTTAGCAACAATCCAAAGGTTTGATGAAAGTTCATTTTGTATTAAAAATTCCTGAAAATGTGAACCCAGTTCCTCCCATTTACTAATCAAAACCTTATTAAGAAATGGCTGATTATCAATGTTAAACTCACCAGATAGAATCTTATTTCTCACTAAACTAGCATCCAAAACACCAGGGGTAAAACTTTCTACCACTTCAAAACCATTATTTTCTAACAATGTAGACAACGATTTATTGTTGAAATAATTTAGATGCTCATGATCAATTGTGTCACTTACAACTCCAAGTGTTTCTATATCAAACCCCTTTCCATTAGGACATGTTAATACTAAAAGGCCACCCGTCTTCAGCAATTTATTCATACCTCTAATAAAGTCAGCAGGTGAAAACAAATGCTCTATTACTTCAAAATTTGCAACCACATCAAACAAATCACTATTTTTAAATTTAATTCTTTCTACAGGTTTTTCTATTACTTCAAGCCCCTTACTCCTACACGTTTCAGCTAAATTTGGTGTTGGTTCAACAGCAACTATCCGATCAAAAATATTTCTAGCTTTCACCTCTAAACAAAAAGTACCAAATCCAGCACCAACTTCTAATAGCGACCCTGTAAAAACTTTATATTTACTACATAGCTCTAGTAGGCTGTCAACTCTCGGTACAAAAATTTTATCTCTACGCACTAATTCTGATGCTGGAAAAATAACATCATTCCAATATGCGTAGTTAGGTGATTCCGCATAAAACCACTCTAATATTTCACTTGAAGGCCGAGGATTGACATAAAATGTTTCACAACTATCACATTCAACATACTTAATTCCATTCTTTACAAACTTTTCAGAGGTAGAGTCACCTCCACATGCTGGACATTGTACAAATACAAACTCTTGATATCTAGAAAGCATCCTTCCAGTATCTACTAATGCAACAATCTTTTGTTTTTCCATTAGTTTTTGAGGTCTTATATCATCTTCTATAATTCTTAACATATATCACCTCAAATATTTTCTTTGATTTTTCTCTGAAAGATGAACCTTTCCATATGGAGATTTACCACCCCAAACATTATATTTCCACCATTGGCCATCTTCTACCCACCACACGCGAGGGTCGCGAAACTTGTCCGCAACCTTGTCAAACTCTATTTCGTTCATTTTTGTCATATCAAGAAAATATTCTAATGATTTTTTTGGTTTAACATGGTCATATTTTTTTACATTTTCAATTCCCTCATCTCTAGACATATACCCTAATCTTATATCTTTAGATGTATGGTCTGTACATCTCCCATACCCAAACTTAATAAACTTCATATAATCTTTAATTCCATTTTCATGAATATCATCCACATTAGACATTGTTCTGTAGGTTCTCTCAAAAGGCTCTGGATTTCCCTTAAATCCGATCTCTTGAGCAATTTTTATATGTTTATTAGCGTCCCAGTGAACATAATTACCCATAAATATACCCCTTAATCCTATATTTTTTATTTCTTCATCAGAAGGATATTGAGTCCACAACAAATCTCTTTCTGAGATGCCTTCTTTACCAATAAAATCATCAGAAGAATACCCCCTAAGAACATCCTCATGTCTAGCTCTTCTGGTAAATTCTGGTTTATCATTCATAGAGTATTGTCCAGCTAGATCAGTAAAGCCATGCTCTCCATATACCAATAACGGAATGTTGTGCCTTACACCAACTTGAAAGGGAACTGTCCATGCTCCACAATGGAAATGCCAGCTCATGTCACCCGTCATTTCGAATCCAATTTTATTCATCTTTGCAATTGTATGCCTACTTGGTGTGAATACATAGTGATCAAGGCCCAAAGAATCTCCAATATTCTTTAGGTTATGCTCACCAGTTTTAGTATAATTATGAGTGTAATATGTAACTAATAGAGGGTTAAGTCCTAAATTCTTTAGATACCAGGCCTGAAAATGACTGTCTTTTCCACCGCTGACAGGTATGATGCAGTCATAATTAGAACCGTCACTCTTGTAACTTAGAACAAGCTCTTTAAACTCTTCCTCCCTCTCACTCCAGTCAATATTTTTTTTCTCATCATGAGTAATACAACCACTACATACTCCTTCATCGCTTACACTTAAATTAACTGCAACTATAGGATACGTGCATCTTTTACAATACTTCATTAAATCTCCAAAAACTAAACTCTAATATCAATACCAGATTCATGCAAAAAATTCTTAGCATTTAAAACACTCTGCTCGGTAAAATGAAAAATATTAGCAGCAGCTAGTGCAATATTTTTCCCAATATTACTACCTTCAATAAAATGATCAAAACTACCTACGCCACCTAATGCAATTATCGGAATTTTAACAATTCCATCGACATATTCTATCAGACTTAAATCATACCCACAACCCGCGCCATCCTTATCAATTGATTGTATAAGAATTTCACCAGCACCTAATTTTTCAGCCATTTTAGCCCAATCATTAACTAGCATTCCTGTATCTTCTTTACCAAAGTTTTTATATACCCTCCAGTTGTCACCATGAACTTTAACATCTATAGATACAACAATACACTGAGACCCAAACTCTTCAGAAGCTTCAGTGATAAAATCATGATTTTCTAACGCTGCAGTATTAATTGAAACTTTATCAGCTCCTGCGGATAGTCTAATTCGTATATCTTCCAGAGATCTAATATTGCCACCAACCGTTAAAGGAACGTAGCAAACCTTGGATATATTTCTTATAATTTGAACTATGCTAGTTTCATGTTCTTTAGGAGTGTTATGCAAATTTGAAGAAGTTGATCCAATTGTGCTTTCACTTAATCTAATCGAATGTGATGCTTCTCGACTAATGTCTAAATATATAATCTCATCAGCCCTCCATTCAGAAAACCTCTCTACTTGATATATATGGTTTCCAGTTGACTGATGCAGTGAAAAACCTCTGCTACGAACTAGAATTCCATTCTTTAACAATAGAACTGGAATTAATCTAGTTTTTAACATTTTTCTCGCTTCTGTATAAAAAATTTTTTATCAATTTTAGACCTATATTATGACTTTTTTCAGGGTGAAATTGAGTGGCAAATATATTTTCACTCTCTATAATAGATGCAAAACCACCAGCATAATCACACACTGCAGATATAACAGAGCTATCTTCTGGAATGAACTGATAACTATGTACAAAGTAAAACACTAACTGTTCTTCAATGTTGTCAGTTAAATCAGAATCTTTAATTACTGATATATTGTTCCACCCCATGTGTGGAATTCTTTCATAATTTAAATTACTTTTTAACTTCTCAACACTACCCTTTATCCATCCTAAGCCTTCGCATTTTCCGTTTTCATAACCGTATGACGATAAAATCTGCATACCTAGACAAATTCCAAGTATAGGTTTTTTCTTATCAATAACCTCATGTGTCAATATTTCAACCAAGCCCAGATCTTTGATATTTCTCATACCATGACTAAAACTACCCACTCCTGGAAGTATAAGGTGTGTTGATTCAGAAATATCTTTTATACTATTGGAAATACAAACGTCAACCCCTATTTTTTCTACAATATTAAAAACCGAGGTTAAATTTCCTAGGCCATAATCTACAATACACACTTTCATTTTTTTAAAACTCTATTAAGTATTCTGAATTTTAGCCCGATTTAATCATTCTGAGTAGCATAAAAGCCTCTGCATATTCCACACCTACGGCGTTTCCCCTAACAGTATTTACTCTTAAAACATTCTCAATACTTCTACTGTGCGGATATTCTCTCATCTCTTCGTCATATACCTCCAATACTGCTTCCTTCAAATCAATATAATTTGTTATATCAATATATACGTTTGGTGAAAAAGAACAATACCCTGGAGTTTGCCATTCAGTACTAGACAAAACCTCAAAAGCATATATTTCTTTCACACTAAATCCTGGCTGTGGTCGACAAGCAGTCATTACAGCCTTATGAGTAATCTGATGATCAATATTCAAATCACCTATGTGGTGTGTATAAATAATATCTGGCTTCACTTCAGAGATTTTCTTTTCAATGCTTTGAGTAATATCCAACAAAGGTACAGAGTCCATCTTATTGTCGGGAAAATTTAAATTTTCCATAGAGGAGATACTTAAAATTTTTGCTACCCTTGTCGCTTTTTCTTGTCGGTCGATTACTTTATCTCTCGTAACATGACGAGACCCCACGCCATCGGTCATAAATAGTAGATAAACATTATCATTAGATGCAATATGTTTTGCTATCGTGCCAGCACAGCCCAAGGCTTCATCGTCAGAATGAGCTGCGACTACTAAAACATTCTTTTTATTTGGCATAAAGTTTCCGTGCAAAATTAACAACTTTTTTACTAAGGATTGAATCTCGTGCAACCACTAGTCCATTATTTTTTTCAAAGCTTCCAGAGAGTTTGATTTGTTTACCATCTAAATCTATCAAAACACCACCAACCTCCTCCATTATTAGAATTACAGGTGCAATATCCCAATCACGGAACGTTATATCCTTTACAAATAAATCCGCCGAACCATCTGCCACTAAGCAGGATTTAAGTCCCAATGATCCACATTCTATATATTCAGAAACATTAAAATTATCAAAGATATTCTTTGATATGTGCCGAGGCTCTGGATAATTATCTACTAAATTTAACCTATCAATAGCCTTTAATCTATGTAACCTTTTTCCATTTAAAAAAGCGCCGTCACCCTTAATTGCAGACCAAAATTTATTCATTACTGGTGCGTAAACAGCCCCATATAAAGTCTGGTGATTTTCAATATAAGCTAATTGGGTAACAAACCCGTCAAAACCATCATACCAGCTCGCTGTACCATCTATAGGATCTATAAGCCAGTATTTTTCAGGGCGTGTATCGTCTAAATATTCATCTTCTTCAGAAAGGATAATAGCATCTGGGTCTAACTTATTCAACAAGTGTTTTATTAGGTTATTTGCTTTATTATCAGCTTGTGTTTTAAATGATTTTAACTCTAAAATGTTTCTAAATTCCCTATTTTCTCTCCATAGTTTTATTTGATCACCAATGTTTTTTAATTCACATTCAAGCTTACTTATTATTTTCTTGTTCATATCTACTTTTCAAATTCATTAACGCCACTTTAAGGTTACCATTAGAAATTACTTTAAATTTCTTAAGTAAAGTTAAATCAAATCTAAAATCTGGATGATTTATTTCATATGCTATTGATATATGAAAAATTCTCTCATAAATAGCCAAAAGTCTATTAATAGAGTAGATTTCAGAATAACCAACATTTATTGGTGTGTATCCCTTAAATGCAGAATTTTTCACTAGCCGAATAATCACTTTTGCAGCATCTTTAACATCCATTGCAGCCCAGAGGATTGGACTCTTTGGAAGCTCTAGATCTTCCTCGCTACTTAAATTCATTAAAATATTATTAACCAACCCACTGTCACGGCCTTCTCCAAATAATCCAGGAATTCTTATTGACAAAGAATCTCTACCATCCTCTTTTAAAAGCAACTCGCCCTCGTACTTACTTACCCCATATGGTGATTCTGGACTACCAGCATCAGACTCACATCGAACTATATTCTTTGAATTACCATAAACAGTCATTGATGAAATATAAACTAACGGTACTTTTGAAGACATAAGAATATTCTCTAACATCTTTCTATTTAAGTATGAGGATTCTAAATTCTTATAATCTTCTAATGTTTTCGGCACAAAAGCGGCACTATGAACTATTAGATCAGGTTTTACTAAATTAATTAAATATCCGACATTTTCTTTTGAGTTTAAATCACAAGCAACAGAATTATTATCTCCTTTTCTAGTTGTTTTAATCAGTTCAATACCACTTCTAATAAATTCACTAGATAAATGACGTCCCAAAAATCCATTAGCGCCCGTTAGTAGGACTCTCATTCTACACATGTTCCCAAGTAATCCACTGATCCTGTGTTATATCCTCCCTGGCTTTTCGCCCTAAAATATATTTTTTAAGATATATTGGTATACCATGCCCAGGGCGCTTAGAAATTAACATACTCTCAGTAATAATATCGCCTACATTAATATCGCAAGCTGCATGTAGACTACGACGAGCTTTTTTATACATATCCATTTCTTCAATTCTTGGCCCTTTTTTTAGACCATCACCCATAGCCGACTCAACATCTCTAATTTTTTCCACCATGGCTTTTAACTCAGATGGTTCAATAGCAAAAGAATGATCAGGTCCTGGTAAATTCCGATCTAAAGTAAAATGTTTCTCAATAACCGCAGCTCCTATCACAACCGATGCGATAGAAATATTATCGCCAAGTGTATGATCAGAATAGCCAGTAATAACACCAAAACTATTACGCATAGTTTGTATAGACTTCAAATTTGAAAGGCTAATTGGTGCTGGATATAGTGAAGTGCATTGAAATAGCACAATTTGTTTATTACCCTCCTCCCTACACACATCTATAGCTCTTTGTATTTCCATCCAATCAGCTAAACCAGTAGATAGCAGTATAGGCTTCTGGGTGCGGGCAATATATCTAATTAAATCCAAGTCTGGTAAATCAAAAGAGGCTACCTTATACGCAAGAGTCCCTATTTCTTCAAGTCCATCAACTGCCTCAAAATCACAAGGAGAGGACAAGAAAATCAAATTCTTGTCCTCTGCATACTTCTTCAAAGGTTCTTGCCAGTCTCGATTCAACTCAAGACTTTTTATTAAATCATGAATATTCTCATGCCCCTTAAGGTAGTCAGGCATTTCAGCATATTTTGAAATATGTTTATCCGCCTTAAATGTTTGAAACTTGACAGCATCAACGCCAGCTTCTGCGGCGGCATCAATATGTTGAATAGCGAGTGAAAAATCTTGATTATGATTTGAACCTACTTCAGCAATAATAAAAGTTGGCTGACCATCTCCAATAAACTTGTTTCCAATTTTGACTTTCACAACGTTAACCTATGCACTCAAAAATATTATTAAACCAATTTCTCTGTAAACAAAGTACACTAGACGGAACAAATAGATCTTCTTTTGGATTTGATTTTAAATACATTTCAAAAGGATTTAGACCTGCTGCTAAACTTAAACAAAAAGTTGTAGACACTCTCGGATTAACCTCAAAAGGAAACACCTCTTCGTTATCAGTTAAGATACATTGGATATTGTATATGCCCTTGGTTCTAAATTGTTTGTGAAATTCTTTAGCATAATGAATGACAGCTCTATTCATTTCTATTCTTGCCCTTATAGTTATGCCTTTTTTTTGATCAACTTTAACAGGAATAATACTATTTAATTCACCTGTAATATTGGCAGAGACTAATACGGTATATTCTTGTCCTAAAATCAACTCCTGAACAATTAAATCCTTATCTTTAGTGTTATACAGAACTCTATAAGCATCCAATTCTTTTTGTGAATTTACTATCATCACACCTCTTGAACCTCGACCTGACTTAGGCTTAACAACTAGGGGAAAGTCAAGTTCATCTACTTTTGAAATCATTCTTGTTTTAGGAGCTATTAATCCTTTATTTATAATAGCGTTAGCACAATCATATTTATTTAACATCAATTTAATAAAATCAAAACTAGGTATAAAAATACTTGAGCTAAAATCTAACTTGGAATTAGCTAAAATAAGAAGTTCTTCATCAACACCTGGAATTAGATAATCAATACTTAGCTTATCAGAGATTTCTTGCAAAACAGAAACAAATTTCTGCTCAAACGCAAAAGGGATAGAAACTCTTCTACTTTCAGGAATAGTGCTATCAATCGCATTTATTTGAGCATCAGCAAAATAAATATTATATTTTGTACTCAAGATATGCCAAATAGCTCCATTTCCAGCACCACCACCACCGGTAAATAATAAATTCATTTAATAATCTCTTCTCAGTTTAGTTCAAATTATATTCTTATAATAGTTTACAAAAACCCCGTTTTTTCCCTTTTCTCTAATTCTAAAACCAGACTGTTTAAAAACCTTTATGGACGCTGCATTATCCTTATGGATGACTGCCTTTAGTGTTCTATTTAACAATATATCTTCTACCATTTTTAAAGCATTTTTGGCAACCCCTTGACGCGCATAATTAGGTGAGATGATAATAGAAATTTCATAAACTATATCATTTAACTTATCGAGCCTCAGAACACCCGCCTTTTGACTATCTAGAATTAAAATAAATAGCTGGATTTCCTTTGCCTTTATGATTTTTTCAAACCATTTATTATGCTCATTAAATGTTGGTACTGCTGGATTTTTAAAGTATTTTCTAACACCTTTAGTTTGTAGCGTATAAACAAAATTACAATCTGATAGTGCGACTGGTTTAAGTGATAAATTGGGCATACTATAACAATCTTGACCCATACAACTCAATACTTTGTCTACACCTCGCCCATCCGTTACCGATGAGGTAATAATAATGGTTTTTTGCATTTTTCTTGATAAATTATCAATACTTTCACATAACCAGTCAATACGTTCTAAATAATAACTGGCACCGACAGAATCTAACTTTTTAGCAACTTCAATTTGATTATTAGCAAGGACCATTTGAATTGAGGGTACGCCTAAACAACACCTTTCCCAAGTGGTCGTTCCTGCTGCACCAATTGCCAAGTCTACATCAGCCATAATTTCAGCCATATTGGCCACATTTGATCTTACTAAAGTTTTATATGGCATCATTTTAGCTTGTTTATTTACCGTTTCAATATGTGGTGCTGCTGCACCCATAATTACCACAATTTCTAAGCATTTAGGTAATTTACAATTTTTAATAATATCAAGCACTTGACCTGTTATATTGTTGAAGTCTACTCCTCCCATAGTAATCAACAACTTTCTAAATTGTGGATTAACACGGCGCCTTAAACTATATTTTCGCCACTTTGTAAAATCTGAACGAAGTAAAGCATACTGTGAACCTATTAGAAGCTTACAATGCTTTGGCACTAACGCCTCATAGTACGTTTTTTTTCTTCCAAACGTCTGATCAAGCAAAATATCACAAATATGTTTACGATTCCCGAGATCATCAATTACCATTAATTTATTATAGGTATTCTTAAGTTGCAACTGCCATGTCTCATCAATAGCATAATGATCTACAATCATCCAGTCTAATTTATCTTTTCTAAGGAGGACTTCTTTACATAATATTGCATCCTCATCCTGCGCCCCCCCCAACCACCGCATATGTTCAATATTGCCTTTTTTAAGGATGTTGTGACTAGGATTAATTATCTTTAGCTTCGGTAGCTTATGTACAACGTAACCTTTATTTTGTATTAGTTCAATAGAGTTCCCTTTGTGTTCACGACAAACAAACACAACTTCTGCTCCTTTTTCTTTTAAAGAGTCTGCCAATGTTAAACAACGCATTACATGGCCTATGCCAATATCTATAGATGCATCTGTTCGAATAGCTATCTTCACTAATATTTTTTAAACAATTTCTTGCTGTTGAAGTACTTTATACATTAGTTCAGCCCTTTCCCAATCCTCTTCTGTATCTAGGTCTTGCACTAAATATCTAGGAAGCATAACTGGGAGTGCGATTCCTGAATACAAAGATCCAGAAGTGGAAAATGCATCGGACCTTCCCCAATAAAATTGGCCAGCATCATGATACGCCTCATCAACATCTTGAGATCTTTTCAAGATATCTTCCTCAAAAATAGGGGTAATCATGCCAGTCTTATTAATTTTGATCGCTCTCTGAATAGGAAATGAGAAACTAGTTACTGAAAATGAGAAAACTGCATTAGATTTTCTCAGTAGTTGATAACCTTTTAATAGATATTTTTTTAGTATAAACGGGGCTGTGGCATATATACAACACACATATTCTACTTTTGAATCATTATTATTTACCCACTGAACGGCATGACTCACAACATCATCAGTGCCAATATAATCTCCAGAAAGGTTATTTGGTCTTATAAAGGGCACCTCAGCCCCGTATTCTTTGGCAATATTAGCAATATTGGGATCATCTGTAGACACTATAACTCTATCAAATAAATTAGATTCAATAGCAGCTTCTATTGAATATGCAATAACAGGCTTTCCATTAAAATCACGGATATTTTTCTTTGGGATTCTTTTACTACCACCCCTTGCTGGAATAATACATATATTCACATTAACACTCCAACGAGCGCAGAGATTACCTCATTTTGTTGTGAAATTGTCATTGTGTTAAATATTGGCAAACTCATTGCGCTACTATAGTAACTTTCTGCGTGAGGGAAGTCACCTTGTTTAAACCCCATATTTTTATAGTATGGCTGAGTATGGACTGGTATGTAGTGCAAGTTTACACCTATATTGCGCGCTCTCATTTCGTCGAACACCTGCTTATGTTTTTTTTTGACCAAATCGTATTTTATTTTTATTGGATACAAGTGTAAAGCCGAGTAGCTATTTTTACTTTGAAATGGAGTAACAATAGGTAAGTCTGATAATTTTTTATTATAGTATTGGTTAATATTGTGCCTATGATTTATAAAATCATCTATCCTTTTCATTTGCGACATACCGAGCGCTGCATGTATATCGGTCATACGGTAATTGTAACCCAAATCAATTTGTTGATAATACCAAGACCCTTCACTATCTTTTATCATTAACTCTTTGTCTCTAGTTATGCCGTGGCTACGCAATAATCGCATTTTTTTCGCTAATTCTGAAGAATTAGTTAACGCCATACCACCTTCGCCCGTTGTTATGATCTTTACTGGATGGAAGCTAAATATTGTTATATCGCTATATTTGCAGCTACCTATTGGTTGGTTTTTATATTTACCACCAATAGCATGTGATGCGTCTTCTATAACTCTAAACCCATACTTTTTACTTAAATTATGAATTTTTTCCATATCACAAGATTGCCCTGCAAAGTGAACTGGAATTATAACTTTTGGTAATTTATTATTTTTTTCTGCTTGCATTAGCTTCTCTTCTAATGCTTGCGGTGAAAGGTTGTATGTTTTAGGATCGATATCTACAAAATCAACTTTTGCACCACAATATATGCCGCAATTTGCCGATGCAACAAATGTGATTGGTGACGTCCACAAGTAATCTCCTTTCCCCAAACCTAATGACAAGCATGCAACATGTAGTGCACTTGTTGCTGAGTTTGTAGCCACTCCATATTTTGAGCCACAATACGATGTAACTACTTTTTCGAATTGTGGTACTACAGGTCCTTGTGTTAAAAAGTCTGATTTTAAAACTTGAACTACAGCATCAAGATCATCAGAGTTAATATCTTGACACCCATATGGAATCATTTTTATAATTGACAAATTTTTTCTTTATTGCTCTTAATCCAGTCTTGAAGTGTTTCTATGCTCATCCAGTCTAGATTATTATCGCTAGTATAGCTAAACCCGTCCTCTACCTTCTTACCGTTTTTAATTCTATTTTCACTTTTATACCACTCATTTATATTTGGTAAAATTTTATAATAATCTCCATATTCGTATGTATACCATGCATCCTCTTTACCAATCATCTCTTCATGTAGCTTTTCACCTGGCCTAATACCAATTATTTCTTGTTCAGCATTAGGGTCAACAGAGCTTGCCAAATCAGTTATTTTCATTGATGGTATTTTTTTAACATATATTTCACCACCCTCCATATCTTCAAATGCATGCCATACTAATTCAACAGCAGAATCTAATGTAATCATAAAACGTGTCATACGCTCATCTGTAATAGGCAATTTTTTACCTTTAAGTGTTAAAAATAACGGGATTACTGAGCCACGTGAGCCCATTACATTTCCATAGCGAACAACTGAGAATATGGTTTTATATTCTGCTGAATAAGCATTACCTGCAGAAAATAGTTTGTCTGAAGCGAGTTTAGTCGCTCCATATAGGTTGATAGGGCTACTTGCCTTATCTGTTGATAAGGCTATTACTCTTTTAATGCCACGATCAATGCAAACATCTATCAGATTCATCGCTCCTATTATGTTTGTTTTAATACACTCAAAAGGGTTGTATTCTGCAGTAGGGACAATCTTTGTAGCTGCTGCGTGAACAACATAATCTATACCATCTAATGCACGATATAGGCGATCTTTATCTCGTACATCACCAATAAAGAATCTCACCCTTTTATCGTCAGATAACAATTTTGCCATATTCCATTGTTTCATTTCATCTCTTGAGAAGATTACTAGTCGTTTTGGATTATATTTTTTTAGTGTCATTTCTACAAACGCATGACCAAAAGACCCTGTTCCACCTGTTATTAAAATATTTGAATTTGTAAGCATGCTTCCTTTACTCTTTAATAATGTTTTTTTCTATAAATAACAATCTACTTAGATAGAAGACAAAGCACCAACTATGTCATTACTATCTATTGGGGTGCAACGCAAATTTTTTATTTTATCATCTTTATTCATACTTTTAATTATTGTAGAATTCAATAGGTCACTATCATTCTGTATAAAGTGATCTATATATTGATCACCAAATGACTTACCCGATAATGCTTGCAAACAAGTATCACTGTAATCAGTATACTCTATAGTGGTAACACCCATACAATAAGCATCAGCGCATGTAGTGCTATATACATTACACAACCATATTTTCGCCTTCAAAGATAAAAATGTTGGATGCAAATAAGAAATATAGAAATTATTTGACTCCATCTTATCTAAAATATTATTAACTTCATCCATTTGTGTAACTGGATGTGGTTTTATAATTACAGGTATATCTAGCTTCATATTATCTAGAATATGCATAGTTTCTAAAAAAAGTTGCTTAGTGGTGTTTTTATTTCTAAGAGTTTCCAAAGAAGCGAACGTAGTTAAAGCATAAACAATAACTCCACGAGAGAAATCTACTCCATTATGATAATTATTAAATAAACTGTATTTATTATCAATAAACTCTAGCCAAGATTTTCTAATTCTAGTTCCACGTAATATAAATATATTTTTGCCCTTATTTTTTGGATTTTTGAGAATGTAGTTATTTGAATCACTAACAATAATATTTTTACAATATATTCTTCTAGAGGTGCTAAAATCTTCATAAAGCAATGCTTTCGTATCGCCCATTCCAAAAACAAGCGCCTCCACTTTTTCAATACTCGTAGAAAATGTATCGTTTTGCATATAATAAATATTGTTGCTTTTAATAAATGATAAAAAATTAAAAGGCCAAATATCTAGCATGCCAAAATGTATAAACTTTGCACCATTTACAAGCAAAAATAACCAATATAATAAAGTACTAATATAAATAAACTTACGTTTAAATTTTCCACCATAAGAAATAACTCTTATATCAGAAACTTCACATATTGCATCATATAGAATGAAATTTTCCTTAAGAAAATCTATTACATGTCTATGTGGGACGTAGAAATATACTTTTCCACCAGTCTTTTCCTTAAACTCTCTAATTATAGGTGCAACTGTATCAGCTGTTATTGTTTTGTTTTTAGAAATTACAACAAGAGTATTTTTCATGACGTAGACTCAGAATTAATTTACATAGGCTACAAAATATTCTGATTATTTTCATATCGTATGCATTGTGTGGCGAGTAAATGAATAATTTATAAACTCTAGTTAACGATACTTACTTTGAAAATCAATAAAAAATACTTGCACTTACCATATAACAATCAAATAAAATTTACGTGGTCAGGTATTTTCTTGCCCGTAGTATCATCAATATCAATATCATTTTCAATCATATCATTTAGAACTTCATTAACCTTATCCTGCAAACACAGTGTTGCACACTCTTTACGCGCATCAAACTTATCAGACGCCAAGTATGACATGACTTCATGGTACTTATCGCTTCGCCATATATCTAAAAATCTCTCATCTTTTATATCACCAATATGAAGTCCTTTATACCTATCATGAAAAAAAGAACCACACGGTGCGACAATTCCAGTACCAGACATCTGTAAGAGCAGAGGTGTCCCAAAACACTTTGAGTACTTTCTATCGCGCCCAGTCATAAGTTTCGACCATTTTGCTTGAACAGAATAGTCTTTGGTTGAAAGCGCCTCGGCAGTCTTTAATAATTCTACTGCCAAAGGTGAGCGGTACCAATCATAATCAACACCTAATCTCCCTTTTTCATCATCACTACAGTGTTTAATGACAGTGTAATCCACTCCAAGCTCTCTACCAATTTTAGCAAGTGGAATAACTTGATCTGCATATTCTGGCATAAGAACCATTTGCAAGCCTATAGTTATGTTGGATTTTTTTTCTTTTTTAATTCTTACTAATTTTTTAACTATCTCTAAAACCTTATGGTAATTTTTGATAGATGTTCCCATAATTTGCGCATATGCTTCTGGCTCTGCTGCGTTAATATTAATTCTTAAATAAGTAAGTTTTTCTACAATTTCGGGTAATTTATCATCTTGTAGTTTTATTCCATTTGTACCCGAAGCAACATCAATACCAACATCATAACATTTATCAATAAATTTATAAAAATCAGGGTTCTCTGTACTCTCACCATCACTAACTAAACTAATCGCCTTTACACCCTCTCCAGGCTTATGACCGATTTCAACACAATCATCAATAAACTGCTCGTACACCTTCCATGGAACGGGAGATGATGGATTTTGCTGCAAACCTGCATAGCAAAATGTACACGCATACGAGCACTTTTGTGTCAACGCCATGTCAATTGTAATTGGTGCAACCCTTTCTCCAGATTTCCAAGCTTCAACTCTTTCTTTATGAAAGGCTATTTTTGTAGTATCAAGATGGAAATTAGCCCTTGGATCTATATTAAAATCTAATAATTCTGACTTCTTAATTTCATCAAGTTGAGAACGTAAGATTCTGTCTACTACATCTTGCCCTCTTGACATATAGTCAATCTCTTTTCTTAACTTTTCTTTTACAATCACAACATTTATTCCTTAATTAATTAAATTTATTATTTTTAACACGAGCGGTTGTATAACTTCATACTCTACAACGCCTTCTAATCTAGAAGAATTAATAGTGTCAACAATACTGTTAATTTCACTTACACTCTCTTTATTTGCATCATTTATAACATTATTAAAGTTTTCACTACTAAAATATACCTCGTAACGTGGTACCTCCCTATGAAGAAAACTTCGTTTTGCTAAATGTCGAGTTCTAGATGGCTCATCATTCTCTATACTCTCAATAAAATTAATCACACTTCCCAACGCTAGAATATAGTCTCTACTAATATTACTATTTTTTGATACATTGGGAATTTCTTTTTTACTCATATCCCTAAAACTTAATATTGTTATTTAATTCTGACTTAGGGAGATGTGGGTACATATCTTCTAAAGGCCTTCCAAAGGACAGTTTTGGTAATATTTCTTGATTTGGTTTTATAGAAACATTACATATAATTGGCCCACTACTATATGCCAATACATATTCAATCACCTCTTTTAATTCATTGTGTTCACTTACTGTTTTAGTTTTGATATTGTAAGCTTGTGCAATTTTTATAAAATCAGGGGATGAAACCCCGGATTCAATATCTGAACATACATATTTAGAATTTAACCAAGTTGATTGGGTTTGTTTAATAATGCCATATTCTTTATTATTTAAAATAAATATTTTAATAGGTAAATTTTGTAGCTCTAACGTGCCCAATTCTTGAATGTTCATATTAAGCCCTCCATCTCCTGTTATGCATATAACATCGCGATCAGGCTGAACTAACTTACTTCCTATTGCCGCAGAAAGTGCATAACCCATTGGAGAATGATTGAATGCTGAAAACAGCTGTTGCGAGACTTTTGGCTCATAGCCTTGCATTGTCCAAGTAAGGTTGCCACCAGCATCTGGAATAATAATACTATTCTTTCGTGTCATTTTTGACAACAAATCCATAAACACATAAGGATTCACATAGTCTTTCTCATTAAAATATTCAGGCAAACAAATAGGATATTTACTCTTCCAAATATTAATTCTATTTTTCCATTCTGAAATATCTCCGATAGAAAAATCTTCTTGTAATACTTGATCAAAGAAAGTGTTTAAGTCGGTGTTGATTGGCAGATCTACAATTAAACCGTTTTCCTTATCAATTTCAGATTGATCAATATCAACCATAACCTTAAATGAGCCTGTTGAAAATGTTGCAGCATTGGAGCCCGTCATATGTGTATCAAGCCTACTACCAAGACTAATAAGCAAATCACAGCTTTGTACTGCAAAATTACCTGGGCGATTTGCAGATACACCAAAACTTCCTATCAACTGCACAAAATCACTCTCAAACATGTCAACTGTAGACCAAGTTGTAACAATAGGAATATTAATTTTCTTGATAAACTCAATAGCCTGCTCTTCTGTATTTGAAAGCTTAACCCCTGACCCAACAATAATTAAAGGACGTTTAGAGTTTTTTATCACACTCTTTAATTTTTCTATAGCTGAAATAGATAATACCTCAGTTTCTTCTTGTGTAGCAGGAGTAAAACCCACAAGCGTTTCTGGATCAATTTCCGCTCTTTGAATGTCGTCGGGTAAATCCAGTAGTACTGGACCAGGCCTACCATTTAATGCCTCCCACCATAAGCGCTCTAATACATATTTAACCTCACTTGGGTCTGTTAAACAGGTTGCATATTTTGTATAACTTTCTACTGATTTTACAACTTCCATTTCTTGAAAGCCAACTTGTCTTGCCTTTCTTTTATTTTTTAAATGCCCAGTAACAACTTGTCCAGTTATGTATATAGCTGGAATAGAATCATAATATGCGCATGCAATACCCTGAATTAAATTAACAAACCCAGGGCCACTGGTTGCAATTGCCAATCCTGGCTTCTTAGTCACCCTGTAATGAGCTTCTGCCGCTATTGATGCACCTTGTTCATTAACAAAAGGAGTTAATTTAAAGTTATTTTTCTGATTTAAACTATCCAGAATATGAACAACAGACCCGCCATTACCAACAAAAGCATGTTCTGTTCTTTGCGATATAAAATCTGCAATATAATCTGATAACTTCATAGATAAGAAATCCTTAACATAAACTTATTTTCCTGCTGATAAGAATTTACTTAGCCTATCGAGCATTATTTCTATATTTTCTACAGAATTTACATAACAAAAGCGAAGATACCCTTCTCCTTGTTTGCCAAATACTGGTCCAGGAGATGAGGCTATACCAACTTTTTCTAGCAACTTAGAAGCCAAATCTCTACTACTATACCCAGTTTGAATTATATTTGGAAAAGCATAAAAAGCACCTTTTGGTTTATAGCATTGTATTCCAGGAATGCTATTTAATCCATCTACCATTATATCTCTTCTGTGTCTATATTCCTCAAGCATTTTATTTACATAAATACTGCTTCTTTCGCTTAACGCCTCTATTCCTGCCTTTTGAAGAAATTCAGGAACACAAGAGAGTTGCGTTTCTTGCAACATAGCAACTCTTTCAGCTACATGACTTGGAGCAGTCAAAACCCCTAGTCTCCATCCAGTCATTGCATACGCTTTGGAAAATCCATTAACTAAGATTGTGTTAGTTTTACAATGATCAAACTCTGATGGAGAGAAAAAATCCTCTCCATCGGGATATACCATACGTGCATAAATTTCATCACTTAATATATACAGATTATTTTTGAGAGCAATATTATATATTTCTTGCCATAATTTTTTCCCAACAACACCACCGGTAGGATTAGAGGGTGAATTCACAATAATCATCTTTGTTTTTGAGGTTATGGCTTTTTTTATATCGTCTGCTCTCATAGTAAAGCCATCTTCCTCTCTAAGTTTTACTGGAATTGCTTTTATACCGAGAAAATCTAAAATTGAATAATAGCTAACAAAACCTGGATCCGGTACTATAACTTCATCCCCTGGATTTACCGTACATGCAATTGCATAATATATTTGAACATTTGCCCCAGAAGTAACAACTAGTTGATCAATGCCTGGGGTAAATCCTCTTGACTTTTCTGTTACTTTTTGCGCCATTACTTTTAATTCATGTAAACCAGATGAGGGTGTGTAATGCGTGTCTCCCCCACGCAATGATTTACAAGCAGCCTCAACTATATTTTCTGGAGTCGAAAAATCCGGATCGCCCAACTCAAAATGAAGAATATCCATACCAGATTTTTCTAATTCATTGGCCTTTGCAAGAATTTGAAACATTTCTTGCCCTTTAATTCTTCTAGATGCTTTTGAAAGTGGCAGCATAAGTTTCTTTATATAAAATTAATATGCTCTATTGTTTGATGGTCAATAGCATCAATATATCTGTTAACTTCATCCATCCTACAATTAAGGCGACATTCTGAAATATCAAGATCATGTTTTACAAACTCAAAATTCTTTTTGCGTTTATCACCTTCCCATATTTCCAGAAATGAATTATCGTTTATATTGCCTAAATCAAAGCGATCATCTAATAAATATGCACTACAACTAAACACCCTTCCATCAGCCATAACATATGCCCATAAATTTGGCGTTGCATAGCATTTCTTGTAGCGCTGCTCATCTCCTTCTATATATTTTTTCATTGTATGGCCACGAAAAATTACCTGAAAATTATCAGAAGACATGTTGGTAAATTTTTTCTCATAATGAGCATATTTCGTATAGTCCACGCCTTCGTACTTATGGGTAAGGCTAAACTTATGTTGTGAGTATGGCTTTATTACTAGATAGTCTAATCCTATTTCATCCCGACACACTCTAGCCAGTTCATCCATTTCATCAACATTTTCAGGCAATAACATTGACTGAGCACCTAGAACAACATCAAGATTATGTTTTTTTCGATAATCAACCATTGCCTTTAAATTCTTAATTGCCTTTTCAAAATCACCTTTTTTCCCTTGGTGAATCTTATGATATGTTTCTTCTGTTCCTGCATTTATAGAAGCTTTGATCCAGCTCGTATTTGGCAATGCTCTTTCAAGAAAATCTTTAGGCAAGATGGTGCCATTAGTGGTAAATGAAACATCAATACCAGATTGTTTGGTTATTTCTGCTAATTCCGCAATTTTTTTGTATAGTAATGGCTCACCCTCTCCTGCATACATAATACTTTTAACACCCAATTTACCCATCTCAGGAAGGCGTTTTTTCATAATATCAAAATCTAACTTTACGGGATTATAGCCAAGATAATCTACTGCACAAAATGTGCACCGATGATTGCATGCCCCGATTGGAGAAAGCTCCATATATATTGGATAAATATGCTTACCCTTCTCCCAATCATCTCCTGCTTCAAGTATTTCTGCCACTCTTTGGGGATGATAAGCCAACTTGTGACTCTCTA
>Ga0233435_1001684_pt1 | contig 20603 bp, 25 predicted proteins | sample SI_122_August201_3_FD_182735 | JGI IMG/M metagenome (GOLD analysis project Ga0233435, IMG submission 182735) | Seawater microbial communities from Saanich Inlet, British Columbia, Canada - SI_122_August2016_135_MG | ecosystem: Environmental > Aquatic > Marine > Inlet | place: Canada: British...
GACGATGGCGGCATCCAGTTGGCCTGCCTGCCATGCTTGTAGTACGGGGGTAGGGTCGGTGTTGGGGATGGTGCGGCGGTAGGCTTCGGCATAGTGGACCTCGGCCCCACGCTTGCGTAGTGTCTCAGCCAATAGTTCACGCCCCCCCTCACCGCGTACGATCAAAATCCGCTTATCAGAGACGGCCTGTAGTTGTGGGGTCGCCAGCAGTCCCTCACTGTCAAAACGTGATTGAGGAAGAATATCGACCGCCACTCCGAGCTGCTGTAGTGTGCGGGTGGTCGCTTTGCCAACGGCAGCCACTTGAATGGTTTTGGGTAGAGTGCCCTGTTGCTGGATCATCTCCATGCCGATGCGAGCCGCATTGGCGCTGATAAACAGCAGAATGTCGAACTGCTCTAACTGTTGAAACTGCGTGATCGCCGGTTGAGGATTTTGCGGAGGCAGAATCTCAATGGTGGGAAAGGGGAGCGCATCACCGCCCGCCTGTTTAATCAGACTCATCAGCGCGGCTGCCTGATGGGCAGGGCGGGTGACCAGAATGGTTTTTCCTTGAAGCGTTTTTTTGGGGAGTGCGTCCTGCACAGCTAAGATTCAGCGTCTACTCTTCTGCTTCAGCATAAAGTGCATCAAGAATCTCTTTCGCACCGCTATTAAGTAGCTGCTCTGCGACCTCGACACCGAGAGGCTCACCCTCTACCGCAGCGCCATGGATCTCCTTGCGGATGATGGTCTTACCATCCACAGAACCCACCAAACCGCGCAGATAGATCTGATCGCCATCGAGTACGGAGTAGCTGCCAATGGGGACCTGACACCCCCCCTCCAGACGGTTGTTGAGGGCGCGTTCAGCGCGTACCCGCAGAGAGGTCTCGTGGTGGTTGAGTGGTGCAATCAGCGCTAGCACCTCCTGGTCCCCTTCTCGACACTCGATGCCGACGGCACCTTGGCCAACTGCAGGTAGAATCACCTCGGGTTCAATACGGCTGCGGATGCGCTCCTCCATCTGCAGTCGGATAAGGCCGGCAGAGGCGAGGATGATGGCATCAAATTGCCCCTCATCCAGCTTTGCCAGACGGGTATTCACATTACCGCGCAGGTCAAGAATCTCCAGATCTGGGCGTAGGTCAAGCAGCTGGCATTTACGGCGCAGACTAGAGGTGCCGACCTTGGCACCCTGTGGCAGATCTTCAAACTTCTCATAGCTGTTGGAGACAAAGGCATCCAGTGGCACTTCGCGCTCACAGATGACGGGAAGAAACAGCCCCTCGGGGAAGGCCATCGGTACATCTTTCATGGAATGTACCGCGATATCGCACTTGCCCTCCAGCATCTGCGCCTCTAGCTCCTTGACGAAGAGCCCTTTGCCGCCGATCTTTGCCAGTGGAGTATCGAGAATCTTGTCCCCCTTGGTGCTCATGGTCACCAACTCTACCTCCAGCCCATCGTGAATCTCCAGCAGACGACTCTTCACATATTCGGCCTGCCATAGTGCGAGGGGGCTTTTACGGGTTGCAATTCGAAGCTTGGATAACATGATAGGATTCCAGATTGGGGTTACAATGGGTATATTCAGTTCGAAGTATAAGGAATGCGGAGCGTGTTGTCTCTGCCAGAGGATTCAGTGAACTATTTTTTCAGACATTTTTTGTGGGTGATGTTGTTGCTAGGCCAGACGGCTTGGGCTGACATTGATCATGTGAAGATGAGCGCCAATCTACAAAAGGATGGGGGGCTGGCTGCGCAGCGCGGTGTACCGATGGTACTGATGGTCTCTGCGGAGGAGTGTCCCTACTGTATGGTGATGGAGTCGGACTACTTGGTGCCGATGTTGCGCAACAGGGCGTATGACTCGATGGTGTTGATCCGCAAAATCCATCTTGATAGCTTTGATGAGATTATCGATTTTGATGGAAAAGAGATTGCCCCAACCGATCTGAGTCAGCGTTATGGTGTCTGGGTTACCCCGACACTACTCTTCCTCAACAGTGAAGGAGAGGAGGTGCAGAAGCGTATGGTGGGGCTGGGTGTACGTGATTTTGTTAGCGACTTTATCGATCAGTCGATTGCCGCTGCCACTAAATTTATTCAGTAGAAGAAGAGCATTATGGAAGTGAAAACTGTTACAGAGAAGCCATGGACTGGCCGTTTTACCGAATCAACCGACGCCTTTGTTGAGGCCTTTACCGCATCGGTTACCTTTGATCAGCGCATGGCGCACTACGATATTCGTGGCTCTGTCGCCCATGCGCGGATGTTGGCGGACGTAGGCGTGTTGACCAGCGAAGAGCAGCAGCAGATTGTGGCTGGGTTGGAGGCGATTCTGGAGGAGATCCAGAACGGCGATTTCAATTGGTCGATTGCGCTGGAAGATGTGCACATGAATATTGAGTCACGTCTGGTGGCACAGATCGGTGATGTGGGCAAAAAGCTTCACACTGGGCGCTCACGCAATGACCAGGTGGCAACCGATATCCGTCTCTGGTTACGGGATGAGGTTGATACCATTTTGGCAGAGATTACCCGTCTACAAGAGGCGCTGCTGGTACTGGCAGAGCGTGAGGCGGAGACCATCATGCCCGGCTTTACCCACCTACAGACCGCACAACCCGTCACCTTTGGGCACCACATGATGGCGTGGCATGAGATGTTGGTGCGCGATTATGGTCGCCTTACCGACTGCCGTAAGCGGGTCAATATCATGCCGCTGGGTGCTGCAGCACTGGCGGGGACGACCTTCCCCATTGATCGTACTATTACCGCGCGTCTGCTCGGCTTTGATGCCCCAGCAGAGAACTCACTGGATGCGGTGAGTGATCGTGACTTCTCGATTGAGTTCACCTCAGCGGCTTCACTGCTGATGATGCACCTCTCGCGCTTCTCTGAAGAGCTGGTGCTGTGGGCCTCCGACCCCTTCAGTTTTGTCGAGCTGCCCGATAGCTTCTGTACCGGCTCCTCCATCATGCCGCAGAAGAAGAACCCCGATGTGCCTGAACTGGTGCGTGGTAAGAGTGGGCGGGTGTTTGGTCACCTGATGAGCCTGTTGACCTTGATGAAGGGGCAGCCGCTGGCCTACAACAAGGATAATCAGGAGGATAAAGAGCCACTGTTTGATACGGTTGATACCCTCAAAGGTTCACTCAAGGTCTATGCCGATATGATGCCTACGGTCGAGGTCAAGCGTGAGAATACCCGCGCTGCTGCCGGCAAAGGCTTCTCTACCGCAACCGATCTGGCGGATTACCTGGTACGTGCCGGGGTCCCCTTCCGCGATTCACATGAGATTGTTGGTAAGGCGGTGCGTTACGGTATTGAGCAAGAGAAAGATCTCGCTGAGATGACAGTGGAGGAACTTCAACAGTTCTCTGCGGTCATTCAAGAGGATGTATTTGAGGTGCTGACACTGGAGGGTTCAGTGGCGGCGCGTAACCACCTTGGAGGCACTGCGCCACAGCAAGTCCACGCGGCAATTCAGCGCGCTAGACAACGCAAGGCAGAAGAGCTTTCCGGTGGCAATAACTTTCAAGACCAATCCTATTAAAGATACCCTCAAATCAAACTTGGTTTAAACAGACGAGATTTAACATATGGCCTCACGCTCCAGAGCAATTCTACCCATCACCCTTGTGGTCCTGCTATTTCTGCTGCTCTATGTCGGGCTGTTTCTCAATCCTCGTCATGAGAGTAGTGATTCGCCGATGATTGGCAAGATGTCCCCAGAGTTTGATCTGCCTGACCTGCTGCAACCGGGTGTGCGCTTTAGTCGTGCAGACCTCAATGGTCAGGTGAGTCTGGTCAATATCTGGGCGACCTGGTGCCCCTCCTGTCGTGCCGAGCATGATGTGTTGATGCGTCTGGCGGCAACCAAACAGATCCCGATCTACAGCATTAACTGGAAGGACCGCATCGAGTCAGGCGGCAGCCGTGAAGCGGCAATTCAGTGGTTGGGTGTGTTGGGTGATCCTTATTTGAAGACGGGGGATGACGGAGACAATGTAGCGGGGCTGGAGTGGGCGGTGACGGGTGCACCAGAGACCTTCCTGATCGATATTGAGGGGCGTATTTGTGAGCGCATCACTGGGCCACTGAATGATCTGCGGTCACCAAACCCTGATAACCCTCAGGAGGTGAAGAACAACGTGGGGAATATTTTGAAAATAGCAGAGAAGATGCGGGCAGCGGATGGTCGTTGTCTGCCGAGGGGGACGTAATGAAAAAATGGTTTTTACTGTGGATGGTGTTGTTGGCACCGATGGCGTGGGCGGCACCGATTGATAGCCTTCAATTTGACAATCAGAATGATGAAGATCGTTTTAAACGGCTAATCGAAGAGATCCGCTGTGTGAAGTGTCAGAACACCAATATTGCGGGCTCTAATGCCGACCTGGCGCGTGACCACCGCATGAAGGTCTATCAGATGATGAAGCAGGATAAGACGGACTGGGAGATTCGCCAGTGGTTTGTGGCCCGTTATGGTGATTTTGTGCTCTATCGTCCGCAGGTTGATTCTCGCACTTGGTTGTTGTGGGGGCTGCCGCTACTGCTGGTTCCAGTCGGTGGCTATCTACTGTTGGTGCAGCTGCGTCGTCAGCGCAAAGCAGCTGATAGCTCTAGCAATAATGAGGTGGCCTCTGTCGAGGCTCCTTTGAGTGAAGAGGAAGAGAAAAAACTCTCCGAGGTACTGAAATAATGGGTAATGAGACGATGTTTTGGCTAGGGGCCGCTGGGATGATTGTGTTGGCGATGCTATTTCTGCTGCCACCGCTACTGGGTCGCACCAAGTTGGTGAGTGTGGCGCGGCGCGAGACCAATCTTGCAATCTTTCAGCAGCGGCTGGAGGAGCTGAAGCAGGATCTTGAGGGTGAGTCGATTAACCAAGAGCAGTTTGGTCAAGCCGAAGCCGACCTGAAACGTGAGCTGTTGTCTGACTTGGAAGAGGAGGAGCAGCAGGCGCACCAAGATAGCGGCGCAGGTCGTCTGGCAGCCGTAGCGGTACTGGTTGCGGTGCCTGTGATTGCGATTGGTGTCTACACGCAGATCGGTTCACCTGAGGCGGTTGATGTGCAGGCAGCGAGTCAGCGGGCTGAAGCGAAACAGGGCAAGGTCGCCTTTGAGGATGCGGTGGCTCAGTTAGAGAAGAAGCTGGCGCAGGACCCAAGCAATCTAGAAGGGTGGATGATGCTCGCCAAATCCTACCGTTATCTGGGGCGTAATGCAGAGATTGTGAAGGTCTATCAACGTGCCTTGAGCCACTTTGGTGATCACCCTGATCCACAATTGCTACTGGATTATGGTGAGGCGCTGGCTGATCAGCAGCAGGGAGCATGGGAGGGTGAGCCGATGGTGCAGCTACAGCGCGCACTGGAGATCGACCCGAACCATGCCGATGTTCTCTGGTTTGCGGGCCATATCCACTTTGATATGGGGAAGCCTCAGCAGGCACTGGGCTATTGGGAGCGCCTCTCTAAGGTGGTACCGCAGAATGATGATGAAGTGATCAGCATGATCAATCAGGCAGCAGCCAAGGCACAGCAGCAGCTGGGGCTACCACAACAGCCACTGATTGCAGTGAAGGCAGCGCCTGCAGCGAGTGGTGCAACACTCTCTGTTGCTGTATCACTCGATCCTGTGCTGGTCGGCACTGTCTCCCCTGAGGATACGGTTTTTGTCTTCGCCAAGGCCATTGGCCGAAAAGGGCCACCACTGGCAGCAAAACGTCTTACTGTGGCTGATCTACCTGCTACAGTTTTGTTGGATGATTCTCTGGCGATGATGCCCGGGAACAATCTATCCAGTGTTGAGCGGGTAATTGTTGGAGCTAAGATCACCAAGAGTGGTGTCGCTACAGGAGGTAGCGGTGATCTACTGAGTAGTACAGAAAGTGCGACTTCAAATAGCGAAACCATCCAGTTGCAGATTAGTGCCGCAGCAGAGTAGTAGGTAGGGGGTAGTGATGAATGAGGAGGAGCAGGCAGCACAGCAGCGTCTATTGAGGCGATTTAAATGGATGGTGGCGGGGGTCACTCTCTTTTGTCTGCTGATGATCTTTTGGTTGCCAAGGTGAATTGTTGAGAAGCAAAATGCCAGAGTATGATGATGTCATTTTGATCGTAGATGATACCCCTCAGCAGAGTCTTCTGTTGAGGCGGGTGCTTGAGGATGTTGGTTTTAACAACCTGACTGTTGAGAATAACCCTCTTACTGCGCTGAATAAATTCAGGCAGAGTACCTTTGACTTGGTTCTTCTGGACTATGATATGCCGGAGATGAGCGGCATAGAGTTGATGGAGCAGATGATTCTGCACCAAAAGCCAGAGGGTGATGAGGATGAAGTGGCTTACTACGTCCCTATCGTTATACTCACGGCAGATCATGATAAAGCGACTCGTTTACAGGCTCTGAAAGCGGGGGCTAGAGATTTTATTACCAAACCCTTTAATCGGGAAGAGGTGATTGCGCGAGTCAATAACCTGCTTGAAGCGCAGCGTGCTGCCTATCAATTGAAGCAGCAGGCAGAGCGGCTGGATACGATGTACAGTGAGCTTTCAGTTATGCATCAAGAGGTGCTGGAACAGAAGGCGACCATTGAGTTGATGAATGTGAAGGCATGCGATGAGCGTGACTTTGTAGAGTCGATCTTGAGATCGATTCAGGAGGGGGTTGTGGTGATTGACCCTGAGGGTAAGGTTATTCGTAGTAACCAGAAGATGGTTGAGATGGCTGGAAGGGGAGATTCTGTCGGGTCAATGATGGGGCTCACCCTCTCAGAGCTGTTTGTCCCAGTTGAAGAGAGGATCTCTTTTTCTCAAGCGATGTTACTCTCTCTGCAGCAACACCTGCAAAGTATACTGAATGAGGATGAAAATCGCTTCTGGTCACTGCTAGACTCGGCACCCGTTTCGCTGGTGATGGTAGATGAGACGGGTATTGTGAACTACCTCAATGGCTCTATGGAGGCGATAACTGGGGGGGAGCACTCTGACTGGGTCGGCCGCCAATATGTAGACCTATTGGCAGAGATGGGAGAGGGGAGCTTCTCTATAAAATCCCTGCAAGAGGCCTTCAGCTCTGCTCATGGTGTTGTGCTGGAGCAGGAGCTGCAGACTCAATTACCCCACAGCTCCTCTGCAGAGGAGGCCTTAAGCGCTAGTGCGGCGCGGCTGGAAGTAAAGGGAGAGCCTGCACTGTTGGTTATGCTTTACGATCCACTCAGGCAGGATTGTGAACTGCTTCAGTTGACCCCTTTTGGTAGTCTGTTTCAGAATATGGAGCGTAATAAAAAAATCCTCTCTGTTGAACGCAAGTTGCGTAGAGAAGAGGGGGATGTGTTGCCCGTACAGATCTCTGGGGGAGAACTTCATACGGTTGATGGGGAGAGCAAGGGGGGCGTTCTGGTAGTGTATGACTTGAGTGATCGCAAGCTGCTAGAGCAGGCCGCACAAGAGGCAGCCTACAGGGGAGGGATTGCTGAGATCAGCTCTAATGTTGCACACAATGTCGGCAACAGTATGACCGCAGTAAAATTTTATCTGGATGAGCTGATGTTGATGAAGCCAGTCAGTCAGCGTTTGGAGGAGGTGCTGAAAAACAGTACCTGTGTATTGAATACACCGGACTCTGGGGGGCGAGCAATAGAGGAGAATATGATCAACCTGCTTGTAGGGGCTCGGGAACGCTTTCTTGAGAAGACATTGGATGAAGCGGTCCATTCGGCAGAGCAGATCATCGTTTTTCTGGCAGAACAGAAAAAGCTCATGGGAGGTGGAGAGCGTCAGTATTGGGTCTCCCGTTTTAATCTTCAGCAGGAACTTAATGAGGCGCTGCTGTTGATCAAAGAGCAGGTGCTGTGGATGAGTGTTCAGTTTGAGTTAGAGGTAGACCCTTCATTAATAGAGGTCTCCCTACCCCGTCATCTGTTTCGTTGTGTGGTGGTGAATTTGTTACAGAATGCCGTTGATGCGATCTCTGCTCGCCATAACCAACATGCAGAGGGTGAGACATTTGAGGGCGTTATTGTAATGACGGCCTCTCTTTTAGAGGCTGAGCCTCAGTTTTTCCAGCTCGAAATCAAGGATAATGGCATCGGCTTTGAAGAGGCGGTTCGTGATGGTTTGAGTACGCTCTTCTCAGCACAATATACAACCAAAATAAAGGGGGGTGGAGCGGGTTTGCATACTGCTGGTAACTTTGCGTTGACGGTGAAAGGAAAAATTGAGGCTGAGTGTGGTCAGAATGGAGAGGGGGCCCTCTTGCGAGCGACCTTGCCGATTCACCTCCGAGATGTATAAGAGAACTTGATGGTTAGCCTGTTATATATACGGGGAGGAAGAATTGTGACTTTATGCTTGAATATTCAATAAAGTTATAGTATAGTTGTTTCACTTTCTACGGTTTTGGTTAACAGTTTTTGATTTTTTAGGAGATTTAAACATGAAAAAAGTTGCATTCTCAGTGGTTGCTGCACTCTCTTTGATGGCTGCAAGTGCCGCCAACGCAAGCTGGTTTGGCGGTAACAACAATAGCTATGGTGGTTATGACGACAATGATTGGCCTGAGTGGACGCCAATGTATTGGATGGAAGAGATGATGGATGAGTGGGACAACAACGATGACGAAGATTACTACCGCTATGGTGGTCAAGGCTTTGCTCCTCGTTACGGTTATGGCCCAATGCCTTACCCACAGCAGTATCCTGCTCCTGCAATGGCTCCTCGTGCAGCAGCACCACAGGCTCCAGCAGCACAGTAATTACCGTTTACGCGGGTTACAAAAAACCGACGGGGTTCGCCTCGTCGGTTTTTTTATGGGCGCTTAAACCGTTTGGCGCTAATATACGTATTTCTACGTATGGTGATATTGGCGCTTACTCCATAGAATCTCTCATAGGATTAAAAGAAGGAGGAGTGTTTTATGGAAGCTGTAAATTTACCAACCGACGGGCAGGATCTGTCCAAAATTTCTACCGTTATGCAGGCGATTAGCCACCCAATGCGACTGAAGATTATTGGAGCGCTGGGACGTGGAGAGAAGATTGTGACCCATATCATGGAGGAGGTAGGCTCTAGCCAGAGCAATGTCTCTCAGCATGTAGAAGTACTACGCAAGGCAGGTATCGTTCAGTCACGCAGAGATCATAATCGTATCTACTGTTCAATTGCTGACCTGAATGTGTTGACACTGTTGACCAAAGTGCGTGAATGCTACTGCAATACGCAGCACGGTATGCGTACCTCGCGTCGTGCACAGATGGTCGGTTAAACAATTCCCCTTTTTTGGGGTAATAAAAAACCCGGAAGCTTTCACTTCCGGGTTTTTTTATGCATACCGTTACTGAGAATTAGTCAGCAAAGGTATTTGAGGTGATATTCTCATACCAGCTCAGTGCATAGTCTACTTCACGGGCGCGGTTCGCAGGATTGCGATCCTTACCACTTGGAGTCAGACCACCTGAGACCTTCTGGATCTTAGAGCCATCTTCGCGTAGCTTGTAGATTGCTGCAACGGAGATACCATCCTTAGGTTGGAAGGAGATCACGCTGTAACAGGTGTTGACGTATGCTGGAGTGCCTGGGGTATGACCCTTGAGCAGTGCAACGATACCTGCAGCACAGACCTTCGCCTCAGAAGATGCGGCATAACCAGACTTCGGCATACCCTTGGCCTGACTCGCATCACCAATCACGTGAATGTTCTTGCGAATGGTAGATTCGAAGGTGTGTAGGTCCACTGGACACCAGCCAGACTTATCAACCAACCCAGCAGTGAATGCGATCTTACCCGCTTTCTGGTCTGGAATGATGTTGATGACATCACCCTTGAACTCTTCAATTTCGGCAGAAACGGTCATGCTATCTGCATCTACAGCCTCAATGGAGCCACCTTCAGCAGCCTTGACCCAAGTGATCAGAGAGTCATCGGTACCGTATCCGTAGTGGTTCTTCCAGCCTTCCATAAACAGGCCAAACTTGGAGAACTTGTCCTTGGGATCAAGCACGATGATCTTTGATTTTGGCTTGTTATGCTTGAGGTAGCCAGCGATCAGGCTGGTACGCTCGTAAGGGCCAGGAGGGCAACGGAATGGGTTGCGAGGTGCGCCGATAATGACGGTACCACCATCCTTCATCGAAGAGAGCTGGTCACGCAGTAGTTGCGTCTGCTTACCGGCCTTCCAGGCGTGAGTGATCTTGGTGTCAGCAACCTCATCACTGTGGCCTTCTACATACTTGTAGTCAACACCAGGAGCTACGATACAACGGTCAAAGGAGTGGTTTTTGCCACTGGCTGTAGAGACGCTGTTGTTTCCGATATTGGTAACCATATCGTGAACTACGTTGATGCCTTCAGCCGCCAGCCCTTGATAGCCATGGGCGAGGTAGTCTAGCTTGCGCTCACCGGCAAGTACGAAATTACTCATAAAGCAGGTGTGATAGGTTGCGTTAGCCTCAATCAAGGTAACATCGATTGATGGGTCAGCCTTCTTGATGTAACGGGCTGCGGTTGCACCGCCCATGCCGCCACCGACAATGACGACGCGTGCCTTGGCTGCAGATGCGGAGGGGGTGTAGAGAGCGATGCCAGCAGTGGCAGCAGCAGCTGCACCACCGGAGACCTTCAGAAAGTCTCTACGGTTAAATGGTTTTTTTGTTGTACTCATGCTTCATTCCTCCCTAGTTCTGGCTGCCGTAGTAAGCAATGATGGCGTTAAGGCCGGATCTGCCCTCTTTCTCAAGCAGCAGGTTAACCTTCTTCTTCATCTTACGGCCGACCGCGCGGTCACCATTCATGAAGTCCTGCATGGTGTAGTGGAGGTATGGTGTCCACTGTCCTGCAAGAATACCGGAGTCATCGGTTGCGTCAGAGCCGCCATCAGCGTGGCATTTTTCGCAGTACTTGTTATGCAGTTTCTCGCCTTTGGCGATGTCGGCAGCGTTGGCCTTCTGTCCTGCACCGTAAGGCTTCTGTGCAGCATAGTAAGCAGACATTGCTACGATCTCAGTATCGCTGTAGCCCTTAGCAACACGTCCCATGATGGTGGATTTGGTGTCGCCATCGCGGAACTCTTCCATTGCTTCGGAGAGGTAGTCCTGAGACATGCCTGCAATTGATGGGGTTGCAGGACCTTGGCTTACGCCATCGGTACCATGGCAGCCTTCACAGGTGCTGGCGAGCATGGCACCAGAGGCACCAGAGAGAGTTTTGGGTGGTGCCTTCTTAGCTGCTTTAGCAGCAGGGGCGGCAGCCTTTTCGGCAGGTTGTTGTGCGGTACAGCCAACCATTACGGCAGCAGCAAGCGCAGTGACTGCAAGCGTCTTAAGTCGCATTGAGCGATCCTCCTTTGTTGTGATTATAATTTTGTATTCAATCTCGTGTACGCAGGTTAACAACTAGAGATTTTATAGCGTACACACTGCAATGCAGGTTGAATAGTGGGGCTATTCTTCCATAGTCTGTTACATAAGTGCAACAATTGATTTTATGGATTAGTAGGTTAGCAGCTTCTTATGAAGGGTGCGTTAGCGAATGCTACGCAAATAGAGGCGCTCAAAGAGCAACTTTGCCCAGTGGAAGAGGCGGCACTTGAAAGCGATTGCCCGTTTCATATCGCGATAAACCAGTACCCCTGTCGAGATAGAGTCAACGATACAGATCAGCTCTACCTTGAACTGGTGCTGCTCGGGTCTCCCAGCCATATCGGAGAGCATGTTCTTTATTGCAGCCTCAGCCTGCAGGTCGGCCATATGTGCCTGCTTGGGAAGCCATGCGGGTCCGGGGAAGCTGCCACTGTCTCCTGCAACATAAATATTGGGGTGGTTTTCGATGCGCCCCCCCTTGTCTGCGACCACAAAGCCGCCAGCAGAGAGTGGCAGCCCGCTCTCTGTGAGCCATGCGGGGCCTGTTAGACCGGGCATAAACAGGGTGAGTTCACTTGCAAACTCTCCCCCTTCAGTGATTACGCTATTTTCGGTGATCCCCTTCATCTTGTGGCCGAGGTGCGTATCGATATTGCGCTTGGCCATCTCCTTGAGCAGCCCTTTAACCGCGTTGGGTCCCATGCGCTTACCAGGTTCTGGTGCAGGGCTAAAGAAGGTGAGCTTGAATTTATCGCGCCGCCCCTGTTTGCGTAGTAGGGTGTCGATGCCATAGAGGAACTCAAAAACCGGGCCACCACGCATTGCTGCGGGTTCGTTGGGGTTTCCGGCAAAGCCCATGGCAATTGCGCCGCCATCCATTGCAGCCAGACGGTCGCGGATCTGCTCACCCGCCTTGATGCCGTCACAGGGGATAATGGCATGCTCTTTAATGCCGGGAAGTTTCTGGATAAAGCGGGCGCCACTGGCGATCAGCAGGCGATCAAAGGGGACCTCGCCGTTGTCTGTCTGTACACGCTTTTCTTCGCTATTGAGGCCGGTTACGCTGCCCTGAAAGTGGCGCACATTAAAACGGGTAAAGAAGTTCTCCAGAGGGACCTCTAAATCTTCGCGTGAGCGCAAACCGGAGGGGATCCATATGGTACTGGGCAGATAGGCAAAAACTGAGTGGGGAGAGATAACGGTAATCGCTCCGTTAAAGCGGTTCTTGCGTAGGCTCTTGATGGCGGTGAGTGCGGCAAAACCGGCACCGAGGATGACAATCTGCTCTCCATTGGATTCCATGTGTGTTCCTAAAGCTGTTCTTCTATTAACGGTTGAATTTGGGATTCAAACACAGGACGATCGAGTTGGCCACGATGAATGTAGCGAATTTCACCACTGCGATCAATCACCACAGAGTAGGGGAGAACCTGTTCACGGTTGCCCCAGTGGCCCATCATCTCTGCTTCGGTGGCGATCAATACGGGGTAGTTCATCCCCATCTCATCATAGTAGTTTTTGATCTGTTCTGGCTCGTCGATACCGATGCCGATGATTTGAAACCCCGCCTCTTCGTACTCAGACTGATACTCCATAAATTCAGGAATCTCATATTTACAGGGAGGGCACCAGGTGGCCCAAAAATTAAGCAGAATCACTTTGCCCTTCCACTCATCAAGGGTGTGAAGAGCCCCTTCGGTATCCTCTAGAGAAAAGGCGGGTAGCGCCCAAGCGTTGGTGATGTCATCTTTCAGGCGTATCTCACTGTACTCTTCAGTGGTAGGCATCGGTTCAGCGCTAGAGAGCTCCTTGCCTAGATTGAAGAGCAATACCGTGGTAACGGTGATTATTGTTAGATAGAGTGCCAGCATAAAGGGGTGCTGGGTCTGAAGTAGTCTCTTTAGCTCACTCATCAGCAGATACCACCTTTTCAAATAGTAGATCCCACACCCCATGGCCGAGGCGCAGTCCACGCTTCTCAAATTTGGTTACAGGGCGAGAGTCGGGACGCGGTGAAAACTCGCCTGTACCGGCAAGATTACGAAACCCTTTTGCCATAGTGAGAGTCTCCATCATCCACTCTGAGTACTCTTCCCAGTCGGTTGCAAGGTGGAAAACACCACCGGGCTTCAGGCAGCGATGAATCAGCTGTATAAAGTCCGGTTGAACGATGCGCCGTTTGTTGTGACGCTTCTTATGCCAAGGGTCGGGAAAGAAGAGCATTACTGAATTGAGACTGTTCTCTGGTAGCTGCTGTTTCAGCACCTCAATAGCATCGTGCTTCAGCAGACGGATATTGTGGATCTCATTTTTATCAATCTCATCCAGCAGTCGGCCGACACCGGGGCGGTGCACTTCAATACCGATGTAGTCCTCATCAGGATGAGTTGTCGCCAACTCAAACAGCGCATGGCCCATTCCAAAGCCGATCTCCAGATGGAGAGCGGCACTACGCCCGAATAGGGTGGTGGGCTCAATAGGGGATTCTGGCTCAATGCCAAATTGAGGCCAGAGCTGATCCAGTGAGCGCTGTTGGCTAGGGGTCATCCGCCCTTCGCGTCGCACGAAGGAGCGGATGTGGCGCATCTTTTTGGGAGAGGTCACCGTGGGTGTAGTTTAGAAGAAGGTGCCGTCAATGGGGGAAGAGGCACTGGCGTACGCCTTCTTTGGCATACGTCCGGCAAGGAATGCCTCACGTCCACCCTCAATCCCCTTCTTCATTGCAGAGGCCATCAGTACAGGGTCTTTGGCTGCTGCAATGGCGGTGTTCATCAGTACCCCGTCACACCCCAGCTCCATTGCAATGGCAGCATCAGAGGCGGTACCTACCCCAGCATCAACCAAGATGGGTACATTGGCATTCTCTACAATCATGCGGATGTTGTGTGGATTACGTACACCCAAACCGGAGCCGATGGGGGCGGCTAGTGGCATTACCGCAACACAGCCCATCTCCTCTAGGCGCTTGGCAATTAGAGGGTCATCACTGGTGTAGACCATCACCTTGAAGCCGTCCTTAATCAAAGTTTCAGCGGCCTCTAGGGTGGCGGTAATATCTGGGTAGAGGGTTTTCTGGTCGCCCAGTACCTCTAGTTTCACCAAGTCATGACCGTCCAGCAGTTCACGGGCCAAACGACAGGTACGCACTGCGTCATCTGCGGTAAAACAGCCAGCGGTGTTGGGCAGAATGGTGTACTTTTCAGGTGGAATCGCATCGAGCAGATTCGGCTCATCAGGATTTTGCCCGATGTTAGAGCGGCGGATTGCCACGGTCACAATCTCTGCACCGCTGGCCTCTGTAGCGAGACGGGTCTCCTCTAGGTCTTTATATTTTCCAGAGCCTACCAGCAGGCGAGATTGATACTCTTTTCCTGCGATTACAAAGGTGTCTTGGTTGCTCATCGTTATCGATTCCTTGTTGTTTTGATTGATTGTCGCTGTTTATTGAGCGCCGCCGCCAATGGCGTGGACGATCTCAATCTTGTCCCCTTCATGAAGCTGGTGGGAGTCGTAACTGCTTCTGGGGATAATCTCCAGATTGACCTCCATCGCAATGCGTTTTCCAGTCAACTGCAGAGAAGTAACCAGATCAGCTGCGGTAGCTCTGTCGGTTAGTGTGTGATCTTTACCATTTAGCTGGATAACCATGAATTTTGTCGCTGTTTGCTACGTTTTGGGGTGGTTGTTTGAGGCGAGGATTGTCCTTGCATCGATTGGTGGTGTCAATCATTAAGGGTTGACGGCACTGCAGATTCAGAAGAGAATCGCTGCACTGTGCGGGTATCGTACATCGGTAGTACCCTAGCTTCCCAAGCTAGAGAGGCGGGTTCGACTCCCGCTACCCGCTCCATCTTATTGAACTGCGCAGAAAGTATTGAGGGCCCACGCTCAATGCCCATGCCGAATGAAGAGAGTCGACCACCCATCACCCGCTCTGGCTCTCTTTCTTCTATCTAACTCATTGAGGGGTAGCGTCATGAATAGTAGAGATATCATCCGTTCCTTGATGACCAATAGCCAATCGGTTATCTACTTCAAAGATATACAGGGCCAGTTTACTTTGGTTAACCAGAAATGGATCAATATCTACGGGGTAGATCTCTCTAATATTGTTGGGAAAAGCTATTTTGGCGGTTATACGATGGAGATCGCTACAAAGGCACGTGAAAACGAGCATTTGGTTGAGCAGCGGGGGAGGGAGCAGACCTTTGAAGAGGGGATTATTCAGGAAGATGGAGTGCATCACTACATCTCGACCACCTTTCCTGTCTATGGTGATGATAATGAGCTGCTAGGGACAGGTACCATCTCCACGGATATCACCGAGCAGAAACTCTTAGAGAGAGACCTAAAACATTCGCAACAGGCGTTACAAGAGATGGTTGCACAAGACCAGTTGACTGGAACGGGCAGTCGTAAGGCTTTCTTTGAAAAAGTAGAGGCAGAGTTGCTACGTCATAGCCGTTATCACCATTCGCTCTCTCTGCTATCGATAGATATTGACTATTTCAGGCAGGTCAATGAACGTTTTGGTCATGCGGCTGGAGACCGGACCCTGATTCGGGTGGTGGCTATTATTGAAGAGGTGATGCGTGACACCGACTGTCTCTTCCGTAGCGGAGATGAAGAGTTTTCGATTGTTGCGCCAGAGACCGATATTGAGGGGGGAGATGGTTTGGCTAAGCGTATTATGAAGGCCTTGCGTGAGGAGGAGTTTGATCTGATTCAAACCTTGACTGCCAGTATGGGAGTGACTGAAATGGTTGAGGGTGATGACCTTGCTCTGGTGATCAAACGTCTGGATGAGGCGTTGGGCGAGGCGAAAAATGAGGGAAGGAACCGTATTGTGGTCCGTAGCATATAACTGCGGGGCATAAAAAAACCGGCCTTCAATGGGAGGAGAAGGGCCGGTTGGTTGTTCGTTCTTCATCAAAAATCTGAATTTGCAGCTTCGAATTGCAGCCTCAGACCGAGGAGTGAAGGAGTATCTCGCCTGGGAGGAGGTCGGCTAAAGATACCTATGTTCAACGAACAGTCAGTATTATAATATTATTAAAACAATACACAAGTAAAAAACTAGGGATTTTATTAATAGTGATCATTGTCAGATTTAATGGATAGTTCATTTGCGACTGCACTGTTGAGCTGGGGGGCAACGGAGGGGCGCAGTGAGCTGCCTTGGCAGCAGGATAAGAGCCCCTATCGTGTATGGGTTTCAGAGATCATGCTGCAACAGACCCGAGTAGAGACGGTGATCCCCTATTTTGAGCGGTTTATGCAGGCGTTTCCTACGGTTTGTGAACTCTCGCAAGCCAGTCAAGACAGTGTATTGGGGCTCTGGTCAGGGCTTGGGTACTACGCTCGTGCTCGCAACTTACACCGTGCAGCAGAGGTGATCTGCCAACAGTGGGATGGAGAGATGTCACGGTCACGTGAGGCGCTGGAGTCTCTTCCCGGTATTGGTCGCTCTACAGCCGCTGCAATCCTCGCTATTTCATATAATCAGCCAGAACCGATTCTTGATGGGAATGTAAAGCGGGTTTTGAGTCGTTATTGTGGTGTTGAGGGGTGGCCGGGGCAGAGCCGTGTAATGAAGCAGTTGTGGTCTCATGCAGAACGGTTGATGCCGCAAACAGAATGCGGTGCTTATACACAGGCGATTATGGATTTGGGGGCCACACTCTGTAGTCGAAAACAGCCCAACTGTTCTAATTGCCCAGTGGAGAGTAGTTGTGTAGCTAGAGAGCAGGGGCGTGTAGAGGAGCTACCGCAAGCTCGCCCAGGGAAAAAATTGCCTGAACGAACAACTTACATGGCTGTACTGCATAACAGGCAGGGTGAGGTGTGGATGGAGCGCAGGCCAGAGCAGGGGATCTGGGGTGGATTGTGGAGCTTTCCTGAGCTGGACTCGGTAGAGCAGTGGCCAGTGCAATGGAGTGCACCGCAGCAGCGAGAGAAGATCAACCACACCTTTACCCACTTCAAGCTAGAGATTACACCGCTATATGGCGAAGTTGGACCCTCAGCGATAGCGATGGAGGAGGGAGAATGGGTTACACTAGCGCAACTGGAGCAGCGAGGGGTTGCGGCACCCGTGAGTAGATTGGTTCAACAGATGAGAAAAGAGCAATTGATATGAGTAGACTAGTTCAATGTGTAAAGCTGAAAACAGAGGCAGAGGGGCTGGAGCGCCCCACCTATCCCGGAGAGTTGGGTCAGAGAATCTTTGATAATGTATCTGCGCAAGGGTGGCAGCAGTGGATGCAGCAGCAGACCATGCTGATCAATGAAAACCGCCTCAATATGGCCGAGGCAAAGTCAAGAAAATTCCTCGAACAGCAGATGGAGGCCTTCTTTTTTGGTGGAGGCTCAGAAATTCCAGTTGGATTTACACCCAAAGCTTGACCTCTGCGTCTTGATGCGCTTCAATACGCACCCTGCTTTTGTAACAGAGCAGGAAAATAGATTTAGGCCGGATAGCTCAGTTGGTAGAGCAGAGGATTGAAAATCCTCGTGTCGGTGGTTCGATTCCACCTCCGGCCACCATATATTTCAAGGGCTTACCGTAAATGGTAGGCCCTTTTTTATTGCCTGTCTGGTCGCTGTCTGGTCTTCTGGTCACAACTACCGGATATCCCCGTGACCGGAGATGTTGCTGATTCTTATGCATTTCTCTGCCGTTTATTTCGTAAATGCTGTCTAAATTGATAGTTTTGTAGATCGTTGTGATAGGAATCTTCTGGAAATAAATGACGTTCTGATGCCACATAGCGTCAAAGCATCGGTAGCAACGGAAAGGGGAGAAAGCACCAGATGATCTTCACACCCCGCTCTGATAAATGGCTACCATCCGATTCAGCTGTTCGGCAAATTCCTCACGGAAGCGGGCAGGCTTCACCACCTCAACCTCATCTCCAAATCCTAATAGCCACCAGCGCAATTGGTTGCTGTTCTTCACAATAGAAGTCACCCGAATTCTCCCGTCTTCAGCAGTCTCTATCTGCTGATTGAAGGATAAAGGGGTCTCTTTCAAGTGTTCTCCGCGATTGGATGAAAACAGTAACTCAATCTTAAATTCATCACCCAGCAGGTAATCAAAATTCCCGCCTTGAATGTAAGTGTCTAAGTCGAAATCTTTAAGACAGCGAACAGGTTTCTGTTCCACTCGTGCAGAGGTAAAACGATGTAGTGCAAATTGTAGGGGGTCGATATGACTCCCAACAGTAGCAACCAGATAGATTACGCGCTGGCGGAACACCAGCCCCAGTGGATGGATGGCATCGTAATGTTTCGGTGTTTTTACACCACGTTTTCGATAGTCTGCACTGAACTGCTTACCCTCTAACAGGGATGCATAAATAGCATCCGCTGCAGGCTGGTTGATGGGGGGGGTAGTAGATTCTGTGACTCCGGCACCACTCTAACCTTATCGGTCCAGTCACCAAGCTGCGTTGATCTCCTCTCATTCAGTACAGCACGAGCACGGTTGAAATGAGGTTCTAGTGCTACAGCAGCATATGGGGGCATCATCTCAAACAGATACTGTTCAGCAAGAAAAAAAGAGAGAGCAGTCTGTGGAGACATTCCAGGAAGATCCAGAACCTCTGCATTTTCCAGCCACCTCCAACGATAGAGCCGCCCCTTTAGTTCATAATCAAGCGGGAACAGACTTGCAAGCTCCATCAAATCTCGTTGGACGGTGCGCAGCGTAACGGTGTAATCCAGCATGTCCAGCCGTTCTACGATCTCGCTAACAGTGATCCAGTACGGCGCGCGGGGTATAAGTCGCAGAGTCTCAATGCGGCGCAGGGTGGCATTCATCATTTTTTGGTTCCTCAATACAAGTTTTCCCCAGTTTACCTTCTAATGCGACAAAAATTAACGCGGTTGGGTTCGATAATCCTTCTATCGGTTAATTGAATAACAGAAAAGCAGGGAGAAAAAACATGATGAAATGGTCCAAAATTGCATTGGCGGTGGTCTTACCTCTCGTTATGGGAAACAGTTTTGCACTCAGTGGAGAAGAGCTGGGGCAGATAGATGTTACGTTCCGCTTTATATGAGCCACTTTGTATCGACCTATTTGAGGTGGGACAAGCTCAGCAAGCACATGACTATGATGATGGCAATTTGGCTTAAAAGCATCAAGGAGCTTCCTTCGGTCCCCTCAGGACTCCTCCCTTGACCCTTTTAAGCCAAATTGCAGCTAGTCGCCATGAGCTTTCTGAGTGAATCCCTGATTTTGTCCCATAATAATTGATGACTGTGAAAACTGATCGCCCTAAATTAAATTGGTACAAATCAGCCGTTTTGGGCCCATATAAAGCGGGACGTAACAAGTGGTATGAGAATGTCTTTAGCGTGCGGGGATACCATATGCTGAGAAAGTTTGTTGTAAGGCTTGAAGAGAAGATCTTTGATCAGGTCTTTGAGATTGGAGGAATAGAGTTACTAGATGATTAAGATACCCACCATACAAGAGATAGAGGCCTCCATCGGTGGCAGACCAAAGCAGCAGAGCATCAAGGTCAGGCAGTTGGTCTACCTGGACCGGGAAGAGAAGCAGCAGCTCAATGAGATGGCAAAGGAGAGAAGAACCTCAGTCAGTGGCCTGCTACGCCAGTGGATCCATGAGCAGCTGAATAGATAGTAGAGATCCATCACAACAAAGGAAGATGAAACAAAGAAGATAAGGTGTGGCTAGTCCACAAAAGAAATCCCCCTCATTGCACGACAGATGTAATGAGGCATTTTTCTGCTATCTGTAAATGACTGCTAATAATATGAAGGGCTATCCTCGTTTGTAATGATCCAACATACGCTCCAAGAGTGATGTGAACTCTTCGCGTAGACTGCTTGGTGAAATAATTACCACCTCATCACCAAAGCCCAATAGCCACCAACGTAGTTGATTACTGTTCTTTACGGTGGCTTTTACTCGTATACGTCCATCATCGAGGTCCTCAATAACTTGGTCTAGAGATAGAGGTGTCTCTTTCAGGTGTGCACCCCTATTAGCTGTAAAGATCAGCTCCACCTGGAACGGGTCACCGATAAGGTAGGCAAAACTACCACTCTGGATATAGTGGTCTAGGTCAAATTCTTTCGGGATACGGATCGCTTTGTTGTTACGTCCCGCTTTATATGAGCCCAAAACGGCTGATTTGTACCAATTTAATTTAGGGCGATCAGTTTTCACAGTCATCAATTATTATGGGACAAAATCAGGGATTCACTCAGAAAGCTCATGGC
>Ga0233435_1001692_pt1 | contig 20573 bp, 20 predicted proteins | sample SI_122_August201_3_FD_182735 | JGI IMG/M metagenome (GOLD analysis project Ga0233435, IMG submission 182735) | Seawater microbial communities from Saanich Inlet, British Columbia, Canada - SI_122_August2016_135_MG | ecosystem: Environmental > Aquatic > Marine > Inlet | place: Canada: British...
ATCAGTTATGAAAGTCATCATTGTCATGACGCATTCTGGTGGTCGATTCAAATGTGCTTGGATAAAGGCAGGAAAATCTGCCAAACAATAATTATCAGCATGAATCAACAGACCATATTGTTCTTGGAAAAAATCAAGATTTGAGATCAGTGTTCCAGCCGTGCCTAACAAATCATCTTCGTGAACTAATGTTATTTTATTTTGATAGGGACTGGATTTGATATAATCATTTACCTGTTCTGACAGGTAGTGTGTATTAATTAGAAATGCTCCAATACCTGCCTCGGTCAATCGCTCTAACCATATATCTAAAAGAGGTTGTCCTTTTATTGGCACTAGACATTTTGGAATACTGTTTGTTAACGGCCTCAGTCGCGTCCCACAACCTGCAGCCAATAGCATTGCACGCATTAGATCAATTCCTGCATAATTTCATTTGTCTGGATTGGTGTATTACCTACACGACTCACTTGAACAGCAGCAGCAATAGAACCAAGACATGCCGCTTCCCATATACTTCCCCCGCTTGCCATCGCCATTGCAGTTGTAATCAAAAGACTATCTCCTGCTCCGACAACATCACGTGGGGATGAATTTAAAGCACCGATTCTATCTGTTAACCAATCATTACCCTTACCGTTACCTGCATGGATAAGGAGACCCTCTTCACCCATTTTAAGCAGAATATTTCGTGCAGATGATTGCTGCCGTAATTGCTCAGTAAGCACAACTAATCCATCATCACGATTACGTGTGCTTATTCTCGCTTCATGCTCAGTAGGTGTAATGAGATCCATTTCTTGAAAACGGCTGATATCGCCTATCTGAGAAGATGACTGACTATCGGCAGCTAACATTACACCTTTCGCCCTAGCTATGATGCTAATTTTTTCAACTACTGCAGGTGGTAGGCAACCATAGTTAAAATCAGAAAATACTAGCAGGTCAACCCCATCAATCGCATCTTCAATTTTATCTAATAAGTGTTTTTGTAGTTGGTTTGAAATTGCTCCTTGGTGTAAGTGACTTACCCTTAGCATAGTTTTGCCCTTGCACCTGAACCGCTGTTTTAAGGTCGTTGGACGACTATCATCAGCTAACAAGTGAGCCTTTACTCCATCAGCATCTAATTCTTTCTCTGCATAGTCACGATTAACATCTGCGCCAGTAACAGAAACAAACTTAACCCGAGCACCCATTCCTGCAGCGTGTGCAGCTACAACACCTGCCCCCCCGACAAAACGAGTGGTATCTACTGGTGTAACAACGATTGTAGGATCTTCTTGCGACATGCCTAATGGTTCGCAAGTAATGTACTCATCAATAATTAGGTCACCAACAACGCAGACTTTTAGGGAAGTAAAGTGCTCTATGATATTACGCAACCGACCAGTATCGATACCATGGCGTGCCATGTAATCTAAGGGCAAACTGATAGTTCGAAGATCCGTTTCTAAAAATTCTTTACGCAACAGATCCAACGATGAAAACATAGTCTCACCAGAGCTAAACAACAAACTTCCATCATATTGATTTAATACCGTCAATTCAGGGTTGAAACTTGATTCATGCTCCTTACCTTTTACAACAATATCAGGGCGCAAGCGTGTCAGTACTTCAGTGATATCTTCATTCATTACAAAGGCTTCATCTACCCAGCTATTACTTTGTACTCCTTCGAGTCGAAGGAGTTCAGGTACATGCGCAGCATTGCCAGCGATTTGGTCAGAATAAACGGCAACGACTAATCGTTCACCACGTTCCTTAGCGAATCGTAGTAGACGCAGGTGACCAGGATGAAGAACATTGAAAGTACCAGAAACAAAAACTGTTTGATTTCTTATCATAAGAGACTTCTATTAACTTCTTTCATAATAAATCTTATTCATGCTCCATGACAATTAGAGGTCTAAATACCTTGCCTGATTCCAAATCATCAAGAGCCTCATTTATCTGCTCTAATGAGTAGCGTTTAGTTAGCAATGATTCTAGTGGAATATTTGAGTTATGAAAAAGTTCATTCATTTTGGGAATGTCTTTATCTGGCTCTGTCGCACCACCCCAACTGCCAGCAATTTGTTTACCACTAATCAATTCATGAGGAGCCAGTTTAATCATTTCACCCTCGGGTGGATGAGATGCAAATAATAATCGCCCACCACCTTTGCGGATTAATGAAAATCCAAGTTCGATTGTTGATACTTGACCTCCTGACTCTACACATATGTCAGCACCACCATTTGTCAGATCATTCACAGTCTTAGTAAAACCTGAGCTTATAGAATTAAGTACATGCGTAGCACCTAATTGTTTTGCCAAACTTAGCTTCTCATCTGATATATCAACAGCAATAATTGACTTAACACCAAGAGCTATAAAGGCCATTAATGCTGACAAGCCTATTCCACCAAGACCGAGTACAACGGCTGTCTGTTCTTTCGATGGTTTCAATTCATTTAAAACCATTCCTGCTCCAGTTGGTAAGGCACAGCCAAATAATACGGCAGTATCAAACGGGAGATCAGCGGGTTTTTTCACAAGCCGGCTTTCAGAAACAACACTATAATTACAAAAAGTAGTTACACGACCGGAGTTAATAACTTGATTACCATACTTGTATTTGGCGCCGGGTGCATCAAGACCTTCCCCTTTAAGCCAGCCAAGTATTACTTCATCATCTTTTTTAACTTTGGTAACACCCTCACCCACATCAACTACTATGCCTGAACCCTCATGCCCAAGTAGATGTGGTAACCATGGATCATCACCTCGTCCACCACGAACTTCCATTACTTGACTACGACAAACCCCACTAAATAGTAATTTAACCAAGACTTGACCATGGTTTAATTTCGGTATTTCAATGTCAGATTGAACTACAAGAGGTTTACCAGTTTCATATAAAACTGCTGCTTTAATATATTTATTCATATTTTCGTTTTTATAATACTTCTCTTATTTTAATTTCATAAATAATATACTCGCCACATTTACTTGTTAAAGTGTTAACTATGGTGTTAATTCTGGCTTCCCGAGTGATACGGCAAGATTTGAAAAGTTTTCTTCTACATAATTGCTCAATAATACTTTTAAGTTTAAATCTATTTTTAAATCAACAGACTGACATATTTCTAAAATTTGTGGTTTGTTTCGCAAACCAATTACCATTGATAATAAAAATTCATTTTGCAAACCATGTTGTACGCAATACTGTGTGAGTGAAATACCGTATGATTCTAGTAGTTTTTTGAATTCATGAATTTTCAGTAAAAACAATTCATCCAAATCAGACTTAACATTTTTACTTTTTGATGCTCTTGAACCCTCTTTTAATAAGAGCTTATCAGCCACATCATATTTACCCGTGAGAACACCTCTACCTAGTACACCATAAGCAATTAGTTTTTTTTCATGCTTGATGAAATCATCAGCAAGCTCATTTGTATGCTCCCTGTGTACGTAATTAAAATGTATTTGGTTGGTGGATATTATGTTTTTATTTATATTGTTATATTTATCCATGTGTGTCTTTAAGAAATTAGAGACACCAAAGTGTTTTATGTAACCTTTGCAAATAAGCTCTTCTGCAACATCTATAGTTTCCTCTATAGGTGTGACGGGATCAAAGTGATGCAACTGATAAATATCAATATAATCAGTGCGTAGTCTTTTTAAACTATTTACAACATTTTCATATATTATTTTTTTTGTATTCTTGCCATTTATACTTTCATTTGAATTAATACCAGACTTTGTAGAGATCGTCCAATAATCTCTATTTTTATGTGTAAGCTCACCTACCCATTCTTCAGATAAACCCGATGAATAAACGTCAGCAGTATCAATATAATTAATGCCATTTTGCTGTGCTAAGCCAACTAATTCACGAGCTTGAACTTTATTACAAGAATATCCAAAAATATTCGCACCCAAACCAATTACTGATACATCTTTTGATAAAGAGTTAATTTTTCTATATTTCATATTAGGATTGAAAAATTGTACAAGAAAATTCATCAAACATTATAAGCAACATCCCATTGATCCTGTATTGTTAGTCCACCATCCAATGTTATTACCTGCCCTGTAATATACCGTGATGCCTCAGATGCGAGGAAAAGTGAAAGGTTAGAAACATCATCAACTGTACCAATCTTTCCAAGTGGATGAACGTATTCAGCTTTATTTCTGTATTCAAAATTATCATCTTGCATATATCGTGGAATATGTTCATCCTGAACTATAAAACCAGGTCTTATTGCATTAACACGAACTCCATTTTTTCCTCCATGCTTTGCCAAATATCTAGTCATTCCTTCAAGACCTGATTTAAAAGCATGATAAGAAAGAGACTCTTGCCCAGCATATCCAGCAGCAATAGAACTAATATTAATTATCGATGGATGATCATTACCAGTGCCATCATTACAATTAATAAAAGCTTGAGACAACATTATAGGAGAATAAAGCGTTACCGATGCTGTTGAATGAATATTATCTACGGTCTCTTTTAGAGGTAATGTCCGTTGACCTGATCTTGCATTATTAATTAACACATCAAGTTTTCCATACTTAGTGTATAAATCTTTTACTAAACTATCAGACTCTTCAGTATTCGATAAATCAAAATTTATATATTCTCCACTACCTTCTTTATTTAAAGATCGTTCGATTTCTTCCCCTACTTTATCATTATTTTCTAGAACTACTACGTGTGCACCTGCCTTTGCAAAACTCATTGATATAGCATGACCAATACCTCTTCCACCACCAGTAACAAGTACAATTTTTGACTTGAAATCTATTTCCATATCTCAGTGACCTCTATTTTAATCAAGTAATATTGAGGTACATGGCCTCAAAATTCTCAATCAAACTCTGCAACTCGTCATACTCTCTAAAAAATAATTGATTTTCTGATGAAAAACTAAATGAATTATTATCTTTTAATTCACGATTCATTTCTTCAGCATGATGTTCGGGATGTTTCCATATTATATATGGAACATCACTAAAAATGGCTGCATTACATGGGCCACTCGACATCCCTAAAAATAAAAATGCAGATAATACCAAAGCAATATCAAGTTCCGTATTTCCGCCATTTTCTTTAGTCACAATTACATTACTTAAATTAGACACTCTTTTGTCAATTTCATCGTTACCAATCAAAATGAATTTTACTTTATATTTTTTATTTAATACATGTAGAAAAAAATTGCTCCAGCTTTCAAAGTTCGCATTACTTTGTAAATCATTCGGATTGTTTTTTAAATGAACGACTACCGGTTTATACCCGTCACAATATTTATTTAGCCACAGATCAACTTCGGGTCTTAAATATTCTGGAATATTCAACCGCCTACTATCTTTGTTAGCCTTATATATATTCTGCAGAAAAAGAGTGCTTTCATTGCATGAAGATAATTTAAAATTATCGACAATATTTAACCAATGCTCAGTTTCGAGGTGCGAAGAATATTTAGCAAACTCACTTTGATCTGAAAAAAATAAAATATTATTAACCCTTGAGAAAAAACGCATAACCGATAAGAATAAACTCGGATTATTATTTAATCCTATACATGCTACATCAACAATCTTGAAATTATTTGTCGTTGCTTCAAGTTCCGCAAGAAAAATTAACATACTTCCAAAGTTGTTTCTTGCTCCAAAAGTATTCCATACTGCAATTACTCTTTCATGTTTCACCTAACACCAACACCAACTGCAAATAAATAGTGCGCCATTGGCCCAAATCCAGTATGAACAATCTCATCATTCATAGAAAACATAAAAACATTTTTAAAATATTTTTGCATGTCTTCACGTAATTGATCATGTGATTTTAAATTTATATGACCTTTTTTACTCGCTTCTGATGCGTAAGCATCAGAAGTGACGTTTGGTGTCCCTATTATGAAAACACCATCATCATGCAGACTTCCAGCAATATTTTCATAGTATTTATTTTCAATATCAGCAGGGATATGTTCGATTACATCAAGTGAAAAAGCAGCATCATATGTTACATCCGTTTTTTCTTTTGTAATATCTATGCAAGAAAAAGAACAGTCAATATTTTTTAATCTGTCTTTATTATCCTCCATTAACAATGGCTCCCAATCAAGACCATGCACATGAGACGTTGTTTGTGCAACTACAGGAAGACCAAAAGCATCTCCACAACCAACCTCAAGTATTTTTTCTTTTCCTTCTAGCATTTTGGCAACAAACTTATACCTTGATAAAAGAAATAAAAGATGTCTTGGATCTGATTTCCATATATGTGTTGTATACGGTCCGAGTTTTACCTGATCTTCTTTGTAGCTATCAAATTGTATTTGATTTTGTGATTCTTTCGCTTTCACCAATATTTCTCCATACATTTAGTCAGAATTATTCATGTTACACAATTTTAGTGCCATGTTCGTAATATTCTGAGGAGTGAATCCAAGTTTTTCGCAGTGTTCCTGGTATGTGCCATAGTTTCTAAGGAAATGGTCAGGAATGCATAAGTTGTCCATACTCACACCATCAATACCCTGAATAGCCCTCAAAACTTGATCACCGAGACCACCTAACTCGATATGCTCCTCTACAGTTAATACTCGCTTAGTTTTATTAATACTCTGTCGAGCAAGTTCAGCATCAAAAGGTTTAAGTGTTGGGTAGTAAAGAATCTCAGCATCAATCCCTGCATTACTTAACAGCTCTAAACTACCCATGATATTCTTTAACTGGGGGCCTGCAGCAATAAGCGTAATATCACAACCTTCCTTAACCAATATACCCTTACCAAATTGAATTTTATCATCAGAGAAATCTACGCCATGATCTTGTCGAGTCATACGTATATACGTCAGATTACCATTGGCATAGGTTTGTTTAAAAAGTAAATTTAATTCCTTTGGGGACGCAGGATAAATTACCTCAGAGCCCGGCAATGAACGAACTAAAGCAATATCATCATATGTATGATGGGTACCACCGAGTGTGCTGTATTCAAAGGCACTACCTACACTCATTAAAGTTCCACCCAGTTCTTGGTAGCAAAAATCGAGCTTAAGTTGTTCAAAACTTCTTTCAATTAAAAATGGAGCAATGGTATGCACAACTGGATATAAACCAACACTAGCCATCCCTGCTGCCATCGATATAATAGTAGGTTCTAAAATTCCAACATTATAATAACGACCAGGGCATGCTTCTGCGAATGGTTGTAAAGCAAAATGACCAATGTCTCCTACCAAAACAACTAAATTTGAGTCTTCCTTACCGACTTCTAAGATTGTGTCGGGGAATGCAGATCGTAAATCCTGAGTCATGATTGTAACTCCTCTTTGATTGCTTCGTATTCTTTATCATCAGGGACTTTATAATGCCATGGCCCGTGCTTTTGAAGAAAAGAGACTCCTTTCCCTTTCACGGTGTTAGCAATAATCGCAGTTGGCACACCTTCTGAACGCTTATAAAAATCTCCCAATTCATTACGAATTTCATCGGGATTATGTCCATCAATTTCATGTATCCCCCAACCAAATGCTTCCCACTGTTTTGCAATATTCGGATGTGGAAGAATTTGATCAGCCGAGCCATTATAATCGATGAAACAGCACAAATTATCCAGACCTAAACTCTGCGCAACTAATGCAGATTCCCAAATAGTACCTTCATGACACTCGCCATCTCCAACAAGTACAATCACTCGATTTGACTTTTTTTGGACTTTTAGTCCAAGAGCAATACCAACTGCAAAAGGCAGACCATGCCCCAATGAACCTGTTGATGCTTCGGCGCCGGGTACTTTTGTACGATCTGGATGTCCACCAAGTATTCCTTGAAAACTGAGATATTCATCCATATCCTTTTGTTGAAGATAACCATTTTTATGTAGAACTACATATAGTGCTGCACACCCATGTCCCTTGCTTAATATAAAAATGTCCCGACCTTCCCAGTCAGGGTTTTCAGAATCATGTTTTAGAAAGTCGCTATAAACCGTATCAATAATATCAACGATTGAGAATGCACTAGGTATGTGTCCGCCATTTCCTCGTCTTACTAAATCAACAATGTTCATACGTAAATCAATATTTTCTACTTTTGCCATTTATATTCTCCTATAGAAATAAATTTTACTTCTAATATTATTCATAATCATAGATAAAAGATCTTCCCTGACCACCATCTACCGTAAAGGAAGATCCTGTGATAAAAGACGCATGTTCTGAACAAAGGAAAGCGACGACTTTACCTATTTCATCAGGCTCCCCGAAACGTTGAATAGCCATTCGTTCTTTAAGGTACTTTGCCACATGTTCAGGTCGTGTTTTTGATGTCATATCCCAGTAACCACCTTCAGTAAATACAGCTCCCGGCAATACTGCAGAAACAGCAACACCATCAGGTGATACATATCTACCAAAACTACGTGTATATGCAGTAAGAGCAGCCTTCATCGAACAATAAGGTACTGTACCCTGGTTCTCAAGTGCAGCTATAGATGTAATATGAACAACACGTCCCCATTTTTTATTTACAAGATTTGGTACTAATAATTGATTCAATTCAACAGCAATTTCCAAATTAAATCGATATATCTGACGCCATTCTTGGACACTACAAAATGGGTCACTTATATCCAAATTACCTCCAACATTGTGAACTATTATATCCGGTTCCCAATTCCGCTCTTTCAATTCAGCAACCATTCGAGCAGGTTCACCTTCAGGCATTAAATCATATTCAAGGCCTATATGCTCCGCGCCATGCTCTTCTCTAAATGAGATCAAATCACTTTTTGTTCTCGCTACTATCGCTACTTCTACACCCTCATTTGCCAAACAAGAAGCAATTGATCGACCCAAACCTCTTCCACCACCAGTTATTAATGCTTTTTTACCCTTGATTCCTAGATCCATAAAAGTTTCTCCTAAATAAGGGTTAATGGATTGATAATATGCTTTGGATTTTTCAATACCAAATTTTTCAAGATGGGGCGCCGATTATCCATCGCAGTTAAACATATGCTTAATGATGAGAAGTCTTCATTAGTAGGTTGCCGGATTGGAACATTTAAATTTGGATATCCAAGACCATCTTTTGCTGAGTCATCATCGAATATCGCTTTAAATTCTGAAAAATCTGTAGATAGATGGTATCCAAGAATTGGAAGCATTAAAGCTGCTCCATACCCATATAAAGATTCAGAATCGAATCCATCCAATATAGTGCGCGTCATATTCATTTGATCCTGAAAGCTTTGAAAGCGACTTTTTATCTCAAGTATGTTTTTATCTGGGTAAATTCCTTTAGGAATTCTATTAACATTAATAACGCCCTTCTTTTTGCTCTTACGAAATGCAATTAACAAAGCACCCCAATACGTATAATTAAATGTATAGTTTATTAATTCACAACCCAACTGATCAAGAAGTGTTAAAAAAGACTGAACACTATAATACTGCAAGTGTTGATGAAATATTTGATCAAACCGAAATTTCTCCAAAAGTGGATCTAGACAGGGGAATTCAAACAAAAAAACAGTATCATCATCAGCCTTTGTTAATAAATGCTTTTGGATCTTCAACATGTTCCATAGTATGCTGTGATACCACGAGATCAGGCTTGCCATCTAAAATATTTTCTACATCAACATCTTGTAACAACTTACCAATTACACTAATTTTTTCATGTTGATACTCAGTTTCTCTCCCCTCCCAAATTGGATCAATCCCTAGAAGCTGTTGACCTTTATCACTTAATAACTCAAGTAAATAAGCATCATTACAACCGAACTCTAAAATTCTTTTAAAATTCCGTTCTGGAAATAAACTTTCTAAATAGGTAGCAAAAAATTGTGAACCCTTCGATGCAGTACCACTTTCAGAAGTACGAAATTTATAAGTCTCACCATAAAGATACTTCGGATTAAGGGAATATTTCAATTGAGCATGACCACAGCGAGTACATAGCATTAATGATTGATCAAAATCATTAATTTTAGTTTCATCATTCAGCTGAGAATATATTCCCGTTAAGGGTAATTTTGGTAAATCAATTGCAATTTCTAATTCACCATCACATATTTGACAATTTTCAGAAAGCGTTTTAAATTTAAGTTCATTCATATTATTTATTCTATATTTTTATTCATAATTAAAATGGCCCCTTGAACCAATCACCCGGTACGTCATGCGGTATTGGTTCAGGAAGATCTGCTTTTACAGTTTGGACATCTTTCCCCATCATTTCTAATACCTTTGTGGCTATATCCGCGGCTCGCACATAGAATCCTTTAGTTAAGGCGGGACTTGTAGGTTCGGAAACATCTGGCATAGCTAGTCTTGCAGGTGGAGCTTTAAGTTCGCTAAATTGTTCCATTGCAACCCGAGCCACAATTTCACCAGCAACCGAACCAGTCGTAAAACCAGAATCTAATGCAAGTAAGCGACCTGTTTTTCTTACTGAATCAAATACAGAATTCCAATCTAGGGGCTTGATAGTACGTAGGTCAATAACCTCACATGATACTCCATGGGTTTCCAAGTATTCAGCAGCATGGAGTGATTCGATTGTCATATAAGACATACAAACAATAGTAATGTCACCGCCAGACCTTGCTTTTCGGGATTGTCCTATTTGAATTCTAAAATCACCTTCAGGCACTTCACCTATAGAATTGTGCAACCAACGATGTTCTAGAAAAATCACAGGGTTTGGATCAAAAATTGATGATAATAAAAGGCCTTTTGCATCTTCTGGCGTTGTTGGCATAACAACCTTTAAACCAGGTATGTGCGCAAACCAAGCCTGTAGATTTTGCGAATGTGTCGGTCCTTGACCCCAGCCACGACCTATTATTAAACGTATTGTTATCGGAATCGAGTTTTGTCCGCCAAACATATAGTGCCATTTAGCTGCACCATTGACGAGTTGATCCATCGCGAGCAGAAAAAAATCTACCCGCTGGTGTGTCATAACTGATTTTATACCATTTAAAGCAGCTCCAACTGCGACACCCGTCATGGCATTCTCTGATGTCGGCATATCGAAGACACGCTCTGAACCAAAACGTTGTTCTAAATTTTCGGTCGTCCCAAATATTGCCTTGGGATCAGTAACTCCCAAACCGTAGCAAATCACTGAAGAATCTATCTCCATTGCTTGGTGTAAAGCGTCATTTATTGCTGTTGCGAAATTCTTTTGTGTCATCAAATTTTTCTTTTAAGCGTAAACGCCTTGATAAGCCTCAGACGGATCAGGGAATGGTGAATTTTCTGCGAATTCAAAAGCAGCTTGCACTTCAGCATTAGCTTCGGTTCTGATTGCATTAATAAGGCTAGGATCTGTCTGCTGTAATAACTTTTCCAAACGACTTATAGGTTCTTTATTTTGCCAATCTTTAAACTCTTCTTGTGTACGATATCCAATATCATTATCAAAATTTGGACCACAATGTTCACGCCATCGATACGTAGAAAATTCTAGGAAACACGGACCTCCACCAGTACGTACTTTATCAATAGCATTTTGCATAATTTGGTGAGCTGCTAGCGCATCGTTACCATCACCCTCTGCGACCTCTACTCCCATAGCTTCCACCATTTTTGCTTTACTTCTTCCATTTGGTTGCCGCACAGAAAGCGGACTGTAAACTGAATATAAATTATTTTCACAAATGAAGAGTACCGGTAATTTTCTTACTGCAGCAAAATTTACCGACTCATAAAAAACACCCTCTTCAATTGCACCATCTCCGAGAAACACGCAACTTATTTGGTCAGTGCCTTTCAGTTGAGCTGAAAGAGCTAAGCCAACCCCATTTGGAATACTATTACCAACAATGGCCGACGTTCCCATGAAGTTCACGCTTTGATCGATGAGGTGCATTGAACCGCCTCTACCTTTCGCACAGCCAGTTGCCTTTCCATAAATCTCAGCAATCAAAGCCTCAAGGTTCCCTCCTTTTGCTAGATAGTGAGCATGTCCCCGATGCGTGCTGACAGCAAAGTCCGAGCTTCTAATTGACTCGGAAAATGCCGCTGGTACAGCCTCTTGTCCGATAGATAAGTGTACTGGGCAGCGCATTTTGCCCTCAGGGTAACGCAAGGCGATTTCTTCTTCCACTGCTCGTATACGATACATGGAGCGAAATAAATTGAGAGATAAATCTGAACTCATGGAATAAACCAGAAGTAATCTCCGGTATAACCAATTTCATCAAAAAATTGTACCCATTCATCGACTGACATTATTGTTTTTGCAGTCAGGTTCCACGCATACATTCTTTCTTTTTCTTCATCATTACGATAAGCATCTACTGTAATAAATGAATTCCCACGACTAACTCGTTGTATCTCACGAAGTGCCTTAGCACACTCATCACGTTCAAGGTTATGAACTGTATTTATTGAGATAACTACATCAAAGGAATTATCTGGAAAGGGTAATGTTGTGGCGTTGGCAACTTGAACATGATCCTTCATATCTTCAATTGTATTTTCAATTGCATACTCTGATATATCCACACCCTTTACTGTAATACCTGGAATAAGTTCTGCAAGATCATGAAGCATAAAACCTTTAGCCGATCCAACATCAAGGATTGAGCTATCGGCATTTAATTTCCAATAATCTTGAAAGGTTGGAATAACAGGTTGCCAAAATCTTGATAAATAACCAAACCCTCCATAACCATGATTTCTGTCACCATCAAAAAAATCCTTACCAAACTGTCTGGCTATTGCGCGATCAGCCTCAGTTTTTGACGCTAAACGCTCTTCTAAATTACGTTTTGCTTTAGGGTAGTTAACAAGTAGATCTATTTCTTTTTCCATTTTTTTATTCTCTATTGTTTATGTATGTAGTCAAATTGTTGTTTCTTAATTTCTTCTAAATTCTCATCTATCCAGTCGATAACTTCATCGAGGCCATCTTCTAATGTTATTTTATCTATCCAATGGAGCGTTTCACGTAATTTTGTACTATCAAGACTATAAGCTGTATCTTTGCCAGGTCTTTCATCAACCACATCAATATGTTCATTAAAATCAACATTCATTTTTTCGCAAATTAATGTCACTAAATCCTTAATGCTTATCATTCGGTCTGTAGAGATGTGGTAGGTTTCACCTACAACACCGTCTTCAGCGATTTTCAATGTCGCTTCAGACACATCATCTATATGAATAAACGATCTTATTGATGCCCCACCACCATGTAATTGAAGCTTTTTACCTAAGCGAATAAATAAAACCATTCTAGGTATAATTCTATATAGTTGTTGTCCGGCACCAAAAACATTTGCAGCACGTGTTGATACAGCAGGAAAATTATAATTATCAACAAAAGTTTTAAGACTCATATCACCCGCAGCCCGTGATACCGCATAAGGTGTGCTTGGATTAAAGGGATAATTTTCTTTCACAAAACCTTCACAATTACCATAAACTTCAGGCGTGGTTACGTGTATAAATTTTTTAAGAAACTCACATTTTCTGAGCTCATCATGAAGCTTTACCGTAGAAATAATATTTGTCATAAACCAATGTTCGGGATTCTCCCAACTTTGAGCGACCATACTTTGGGCTGAAAAATTAAATATATACTCAGGTTTTTCATCATGAATGACTTCCATCATTGCTGATAAATCATTATTGATATCCATTTGGTGAAAAGTGAATTTTGAGTTATCAACCCACTTGTATGGTAATAAAGCATCAGCTGGTTCAGTAGATCTACTCATACCAGTTATCTCATAACCCTTTTTTAACATGTAAGAAGAAAAAGCTGCACCCGAAAATGAATTACTACCAATAACAACAATTTTTTTACTCATAAGTTGCCTTCTTTTATACTTTTTAAATATTTCATGAGCATATGACCTATTATAACCTGAAGATCTTCAGCTATCTGCATATCATCGACGGGTATATGTATAACGATATCAGCCATATTTTTAGCTTTACCGCCAGAGAATCCTAAAATTGCACAAGTAATTACTCCTTTAGCTTTTGCTTGTTCTAAGGCCTTTAGGATATTTGGTGAATTTCCACTACCTGATAAAACAATAAGCAAATCGCTTTCTTCGCAATAGACTGCAACCTGTTCAGAAAATATAGAATCATATCCAATGTCATTTCCTAAGCACGTGATGATTGCAGCATTTGCTGGTAACGCATGAACTTTTAACCCTTTACCGGTTTCATTTGCAATACCGTAGAGAAAATCATTTGCTAAATGTATTGCATTTCCAGCACTTCCTCCGTTACCACAAAAGTATACGGTCTTACTATTAATCCAGCAATCAAGCATTTTATCTGCTAATAATTCTACAGGAGTCCAATCTGTAGTCCGTAATACTTCTTGTAAATTTTTAGAATATTCTTTAAACATAATATACCTAATATACCTAATATACCTAATATACCTAATATACCTAATATACCTAATATACCTAATATACCTAATATACCTAGATTATATTATCTTGCATCCAACGTAAATTGTAATATTTGTCATCGTCAGTCAAGATACCACTACGATATTTCTCAATTACTTCCTGTATTGCATGCTCTACGGTTTTTTTCGGTTTAAAACCCGTGGCCAGTAATTTATCTGAATTGACCCTATACGAACGCGGATCATTCGATGCTGTAATAACAATTTCAGCAGGTACATATTTAGTTACTAATTTCGCGATATCCAATATAGAAATATTTTCAAAACCTGTATTATAGATTCCAGTTACCTCGGGATGATCAATTAAATGTAAATAAACATCTGTAATATCATCAATGTGAACATTAGGCCGAATCTGGGCACCACCAAAGACAGTAATTTTACCTTTCGTGAGGGCCAACATAGTTAATAAATTTACCGATACATCTAAGCGCATCCTGGGCGAATAGCCACATACAGTTGCAGGACGGATGATTTGAATCGCCATTCTATCCTCATAACTCAGTAGTACACGCTCAGATACCATTTTGGTTTTGTTATATTCAGAGATGGGTTTTAATTCAAGATCTTCTGTTACTTGCTCCTCTTCCTTAATACCATATACACTACCAGAAGATGCATAAATAAATTGTTTAACGCCACTTCGTGCGGCTTTATCTGCAAGTTGCATAGTCGCTAATGCACTAATTTCCCATGTTAATTTTGGATCTAAGTCACCACACGGATCATTTGCAACCGATGACAAGTGAATTAGGATATCAATATCATCCAGTGATATATTATCAATGTCACGTACATCGCCTTTTGTCACCGTTAAATTTGGATGCTCTTCAAGAAAATTACCGAACCACATAGTATCTAAAACTGTTACCCGATATCCTCGGGCTAATAATTTTGGAACCAATACAGTTCCTTTGTAACCACAACCACCAGTAACTAAAACACGCATATATTTTTCTCCTTGGAAATTTTTTTAGTCTTAAATAATAATTAATGCCGAGTTATTTTAATAACAGAACTTTATGCTACTTTTAATAGTTGAGGGTTAGAACGAAGAAAGTCGGCACCTATTTTTGCAGTAATATTTCCACGCTGTGGCTCATTTGGCCAATAAGACTTAACAAGCTCTTGAAGCTCATCATCATGAGGTTTCACTTCCCATGTATCATTTATTCGGGAATGCATTTCAAATAGTGCCGCCTCTATTTCTTCATTTGTATTTTTAATAAGTGTGATACCCGACTCATCAAATTCATATGCAAGAGTAAATTTATCATAATGGTTTTTGTATATGTTTGATAAAGAAAGAATTTCTCCATTTATCATCTGATATTTTTTTAAAATAATTATTGAGTTATATGAATACCATGATAAAAAACTAATTTCTATAATATTTAAATAAACTTGTGGCTTTCTAAATAATGTTGTTACAACATCTATACCTGAACCAGTACCAACTAAAAATTGGCATTCGGAAATAAGAAATAAATCCAGAATTTCTGAACGTATACCGCTAAACGAATAATCAAAAATTAAGGGACCATGAATTGTTAGTTTCTCACTTGGTTCAGCTCCAATCCTTACGACCTGATATCCTAATTGATTTAAATATTGAATAGAATCTACATAGTCATTAACTGACGAATTTCTATGCCCGGATATTATTGCATCATTATGGAACCCTCCATCCCGCGCGCTCAGGCATACAAATTTTCGTTTAACATCAAATCCTGCATCAATTAAAATTTTAACACATTGATTCTTTTCTTCATCATTAAAAATAATGTTAGGTTTAGTTTTATGTAAAACTTCATTAACATCAATAACTTGCCATGGTGTGTTTTGGTCAGAAATATACCTATACGGTATTTCATGTACATGACTACCAGGAAATATTTTATTTAACATATGAACGAATTTAAACATTCTTGGTACTATTATTAATTTTTCAGACCACTTTTTTTCCAACACTTTATTGCAAACAATTTTATTAAGGTACCACATATCAAGCACTCTATGAGTAGAATGAATTCCACATTCCACTTCCGCGAGATAAATTTCAACTGACTGTGAAAAGTGCCCGATTCCTTCGCTTTCAAGGTGCCCAAACCTGATAATATAGAAAGGTTTTAACAAACGAATCAATACTACAAAATGTATAGTAAAGGGAGATAAAATAACAACAAAAAACATACTGCCAATACTTAAAAGTTTTTTATTCAGTAAACTTTTAAAATATGTTGGGTTATTTTTAAAAATAGAGGTGTAACATTTTATTTTATTATGTATATTAAAAACCATATTTAATGATATTTCCAAAATAAATAATTATATTGCAACCAGTTCGTTATAAGTACCTTCACGTAAAATACCCTGCCCCCCCCGATTTCAAATATTTTATCGCAGTTCTGTAACGTTGTAAGACGATGGGCAACAATCAATACTGTAAGCTCATCACCCAAGCTATCAATAGAACTTATTACTGCTTTTTCTGTTTCATTATCTAACGCACTTGTAGCTTCATCAAAAATAATGACATCTACTTTTTTATACAATGCACGCGCTATAGCTATACGCTGACCACCAAATAATAGCACTCCACGTTCGCCTACTAATGTATTATACTGAAAATTTACATCATGAAGCATTATTTCTTTTTTAAAGTATAATTTTGATTCTATAGAATCAGAAACAACTTCCGGTATCTTTTGATTAAGAAAATACAAAATATCAACAACTGATGATTCTGCGCCTTTAACATTACTAATCGCTGAATAAGCCTGTTGCAACACAGGCAAAAGGCGCTGAGCACCAACAGCTAGTGTACCTAATACTGGTATCGCCTCAATAATACCACTGGAAGGCAGAGACATGAAGTAAGCGATCATAGCAATGATAGTAATACCTATTGCTTCAATTACATAACGAGGACTTGTACTGATAATATGGATATTTCCTTGAGCTCGTCGTAACGGTAAATCCGCGCTACGATAAAGCTGACAATGTAAATCTTGACTACCATCAATTAAAATATCTCGAATCCCGCCTAACCCTTCTTGTAATGATTTAATTACCTGTGTTGATTCATTCGCAACACGTTTACTACTTCGCTTTAATATTTTACGTGTAGCAAGCATAACACTATAGTATGTACCACCAAACCCAACTATTGTAACCAGAGCAATAATTGGATTAATTGCTATTAACACCATAACAATTGAAATCAACATAATACCTGAACTAATAAGTACCAACGTTGGCATCAGGACATTCGAGATTACAATATCAGTTTTATTAATAATACTGTTTAGAAGTTCGCTGCTATTCCGAGTTATATGTGTCTCATATGGCTGATAGAGGGTGCGTCGATATATATATCGATACTAATATCTGCACCGATTGCAAATGAGAGTCTAGTCGAAACAAAAAGTAAGGCTAACCTGATTCCGCCTGCTACTAGAGAAGCAAGGATAAATATAATTGTTAAGGGCAAGATAAGCTTTTCTGATGATGCTATATCAAAATAACTAATTACTGGTTGCATAAATGAATACGCGAAAATTTTTTCTGGGACTGTTAAAATACCCAAAAATGGCACTACTGCACCAATACTAATAATTTCAGCGAGTGATGCTATAATCATCAAAACAAACAATAAGCCGAATTGTTTTTGACGACGTAGATTTAAATGCCGCCAGAGATTTTTATCTCAGAATGTAATTGTAATTTACTTATTACTTTGTCCTTTATCTGAAATACTTCTAAAGGTAGAGCTTAATCGATCTAAATTATCGTTTGAAGCTGCATACTTATTTATAAAATTATTCTTAGCAGAAACCACATCAGGGCGTTCCCACCATAAATCTATTTCATCCCATATTGTTATTATATGGTTTGCAGCAGATAATGGAGTATCATGAAAAACCCCAACTTTTTTTAATTCATCAAAGGATGCCTTGGCATCATCGTTCAATTCGAAATATTTAGCTCCCCAAAATATAATCGTTGGAATATTCGATAACATTGATTCCAAATAAGTTGTACTGTTCCATCCTGATATTACTAACTTAGTGGTTAACAGCTGCTTATTATAACGCACGTTACCTTCATCAATATTCGACAGGGGAAACTTATCTTTCCATCGTTCACGCTGTGACCAACCAAAATCATGTGGATATAATCTTACTACCACATCATTAGATATATAATCAGGAAGATGATCATAAAATTCTATCTGATCATCCATGTAGTTAACCCACTGGCTGGACGTTGGCATACTAATTATGCAGTCACTATATCTTGGTGTTCCAGATATAAGAAACAAAATAGAATCATGGGAATACTTCCGTCTTTTCTTTTCTAAAGATTTTTTAACACTACCTACTGGAATAACATTGCGTTCCTTCTTTTTCCAGCCCCAGGATAAGTAATAATCACATATCGATAATTCGAGTGATTCTGTAAAATTAAACAGCCCTTGGCCATAATGTCCTCCATGCTGGCCAATCACAAGTGGTATGCCTTCCTCTACCTTTTCTGCTGACCACAGTTTGAAAACATCATTCAGGAAATAGGCGTTGCTCGTCCAGATAAGCTTAGGTCGCTTAGGCCATCGACATTTATTTATTTGTTCAGTTAACTTACTATAGCCTTCAAGATAATTAATTGGTATTTGCAAAGGTATATTCTTTTTTGCGAACTGTTCAAATTTATTCTTACTTTTAGAACCTGTGAGTTGCCACTTTCTATAATCATCATTAAATGCTGTATCAGTACAATCCCCTGAATGATATAGAACAGGAACTTGATTCAACTTTAATTGTAATTTAATAATATCAAGCACATTCAGGTATGTTGCAATAAAAAAATAATTATTATCGTGTGAAAAATATAACGTTGATGCTGCCAGTATATCTCTAAGTTTAGTTTTAAGTTTATGTTTAAGTTTAGAAAAAAAAGTTTTTTTAATTAAAGGATTAGAGAGTGTCTTGCAAACAATATTTTTAGCTCTTTTCATTCTCACTAAATCATCAAAACTAATAAACTTTAATATTGAAGAATAGATCATATGATTCCACTCATCACTTTTCGAAAGCACAGTATAATGTTCCATATCCTGAGGGACATATTTTATATCTTGCTCATCATATACTTTTGTTCCTTCTATTGAATATGAATGAATTGCTTCTTGTAAACATTCCCATCTGTCATAAATACTTGACAAAAACATCATTAACCATGGGCCTATTATTATTCTCCAATAACGTAATGAATAAGATACTCCATGTATTTTATTGAGCTCAGTTGTTAGCTCAATTAATAACCTTTCGAATAGTTCATGTAAATATTGATAATCTTTATATAATTTATCACGGTCATCCCAATGGTATGGAACAATTTTAGAATCAAATTTTTTCCAATGCTGTTTTCGAGAATATAGTCGACACCACTCACCCAAAAAAAGTATTGATTTATCAGACTCTGGCCAGGTATCTTCTAAGGCAGTTGTAACTAAGAACAGTTTTTTCATTACAGGTTCACCAGTTCCTTATAGTCGCCTTTTCGTAATATTCGACCATATCCAAACTCTATTGTCTGATCACAGTTTTTAAAAGTTGTAAGTCGATGTGCAATTATTATAATAGAAGATCCGTCTGCTTTAATACGATTTGTTGAACCATAACCCCGTTGTAAACCAGGTAAACCTCGCTGAGCGCCAACTGAGAGTGTGATGTTTTTCGAAATATTAATGATTTTTCACCAAGCAGTACGCCCGCCATCGACGGGAATAATAGAACCATTAAGATAACTAGATGCATCGCTCAACATCCAGATCAAGATACCTTGATATTCATCCACCTGAGCAAGTCTCCCCATTGGAATTTTTGCATTCACTTTTTGCAAGAACTCTTCTGGCTGGCCATTTTCCACTCCACCTGGGCATATTGCATTGCAACGAACATTTTTATCAGCCCAATAGGTTGCTAAATATCTTGTTAGGCCAATTAATCCTGTTTTAACTACTGAATAAGTAACAGGCTTTGCATTCTGCTTATCATCATCAACACCATCCTTTGCATACAATCTTTGGTCTGGCGCTATCAAAC
>Ga0233435_1001695_pt1 | contig 20550 bp, 18 predicted proteins | sample SI_122_August201_3_FD_182735 | JGI IMG/M metagenome (GOLD analysis project Ga0233435, IMG submission 182735) | Seawater microbial communities from Saanich Inlet, British Columbia, Canada - SI_122_August2016_135_MG | ecosystem: Environmental > Aquatic > Marine > Inlet | place: Canada: British...
GTAGACAATTTATTTTATGTTTTTTTGCCAAGATAGTAAGTGTATTGAGCGTATCTATTGCGTCGAATAATATTTTATTTGAGTCGTAATACTCAAAGTCTAAATCAATAATTATGTGGGAAGGATAACATGGTATATACACTTCTTTTTTGTTGATTAACGCAATAATCCCGATTGTTTTGTAATTATAATGAATGACCTGTTTTAGTACACGCGAACCTGTAATACCAACGATTGTCTGTATTAATTCCAATGCGGACACATTTCGTTTGTAATCGAATTTGTCTGGCATACTTGGTTTCAACGCACAACCTTCTACTAATTTATTTTTAATGTCTGTAAACAATGAATGTAGCGTTGTTTCAGATATTAATTCCGAATAATCAAAAAGATGTTTGACGGTATCGTCTTTGTTGTTATACATTACGATTGGCTCGAAGAACATATTTTCTTTATAGAGCATTATTGTTGGTTTTAGTTCGGAGAATATTTCATTTGTGAAAGTATTTTTTGGACATACCAATTCAATCTTATCTGTAATATCATCCTGTGGTGAATTGAAAATTACCATATTTACACCATTTTTAAACAACACACCCGCATTATTCTTATTGTTTGGTTTGCATATGAAATCCCATAAATAACTATAATCAATCTTGATGCTGTCATCTTTTAAATATTTAATAAAATTAATGTACGAGTTGATTAACTTCTCTCCCATATTTTCCAACAAAATGAAGTCATTGATAATATTATCGTTTATAGATTTTACAATTTTTTCTTTTTTCTTTTTATTGACAGGTTTCGTTTTATCGTAAAACAAATTTATCAACGAACCTTTAAATGCTATTATAAATTTTGTAATGGTTATGTTTTTAACCAGCGTATTTTTAAATTGTGTCAGTGATTTTCCTGTTATTTTTGCAATATTCTCAAGAAAGGACTGGTTTTTGTTTTTACGAACGCCCAATCTTAATAGACACGATGCGTTTGTTTTTAATGAATAATCTTTTGGAGGGTTGTTGTAGCAAATCGATACTGTATCATACTGTATAAATTTCTGTAACGATGGTTTTAAGTACCCGAATGAATCTTCGGCTTTTAGTGGGAATTCAAACAAAAATGGTTTTATCTTTTTCTTTTGCGCTGTTACAACCGGTACAGGTTTACTCTTACCTTGTGGCTTCGTCTTTGCGATGATGTCAACATTTTTTGCCGGCTCTGCTACAACTGGACTTTTTGCGGACGGATTCATACATTTCTTTAACAGTTTGTTATTTTTCTTTTTTTGTAGCAACTCGTCTAACTCATCCCTGGATGGATTTTTTGACATTTTCTTGTTTTTTGGAATTAAATCAACCTTTGTTAATTTTTTGGAATCGTTCTTTGCCTTATTAATATTTGCTATTTTGATTTTTCCGTTCTCTTCTTTTATATTAAATGATGGCCCTACGCCTTGCCATTTATTTTTGAAGTCGTTCAATTTCTTGTTATCTTTTTGAGATCCCTCAATCGTTATATTGCCTTTATCATTACCGGGTATATACAAATGCTCGTAATATTGTGCCAATCCTTTTTTATTCTTTTCTCTGTCGGCATCGGATTCGTCGGGAAATCCTTCATGTTCCAATGGAATTTGAGAACAACACGGCGCGCACAGTCCCTTTGAATGTTTTTCAGCTTTCTGTAAAAAAGGGAACAATGGTTTATAAACAGTAGGATTGTACGATTTACTGGGGTTATGGTAACGGTCATCTGTTAGCTCTGCGATTCGCTTACCAGGTTGCAATGATTTTGCATTTTTCGGATTAACCGCGTCCCAACCCCCACATTCTCCTTCATTAATTTGTTTAAACGATATACTTCTAGAGTCACCCTTGTCATCTTTAAAACACCAATAACGGGGGCAAATATAATTGTAATTTCTGTATTTTATGTGACCGTCGTACGATTTTGTGTTTGATTTTTTGTCCGATTCGTTTATTTTTTTCAATTCATCATCGTTTACAATAATTGGTTGTTTTTTTGATTGCCAGGGACATGTTTTTGTATATTTTACAAAATTTTTATTTTTTTGGTCCTCTTTTGACATTACAAAAATATCTGGTTCTCTTTTTCTTAAACGGTTTGTGAACCAGTTTTTTGAACCCTTTATTTTTATAGAAGTCAAGTCCATGTTTGAATTGGACCCGCCTGACAATGAAATGGAATCGTCCAGACTAATACTGTCGCCCAGACTAATACTGTCGCCCAGACTAATACTGTCGCCCAGACTAATACTGTCGCCCAGACTAATACTGTCGCCCAGACTAATACTGTCATCATCATCATCTTCTTCTTCTTTTGACTTAACACTATCCTTTGATTTTTCAACATTGGTGGGCGATTCTTTGTCCTTATCAGAAGATGGTGCGGACGCGGTTGCGGAGGGGGTATCGTCGTCCAATCCACTCATCAAATCGAACAGGTCGTCTTCCTCGTTGTCCGACCCAAACGCGACCTTAGTTGATTCAACGGGCAGTGGATTTTCATAAATTTCTTGTATTTTTTCTATTTTTTTATCTTGTAGTTTTTTTATGCAAGATTCCAATGGAGTCTCTAATTTATTGATATTTATTAGGGCATTTATGTAGCGTTTAATAATGCCCTGAGATAAATATGCCATATCATTAATGTTTTTGATTTGAAACAGACGCTTCATTTTAATATTAACATAATCTGTGTTTTTTGTTTCGATCAATATATTAAATCCCGGATTATCTTCTACTTTAATCTTTCTGTTTTCAAATGCGTCCACTGCCAATCGGATTTCTTTTAAGAATCCATCCATTATTTCAACTGCCTTTTCTTCTGTTATATTGAAATTACTAATTACCATGTGTTTAATTTCTTCTAGTGATATCGATTCTTGTAGCTTTATGTTAATGAACGATTGTATATCATTCATTTTTTGATAAAATGAAACACGTTTGTAATTCAAATTATAGGTATTTTTCTTTTTATTCACAACTGTAAATACAGACGACGAACATTTCAAATTTTTAAATGTTAACGGGTCAATATAATCTGTCTGGAATACTACATCTATATTATTCAATTCAATGTTCTTATCATTAAGGGATTTTAAATGATATATTTTTTTCTTTTGAGTGAATCCATGAATTGTATTGATAATGTGTTTTTGTATTATACTTAGTATATGATTTTGCAATTGTATTATATCGTAATTGTTTTTACATTTCATCTTAATCTGTATGTCTCCGTTTGCCAAAATTATACAAACCATCTCTTCGTCGATGGGAGCCTTGTCTAAGTCATTGAGATTAAAATAAATCCCTATTCTGTTATTATATAACATATCCGTTGAGATAAGTTTCAGTTTCCTACTGCTTTCTTTGTTTTTAACATACAATGATGGTATTTTCAATCCTTTGTTGGATATATAATCGTCCGTGTAAAGCCTGTATATATTTTCCAATTCTTTTCCTGGATTGAATTTAATCAAAGACATTAATTTTGTAGATTTCATTTTTTTAAACATGACTTCCAATGGTAAGTCCAGCGATTCATATGGGCTAATTGTGAAATGAATATAATTAATGTTATAATTCAATGAATCCAACTCTTTATCAGAATATTCATAGAGCAAGTCGATATTCTTGTTATAATTTTTAAATGTACTATTGTATTCCTTTGTGGATTTGGACTTCAATTTTGTTTTTGATGACACAATATCCTTGGTCGATTTAATGTTTTTACTGTATAAATTTGGAAAATACATTTGAAGCAAATATTCGTCTGTAACGCCCTCGACTTCTTTGAAAAAATTCAACACGTCTTCGGCAAAACAAAAATAAATATCATTGTTATCAGGCTTATATTTGAAAAGGAGTTTCTTATTCTCTGTATTTATAAACTTTTTCATATCAGACGAAATATGGTCGTCCTCTTTTTTACATGAAAATGGGTTGGTATTAAACATATATTTTTTCCTATGGAAAGCACTGACGCCTATTGGTGTCAGAACATCGTGCTCTTTGTTCCATAGTTTTTTATTTGCATAAAAACTACTAACCCGTTTCGTATTGAAATCGTTTGGTTTTTTTAGAAAGTTTTTATTGGTGACTATATTTGAAATAAATCGCTCGAAAATATCATTTGTTAATTTAATATTATCATCTTGAGTAAGTATTTGATAATAGACACTTTGATTTAAAATATTTTTCGATTTACAAAATAAATATATCTCATCGTGCGATTGATTGTCGAATAAACTACCCAATTTGTGTTTAATATTAACCACCATGTCGTCTTCATACATTGAAATATTTTTATGAGGAGATGTGTCATCATTAAATGTATATGTTTTTTTTATATCACTACCAACTACGTGGTGGAATTTATATATGTTTGACATGTATATAAATATATTTGATTATATTTATATAAAAAAATGAATATTATAGTCGCTGTATGCAAAAACAGAGGAATCGGCATAAATGGAACCATTCCATGGAAACTAAAGGAAGACATGAAATTTTTCAGAAATAAAACAATAGGCAATGGAAACAATGCTATTATTATGGGGAGAAAAACATACGAAAGCCTCGACTGTGAACTTCCTAAAAGAGATAACTATGTAATATCTTCGTCTAAACTCACGGAAAAAACATATTCCAACTTAGTAGAGGCCAATTATGAAATAATGACAAAAAAAGAACTTTATGACGATGTATGGGTTATAGGGGGAGGAGAAATATACAACTGGTACATTAATAATAATTTAATACGCGACGTGTACATTACTAATATTTTTCAAGATTATGAATGCGATAGTTTTTTCCCTGAATTACCTAATTCGTTTGAAAAAATACAAAATGGGGATACAGTATTTTCTAAAGAAAATAATATACCTTATAACATTGACATTTATAGAAATAATTATTATGGGTCAAAAAATCATGGTTTAAAGTCGTATGATTTTTTACAAACATTGGATAAAATAGATAAATATGGAGTAGTATAATTTATGGAGTAGTATAATTTGTTATTTATAGATCAAAATATGGATTGTCCGAAATAGTCATCCCACAGTAGGGCTGTGGAGTTTTTTTATAATCAACGGGATTGTAAACACCGATTTGTTTGGATTCTTCTAATAGAAACTTAAAATTGCTCCAGAATTCGTCTGTGTGACCCACCGACTTAGTTGCTAAATGAGACAATTCATGAATGGCAACAAATGTAAGCGTGTTCTCATCAATCATTTTGTTGCCTTTTTTTGTAGTGGTCGTACAAAATGCCAACTTCTCTCCCTTATTTTCAGAATAAGCTGTATATTCGCTCGTTGGCAATGTTTCGTATATTTTTTTTGGGTTAAAATTATCAACTAGTCTCTGAACGTTCTTACGTCCGGGGTATGCGTCCTTCATATGTGCTACAAGTTTTTTCATATTGGTTGTTACTTTTGCGAGCAAGTCCGCTACTAGCTTTAATTTATCTCGTTCTCTAACACAATATTTATTCCCATCCACGTCTGAAATAATACATTTCAATTGAAATGTATCCGACTCATTGTATATTTTAAGGGTTATTATCACTACAAACATAAAAACAATTATGCCAAATATGTTTATTTTCATTATTTATATAGTATGTCTAAAATAACTATTGCAAAATTAAATATCGTCATTACTAATATTATCAGTTGTATTTATAATTATAATTTGTATTTATAATTATAATTTGTATTTATAATTATAAGTTATTCATTTAAGCACGACTGCCAATTTCTAGAGGACGTCGGTGCGTGTCAGCGGTGATAGTGCTGGTATTCCATGGACCGGTATTCAAACGAGGGTTAGGGGGTTCACTGCGAACTTGAAGGTTGGCATTACGCAAACTGGTTCCTACGGTGTTGATACCAATGTGGTGACCGGATCGCAATAAATTAACATTCATCAAATCACCGGAGCCGGATGGGTTCATTTTCGAGAATTCGGTATTTTCATCGGCGGGAAGGAGATCCTTGGGATTGGTGATTTGTTTTGAGGCACAGCTGGATGGTAAATTTTTCATATCAGTGTTTAGTCCATTAACATCTGCTTCAGTTGGAGCATCGGCAACAGAAGGTTTGTACCCGGTAGAGGCCTTTGCCTTACTTTCTGCTTCGCCTTTACGATTTCCCATACCATCGAGTCCCAGGCTGGATTTAATACGCTCATAATCCATTACAACATATACAACTGCAACTATTGCTAAAACAATCAAAAGATTACTGCTATTTTTAGATTTAAACATCGATTTGATACCTTTTAAAAAAGCCATTTATATAAAATCTAAACATAAAATTTTTTTATAAAACTCGTTTTAACTAAATAAAATAATATTTATAATCTAAATTTTATTTTATAATCTAAAAATCAAAATTCAATTCACTGAAATTTTCATCGTCTTCATCAACTTCCTGAATCATATATTTATTTTTTATTTCTCTTAATTCTAAATATGCCTGAATTGCTTTTATTTTTGCGTCTCTAGCCTTTTCCAGTGCTTGCTTATAGATATCTAAATAAACCGTGTCGGGTTTTTTCAATTGAAACATATCATCTTCTTCTGGAATATCCAATTCAACCTCTTTTATTTCTAAATTATCCGATTCTTTACTTGCGTCACTAGATTCTTCTAAATCTAATGACTGATGCCCGGTTGATTTTAAAAGTTCTCCATTATTTGGTATATTTTCATTTTCAAATGCATCATTTTCTGCCAAATTATTAATCGATGACGTATTTAATGTTTCTAAACTATCACTGACATACTCTACTGCTTCTTCTTTGTTGTCTGTATTTACTTTCTCTCCCAAATCGTTTATTAATTCTGGCGATGTTGTAATATTTTCATTTGTATCAGTTGGTGTATTTTCTTCAACCGGGTCATCGACAATTGTTAGTTCAATATTATTTTTCTTGGATATGTCTAAAGTATCGTCTGCTTTTTCTAAACCATCTGGTTGTAGCGGCTGTGTCTCGTTTTTATCGTCCGTAGTGTTTTCAGATTGTTCTTGTTCGGTTGCCAACATTTTTTTCACTGGACTGGGCTTTTTTGAAAAATTAATTAAACATTTATTGAATATAGGTTTTTCTTCTAAAACCATTATTTGTCTCAAACAATAATTAATGTGAAAACTACTGCTTGAGAATTTCAATCCAGTTATTTCAATAATGGTGATAATATTTGAACTTGGTAGAATACTATCGATTGTTATTTTTTCCTGATTGCTGTCGTACACACTTACGGATTTCTCTAAATTCTTAACATTCCCTACATATGTTCTCAAATAGAAATTTTGTTTGGTTTGTTTGATACTGTCGTTCCAATTGTATTCAATATCTTCAAGGGATGGTGGATCTTGAAACCATAACTCGTTTCTATCCAAAATTTTATCTCTAATAATCATCTCTATGTTTTCTATAAAATCAATTACATGGCTGTTGTCGTATTTAAATAGTAGGTCGCAATAGTATCGCTTGCCACTTGTAATAACTCCTTTTTTGGTAGAACATTTTGGCATTTGGAATAGAATCCGATTGCCATTTAGTGTCATTTTTGCTAAATAAGAACCGCCTTGTACTGGCGTAGGAGAGTGTAGTTTAAGTTTATGTAACGTTTGTTCGTCAATATTATTAATATCCAATAGATACTCCATTAATGTATTAAATATTATTATTTTAACTTTAATACGATATTAAATTAAAATAATAATATTTAAAAAGTATAGAAATGGATTTTAAAGAAAAGCTCTTGAAAGAATGTTTTGACATATTGGGGAGAGATGATGTGAAACAGGAAATTAAAAACATTACAAAACCATTGATTGACATAATTCTAAAAGAAATATATCCGTATATCTACATTTCCATTATATTTGTAATCATAAGTTTCTTACTAATTTTAGGGATATTTATTATATTAATGCGCGGTAAAACACCACTCCTATTCACAAACAAAAAGAAATAATAAATATAAAAATAATATAGACTGAATTGAATTAATATATTAATATATTAATATTATATATATGTTGAGTAAATCACAAAAGAAGTCATTGCGTACTAAAGCAAGGAAAGATAGAAAGGACAGAAGAGCTAAGACATTGAAGCGAATGGGTAAAGAAAGAGCTATGCGTAAAAAAATAGCAAAATTAAGTAAGAAAAAAAGCCGAATGAGTAAGCGTAGTAGTGGTATATTTAACACATTAACTAAATCTGTGAAATCGATCTTTAAGCGATCTCGAAGAGTGATTCCATTGTCCGGTGGTAAAAAGAAGAAAACCAAAAAGAATGCCAAAAAGAAACATAAGAAAGTCAAGACTATGAAACAAAAAAAACGATAATATAATTACAAATAAAAATATGCAATTATATTATATGCCAAAATCACATAAAAGTAGATCTAGAACAAAAATTGAACCATCCGCATCAAAAAAAGTAAAAGAAAGAAAGATAAGGAAAGAGGAAAAAAAGAAGAGAAGAAAAGAAGTAAGTAGAAAATACGATGTTGCTGCTAAAACTGTACCTGCGAGCGCGTCTTGTGCTGGAAAAGCGTGCGTTGTTGCGAGTGGATGTGGTGCGGTTGCCGCTGTCTCTTCGTGTAGTGTAATGGGTGGTGGTAAAAAAAGAAAGACACAAAAGAAGCGTCGTTCTATGTGTACCCGTTTGACAAATAAAGAATGTACGCAACCAAGATATACCAAACGGTGTAAGGTTACAAAATCAAAAAATAAGGGTAAAAACGCCAAACGTTCTCATTGTCGAACTAAAAAAAATAAAAGAAGGAAGTAAATAAAAATGTTTTATTATTATATAGAAATGGTATCAAAAACGATGCGTTCCAAAAAATCACATGCCAAAAAGGCAAAAACGATGAAACGAAAACATTCCAAGAGTAAAAAGAGTAAATCGACCAAAAAACGTTCGACTCGAAGTAAAAGAAAGACCATGAAGGGAGGATTCGTGCACGCAATTAAGGAAGCAATTGTTCCTTTGTTTTTAACTGCTAGTGTAATTAAGAAAGGTAAAAAGAAATCAAAGAGCAAGTCCCGCTCTAGTAAGTAAATTTGATATTTAATAACAATAAATTAATAATATTTAATGTTATTTGTAAAATATAGTAAAATATTGTAAAATATAGTAAAATATTGTAAAATATAGTAAAAGTTATATACGATAAAAATAAATATATTAAATACTATTATTTAATATAACTAATGAATTTCGAGGAAGATGTTAAAAACTGGGTAATGATTGATAACCAAATCAAACAAAATTCACAAAAGGTTAAGGAATTGCGTAAAACAAGGAATCACCTAGGGACCAAGATTTTTAGTTATGCCGAAGATAATAATTTAGAAAATGCTGTTATTGAAATATCGGATGGAAAATTAAAATTTCAGCAACAAAAACAAACTCCCCCATTGACATTTAAGTTTTTAGCAGAATGTTTAAATGAATGTATTCAAAACGAAGAACAAGTGTCCCAAATCATTAAATTTGTCAAATCAAAGAGAGACGTTAAATATGTGAGTGAAATTAAACGATTTTACAAGGGTTAAATAATAAACATATTAATATCATTAATATATATATTATCATGAATAACCGAAACAATGAAATCATAAACCCAGGCATAAGTATGAAACATTTAAATAGTATAAGTAAAGACATTTTGAGAAAAATAGGTCATTTGAGTGTTCCGGCTGGATTGTACAGTAATTTAGATAAAAAACACACTATGGGCGATAGTGTAGTAATACCCGTAATCAGTAGGGTATTAAATGATTCTGTCAATGATGGAAATGACATTATTGATACAGGAATATTCGATGAACTTATCGATTTAACCTCTTCTCGTACAAAATCACAGACCCGTAAAAAAAATAAAAAGAAAAGAGCAGCCGGAATCTCAAATATTATAAAGATTAAGACAATCATTGGTGGAGGGAAAACCAAAAAAAATAAAAAACATTTGAGAAATAAAACCAAAAAAGGTAATAAGAGAAGAAAACGATAAAAACAAATTAAATATATTATAAAAATAATATATTTAATGATTTGATTAGATTGATTCGATTAGATTGATTCGATTAGATTGATTCGATTCGACTATACAGTATAATAAGCATTATGATTACAATTACCATTTCCATTTATCAGTGTTGAATGGGTTGATTTTAATTTCATTGTCTTTTATTTGCTGTTTAAATTTGTTAACATTTTTATTGAATTCTTTGTTGGTTTCGGTCATTGGATACTGTTTTTTTGACATTTCATTCAATAATGCCAGATCGAATTCGGTCGCCGATGGTTTTACACCAAAACAATTTACACCAAAACGCGCGTTGCTATTCTCAATGAATCCGCCATTTACACCTGGTCTACCACAGTCATTTTCATGACCGTCTATTTTTTGAAGTTCATTCCAGGTAGTTTTCTGTGTTGGGAATAAAATCATTTGGTCTTTGGACCATCCATATCCGCACCACTCACCGCCTTCTTCGTACGTTTTTTCCAATTGATTGTAATTTGCGACTTCAGCATCGTACGCTTTGCAAACCGCCTTTGCTTCATCATAGGTGTAAATATTATCTTTTATGTAAAAGACTTCTTTTTTGTCCTTATCGTCCTTGGTAACATCATTGATTGACCTGTCTGTTTTTGGTGTTTTATCCTTTTTTATCTTAGGCAACGTTTTGGTAAGTAAATCTTTTGATTCTTCGCTTAATTCAATTCCTACTTCAGGAGTTCCAGACAGCGCATTCTTCAACGATGCCTTTGCTTCGATTCCAAAGAAATACTGTAGTCCATTTGCAAGAAAAAGAAAAACAAAGACCGACCATAATATTATCTCTAAAATATTACTACCGGCCTGTGGGTCAGACCCTGAATTACCTAAACTACTAAATAAAACAGCGAAAACAACCAATACTACTAAAAAAACCATAATATTAGTACTATTAAAAGAATCTCCGACATTCTTATTTATTTGCTTGTGTAAATTATCAAATGATTTTCTGGGAGAGATATCAACTGATTCCATATATATATAATTAACTTCATTTTTTTTTACGATAGAAAAAGCAATAAGCTTGTTTTGTTTTCATACTATTGAAATCCTTTATCTTAGAAACTTCAGTGTCGTTGAAATGGTACCAACTATTATTTGCGTTTTTTACAAACGATGTGTAATGTCCCCCATGTACCCCTCCCATATGATTACATATCCCAAATAATTCGTAGACATAACTATTTTTATTGTATCCTATCACGTATTTGCTTAAATCTAATGTTTCTTCGAAATCAACTAACGCATTGTTTTTTCTAATGGAAACACTCGAAACATTGAATCGTTTAAGAGTTATTACCATAATATGCGGTAAACTCCAAAAATGGATTGATTTTTCAGCAGATTCCTTTTCGTTTGTTTTATCGTTCAAAATTCTATTGTCGCCGTCCAACGTTTCTATCTTTGTATATAGATCGAAACAATCATTAATGTGGTGTGGCTTATTTTCCTTTGTGAGAGGTATGGTTATATTAAAAAAAGGTTCCGGAACTATATTTATATAATCACTTTCCAATGACTTTATTTGTGATACATGAATGCCGTAAAACAAGTCAATAAATTCAGAATATTCTTTGCTATACATATTTTTCATCATTTCAAAGCATTTTTTTGCCAAAATATCTGTATTGGACTCCGGATTTCCAGTTATATTCATTTTTACCTCCCTTTTTATTGAATTATTAAAACAATCAATTACAAAGCCTAGAAATTCAGTTAAATCATTTTGCGCGAATCCTGTAAAAATATCCTTGTCCTTGATTTTTGCAACACGCTGGATCTGTCTAACAAATCCATTTGGTGATATTATGCAATTTTCACTCCACATCAATTTTCTTAATTTGTCCCATTCTATCAGTATTAAGCTGTCTGGTATTTTGTTTATTTTTGATTTATAAGCCCCTTTCTGTAAGAAATTATTTAATTCATAACAATGCGACAAACATTGTAGTGTTGAATTTAAAAAACAAGTATTTCCTAAATTTGCCAGTCCGGTCAAACCCCTATTTTTATAATTATCGTCGGTTTGTTCTATCTGTAACGCCATTATATTAATAAAATAATTTACATTTAAACATATTTTCTTATTTATATTATTATGAATAATGAAATGGGGACATTGACAAATCTTATACACAGACATTTGGATATTTTAGATAATTATCACAATAACGTTCATGAGGCGATGTCTGGTATTAATACTTGTATACAAGAACTATTACAGATTCAAGGTGGGAGAGATAGAGATGCGCGATTGTTTAGAAGGAGGGCAACCACAAATCCATTTTATATTAGACCACCTCCCAATTCAAATAGAATAAATAGAACAAACAGAGTAAGTAGGGGGGACGCGGAGAGGTACCGGGATTCTGTACGAACGAGGAGAGGAGGGCTTAACAATATGAGAAGAACAACAGGTGTACCTTCTTCTTTGCGGACAGGGAATGATTTAAATAGAGATAGAGATAGACACAGAGACATACAACATACTAACCGACAAAATTCACGTAGAGGAACGCGAACGCAGCCGCGTCGCAGAATGACTTTACAAGAATTTATAAATACAACCTTAAATCAGGGGAACCCGCGCATTCCAGCAGAGCATAATGATATCATGCACCAAACAAGTATAGTGTCGTTTCAGGATTTGTCCGGCACGGATAATCTTGTTTGTCCTATCTCATTGACTACGTTTGACGCGTCCAGTAATATTCTACGTATAAATCATTGTAATCATGTATTTGACGCGGCGAGTTTGATGAGATGGTTTCGTGAAGATTCACGGTGCCCTTTGTGTAGGTATAATATCAGCAGGAATAGGGATAGACATAGAAGAGACGAAACAACCGCCACACAAACAATTGACATGCCGAACACCGTTGAAGACGCACTCACCAACATACCAGATTTATTAACCCCAGACATATCGACTGATACAGGCACCATTATTTATGATATTTCATTCTCGATCCCACATTTGTTTGGGAGAGATGTTTCGGATAATGAAATTAATACTGTAATAGACAATATTACAAATACAATAACAGCGTCCATGAATAATACATTATCTCAATACAGACAACAGACCGATGATGATGCGGATGCTGAAATTATAATATCTAGTATGGATAGAGTAAACAGTAATAGTTCCGCATTGGGGGCTATGGAAGACGATTATAGTAGCGACAGTGAATTGGACGCAATTGTAAATGAGTTAGATATGTAATGTAATCCGATACATCGTGTTTGACTGATAAAATGATTGAATAAATTGATTAAAAATTATAATTATATTCATTAATATAATTATAATGACTTTACAAATAAACCATGAGAGCGATGAACCGTATTTTGTTTTATGCGATAGGTGGAATGAAAGTAAGTATGGAACAACAAGCGAAGAATCGTGTAATATGAGATTGATAGAATACCTGAAAACAAAGTACTTAGTCCATGACTCATTTGAAACGTATGGCGAGTTAATTGATTACATGTATGAAAATAGATATGTTATATTCAGCCAAGAAGCCTCGTTCAGGTTTATGTTAGTCAAACGTGAGTATGTATTTGCAGATAGATATTTCGCATTAAGACACAATGGAGTGATTAAATTTCAAAAATTATGGAAAAAATATTATAGTGATAAGTTGATTAGGTGTAAGAATGTGAGACGATTAATGATGAGACAAATTACAGGGAAAAAAATAAGATGATTTATAAATGATTATAAAAAAATATAAAAAATATAAAATAATAATTTTTAATTTTTAATTTTTAATTTTTAATTTTTAATTTTTAATTTTTAATTTTTAATTTTTATTTTAATGTTTAATCACTAAGCATAGCCGGAGAAGAATGATTTCATTGCTAGGTTCTTTTTGTTTGAAGCACATTTTTTAACGGATGTTTGGAATATTATTTTATTGATATATTTTTCACGCTCTTTTGTCTCGTATCGCATGCTTTTACCAGCGTCGTCTTTGTATTTTCTTTTTATGCTTCGAATCTGTCTCTTAAATCCTTTTAGATTAGACTTAAATTCGGTAATTTGCTCCAAAACCAAACAAAATACTTGCATAACTGGTTTCTGTATTTGATTTGTAATGTAGAAAGAGAAGTCTGGTTTTAAGTTTTTTTTCATGATATAATTGGGATCTTCTATTCTATCTCCCTGTAATTTTACTCTACCCTTTGTTTGTATGTACACGTATGGTACGCGACTCCCTACAGCAGGTTTGTTTCCTGGTTCTCGTTTACCTATTCTTTCAGCCAGAACTTTGTGTGCTATTTGATTTGGCTTTTTGTAAAACTGACGCAATGATTTCGATATTATCAATTTATCCAATGAGAACTTTTCAGCAATCATATCTAACAGGAAGTTCTTTGTGAATTCAACAGCCTTGTCTACATTCTTTTCCTTCATGAGTATATCTATGATACCACCATAACAATCTTTGACGATTGGTGCGTTGTCCCTCCGCTTCAAAACAATCCCCATTGATTTTCTTTTACATTTGTGTGGGTTATGTTCGTACAACATACCAACATACCTTTTTTTTGACAGCAACAAGAAGGGCATAAACGTTTTTTCATATTCCAAATCATGAGGCAGCTTCAAATATTTTGTTGCCAGCTCACCTGCTTCAATAGCCAATTCTATTGTTATTTCCAATGCTTTTTGTCCTTTAATCGGGACGCCTTCCAATGTCTCTGGATTGAATTTAAAGAAGATAGAGTCTGTGTCTCCATAAACGTATTCAGCATTTACTTTAATCTTACCATGTGATGTGTCTGTTATATGATTTGTGTAACATTTCTCTATTATATTTTTACCGTAAATGAGTAGCTTTCTACCAGTGGCAGTGGTGGAAGCAGCAATATCTTTCTCGTAAAATGCGCTCGTCTTTGCCCCGCACTGACCGTAAAGCGAGTTGGCAACAATCTTCTTAGAGAGCTGCCTCTTATCCAATACATTTTTCATAAAGTCATTGAATCTATCTTCAACAAAGTCTACTTCTTCGTTTTTAATTTGTTTTACAGTCTTATCTTCTTGTAATATTTCATGATGTGTATCTGTTTTTGTAAGAAGTCCTGTAAACGTAAGGTTGTCTTTGGTAGTTACTATCTTATGCTTTGCTAATTTCCTAGTGGCTTTTCTGGAAGCAAGCAACTCAGACAGAACACTAGGCATAATCGCCTTTTTACCATCAGGAAATTGTGCGTATCTACATATTTTATGCCCTACCTTTACTTTCTTAACAGCTGCCGATGGTCGTGGTCTTATAAAAGAGAATGTGTCGTATTTTACATCTACGTATTTATACCCTGGTAAATTATCATATACAAAATTACCACTTGGATCACGTAATCCCCAAATTTTTGGTTTATTTGTTTTTGGATTGATTAAAAGTTTACCGTCTAAATCATATTCCTTAGTCCAAACTTTACTATCGTGTGATATGTTTTCGCTAATCATACAGCTGGGATACAGAGAACTATAATCCACGCACGCAACCGGGTCGTCCGGATAGAATCCCACCTTCGGGTCAAGAACAATCGCTCCTTCGTAACCTTCATTTGAATTTACCTTCTCCATGGCAGGCATCAGCGTATTCATTTCTCTACATTTTTTGGCAATGAAACTAAGTAGCTTAATCCCTTGCCCCCTCATAATTATAAAATTCATAGGAATACTACAGATAGAAGCTAATTCCGATACACCTGTAAGCACGTCATTCTTTTTCATAAGAGTATGGCAGAGGTTACAATCCTGAAAACAATATTTTGCAATAATGGCTCGTTTATCCGGCCCTTGATTCGTATACTCAAAGATTTGATGATGGTTGATATCGTCCTTATTTAAACACCATTTGATTTTTAATTTTTTATCAATGCTGATAGTGTGGTTAATTGTAAATTCCTTCTTAACAGTATCTATGCTTGTTATTTTGAATTTTTTTCCATTTTCATACATGTCAGAGGAGTGTGATATCATTTCAAACGATACAAAATGCCCTGCTTTCAACCCCATTAGATTGGAACTTTTCACAGTAGTATACCCGTTTTCACACGAATAATCGCTTATGTAATCGCTGATGAAATGAGAAGCAACGTAGTCTAATTTATACGATGGTAGCTGGACCTCTTTTCTGAAATAATTTAATAGGTCGATTTGAAGACGTCCGGGGATGGAGAGGAATGTGTCTTCGTATTCACCGCTTGCTACCTTAGTAGTCGAGTGTTTAATAGTACAATCGGTTTTTAGTTCATGTTTTTTTGTATAACGGTTGAATTTTTCAACGCATTTGTTTCTAGACATTTTGATAAAATCGTTTGTTATGTTTAATTCGTCCGCTCTGTGAAGCATAAACTTCCAATCAAAACCAAAGATATTGTATCCAATAATTATGTCGGGGTCTTCACGATTGATTATGTCGGTCCATGCCAACAATACTTCTGCCTCCGTATCGTACGTCTCTATTTCTCTATTAGGGACTTCTGGGGTGTCGTCGCATGAATTCAACACTATCATATGATTCAAATAACTCTCATCTTCATTGCATTTTATAAAAGTAGTCCCAATAAATGTAACCATATCTCCTTCTAGGTATGGCATGTATCGATGTTTTTTAAGATTTTTATCTATATTATCATCTCCGCCCGTGAGAGCTATATCAATTAACGTCTGTTTATCGGACGGGTCAATATCAATTGAATTAATTATTTCCATTATTGTTTTATTTTTGTATTTTCTAAGGAGCAACAATTTATCCAATAATTTTTCATCATTATCAAAGTTTGTGAGATATACTTGTTGTTCTATAGTAAGTTTATTGAAATTATCGACAATAGAATTTATTTCTTCGACGGATGGATTTTCATTTTCCTTAGGATATAACTTGCTAATATCATACTTGTACTTGTCTGAATGTGAAAATGCGTCCAGTAAGATATCGGTTACCAATGATATATTCTTATCCTTATCCTTATCCTTATTAGTGCTTTTTGACAAATGCTTTTTGTGATACAGGTCAATAAGCTCGCCTAAGAACTTTTTATATGTTTTTTTAGGAAGGGGGAAATCACCATGACTGGACGAAGCCTCTATATCATAAGAGGCTATCTTAATGGGAATTCCATCTTCCTTATTCGGCTGGGGTATGATGTTTTTATAAGAAGATTCGTACTCGTAATCACAGTTGGATAATTTTGTGGCATCTCTCACGGTGGAAGGCATGCGTTTAAATGTGATCCAACCAGAAGGAGACATATTTTGAATATGGAAGAACCGAATGAACGGGGGTAGTTCTGATTCATAGAGATCCATTTTAATACTGTCTATATTCTGTAATCTTGTTTCCGTCCAAAAACTTCTTCGTTTTTTAGGATTGAATTTGAACTGTTGAATACTGGGATTAACCAATAGCCCGTTATTCAGTTTGGAGTGGATCAATTTAATGTCTCGTTCTTGAAAATGCCCGTAAGGAGTGCCGTTCTTTGGTCCAATGGTATACATCTTTCTGTTAGTCTTTTCTTCGTAATATATCCGTTTGATAACCCCAGATTGTTTGATTTTCCTTACATATACCATATCGTCTACGCTTGGGGCAGTCCATAGACGACGCACCTGATTGAACTCATGCATAGAAGGAAATGAAATTTTCAAGAACAGATATTCCTTGTTATTGTCGAAGCCGTACAGTGTGTTGCGCTTTACAATTTCAACCGAATCAATATATTCAATGTATTTACCGTCTTTAATTCTTAGATAATTACATTTAAAGTTGATGTAGTCCCTGATTTCATTGATGCTTTGTTTTTTATAACGCAGGCATCGGTTTGGAACCTTTATGTAAAAGAACGGTTTGAAATCGTCGATGATAACAGAGTATGTGTTACCGTTTTCATTCATACCGAACAGTTGCATGCGAAATGCTTTGCCCTCGTCGTCGTATACATTGTCGAGTTTTATATCGATTAATTTGATGGAGGGCGTGGACGTTGGTTTGGAAGATGCTGTCTTGTTTGATTTCATTTTGCTTTTTAGGTCGGACACTTTTGATTTTTTTATTTTCAATTTCTTCTTTGGTTTTGCGGTTGAATGGGAAGGCATGTTTGATTTACTAGAACTCATTTTAGTATGGTATTATTTACTAAATAATATTTAATTCAATTTTATTTATAATGAAAAAAAAGCTATTTATGGGTGTGTAATGGGATATATAATGAAATGTAATGTATAGTATATGCGTGTAATCGATTTGTATAAGCATGTTTGTAGGTAATATATATTACATGTTAAACAGGAAACCCAGTGAAAACATTGGGGCTGTCAGGAAAGCCGTAGATAAATTATCGACTAGAGCGGGGCGCCTCCCTTCTATGTAATGCCCTACAAATTGGAAGACCCATGCGGACACAGATATAGCAAATACAATATAATTTACTATAAATCTGCTTTTGAACTTATCCATAAGGTATTTTTGTGTTTTATCCATTGCCTGTATCGCAAACTCTAAATAGAACATCATTGTAAAACCGACCGTCCAAGACCAGGTGAAATAATAAACACAATAGAATAGTTGTGCTATACTAAGAAGCCTGCTGGAATAATTTACATCAAGACGCGGGGGGCGATTCAAGAGCGATTCATCGTCGTACACCAGATGCAATTTATCGAGAAAATGGCACATAGTAGTTACAATTATGGGTATGGTAATGAAATGTATGATTTTATTAATCAAATTTGAATGGTACGCGCTATACTCTTCAAATCTAGATAAGTGGGGATTACAGAGACAGTTAACAGAGGATTGGGCGTTCATTGTGGTATTAAAATAATTAGGATTCATAATTTGTGTGTTTGATGCTTAAATAAAATGATTAATTTTAATCAATTTTATTTAATTACTGGAATATATTCGTCGTATAAATACAGTATAATGTATGTTTGTTTGTTTGTGTGTGGGTATTGTTTACTTTTTACTTTTTAGTGTTGCGTTTTGATTTTTTTCTTTTAGTGTTGCGTCTTGATTTTTTGCTTTTAGCGTTGCGTTTTGATTTTTTGCTTTTAGCGTTGCGTTTTGATTTCTTAGTTTTGCTTTTGCGTTTTGATTTTTTACCCTTTTTAACAGAAGTTTTGATTTTTTTTGATACACACGAAGCGATGCCAGGCATATTTTTATATTTATTGATATGTTCTATAATAAGGTATTCAGGCATGCCTCCTAATTTTTCATGTAATGTTTTGTTGTCTTTTATAACGCGAATTGTGGGGAAACCTTGGATGTTCGACAAATTAAATTCATGGATGCTTGTGTCTTGTACTGTTCCTAATATTATTTTTTTCTTTTTTCCGGAATCGGTCTGATTTTTAATATATTCTACAATAGTATTGTTCCAAATTGGTTTGAATTGCTGACACGCGCCACACCAATCGGCAACAATAGCTACTATTATTATGTTTTCAGGGTCCTGAAATGCCTTTTTCATTTTATTAACGGATGATGTATTGTCGGAACGAACGTCTATTTTTTGCATTTATATATATTGTTATAATAATTTACAAAATAATGTAATTTACAAAAGATTGTAATTTACAAAAGAATGGAATTTATGGAAATTTATAAAAAATATAAAAAATATAAAAAACTATATATATAAATGATTAGTGAAGAAACAGGTAAATCGATTAAAATTTTATTGGCTGTTATTATATTTGTTTTAGGAATAGCACATATAATGCGGTATTCGAGAAAGGAGGTGGTAGAGGGTTACAAAGGTAAAAATAAATGCCCTAATTTATTGGTAAAAAAATATAACAAGTATCATTTGGTTAACACGAACGCAAAACAAATTCCAGGTGTAAACCCGATTGAATTTAATAGTTTGGACGAGTATGCTACATTTGTCAAATATCAGAAAGACAATGGAATCAAATGCCCCATTCTATACTATGAAGAATCATACGACGCACAGGGGAACAGAGGATACAGGCAATATGCCGGACCAATTGACCGTGATGGTGGTATTCCCAGCGCAAAAATAAATGAGCTTGATAAAGATATCTCTGAGGAAATATTGTTGACGGACGCCAACAGAGACAAAGCACCATTTAATCAAAATAATTATGCTGGATTTGACCCAGACGACCAGGAAATTGGAATAGTAACACCTTTGGATAATGTTAAATCACAACATAATCCTTCTTCAAACGCAATGGACAATAATTGGGGAGGGAGAGAATACACAGATAATATGATAGATGCGGGTGAGTTTGATGGACGTAAAAGGACTTTGAAATAAAAATATATAATTTAATGATATGTTTTTAATTATATATTTCAAATTATTATATTGAATTATTGTGTTAAATTATTGTGTTGAATTATTGTGTTGAATTATTGAGAAGTTTCTGAAGTTTCAGTT
>Ga0233435_1001700_pt1 | contig 20523 bp, 20 predicted proteins | sample SI_122_August201_3_FD_182735 | JGI IMG/M metagenome (GOLD analysis project Ga0233435, IMG submission 182735) | Seawater microbial communities from Saanich Inlet, British Columbia, Canada - SI_122_August2016_135_MG | ecosystem: Environmental > Aquatic > Marine > Inlet | place: Canada: British...
ACGGGCTTGCGTGGCGACGTGTTCATAAAGCGTCTGACCACCTTCCAGCACAAGATTCTGCAGGTCACTGCCACCGGGGTTTGACGTTCTGCAAAGAATGAACACACCCCTGTCGGTATAGTCCAGGTAGGGATCCATCGAATCTTTACCCAGGTATGGATTCACGGTGGTCGCATCTGCATCGTACCTCTCAAATACTTCCCGGGCGTACATCTCTGCGGTGCTGCCAACATCCCCGCGCTTGGCATCAAGCAGTACCGGCACATTGTGATTTTTGAGGTATTCAATGGTGGCGAGTAATTGGTCTTCTGCTGCTTCGCTGGCGTAGTGCGCGATTTGCGGTTTGTAGCAGGAAGCCAGATCGAGCGTGGCATCGATAATCGCCTTATTAAACTCAAATATTGGCTGGGATGACTGTTTACAGACTTCAGGGATACGGCTGAGGTCCGGGTCCAGGCCAATACAAAGCCTTGACCCAACTGACTTCTGGCGCTCCAGCAAACGGTCAAAAAATGTCGTGGATGTCTCAATGGCGGTTGCGTTAATAGTTTCCTACCTTCTTGGTTCGACGCCAGTTGTCCTGATGCCCTGATGCCCTGATAAAATTACATTGTTTAGCGCACTTAAGAGTCGCAGCGAATAGACGTTCCAGGTGTGACGGCGTCACACAAGGTCAGTGAAGCGACGCGCGTAGACAGTAAGTATAGCCGAAGCATGGACGTTGATCGAGCAAAAAATATCCATTAAGTCATTGTTTTTAAACGTTATTGCGGATTCTCAAAGAGTTGGCATGAAAATCACCGCTACTCGTATAAAGTAGCAATGCAAAACCCAAAAAACTAACCGGCTAAAAACACCCAGGATTAGCGCCCTTTGCAACGACGGGCATGGTGATGCGCAATAAAATGAACCTGGCTCGGAAGATAATCGAAGTGAAAGCAGGCAAGGTTTCTACCATGATCCAGACCGGGCTGCAGGACGGGCTGGTGACTGACATCAAGATGTTAGAAGGACGTCCATTAGCCTTAGGGAGCAGTTGAACCAGCATTTTCACTGATTGATCGGCTTTTGCTTAGTCCAGTGTCGAGATTTTAGCGCCGCCGGACGTATCCTCGATGGCATACCCCAGCTTATTAACAGCATCTCGGAGTTCATCCGACCGTACCCAGTCTTTGGACGCTCTGGCAGCTTCTCTGGCTTTAACCAGTTCCTCGACTTCGTCCGGTACATTAACCTGGTCCATTGTCCAATTGGCAATATCCAGGCCTAGAATTTCGTCACATCGAAGCAATGTCGCTTTCTTTACATCGTTCGGAAGATTTGATCGAACCAACTCCCAGATGACGGCCAGCGCTCTTGGCATATTCAAGTCATCATTCAAACAGTCAAAATAACGCGTAACAGTCCCCTCGTCTGCTGTTCCAGGCTCACCCCAGGCAAAAGCAGTTTCATACAAACGGGTGAGCGCTGTCTTCGCTGCGTCAAGACTCTCCAGGCTAAAGGACATCTGACTTCGATAGTGAGCGGTCAGACAAAAGTAACGATAGACCAAAGGGCTGAACCCCTTTTCGGCAATAACATCCAGCGTCAAAAAGTCACCTGTCGATTTGGACATCTTTGCTTTATCCATCTGCAGGAAATAACCATGCATCCAGAAGTTAGCCAGTCGAGTGCCTTTAGAAGCTTCGGTTTGAGCTATTTCGTTCGTATGATGAATGGGAATGTGGTCTTCACCCCCGCAGTGGATATCGAAGTAATCACCGAGATATTTCGCGGACATCGCCGAACATTCGATATGCCAACCTGGAAACCCCCTGCCCCATGGGCTATCCCATTCCATCTGGCGCTGTTCTTCCGGCGGCGAAAACTTCCACAGCGCGAAATCAGTCACGAACCTCCGCTCGCCTAACTTGACCCGGGCGCCCGCCTGTAATCCTTCGACGTCCAGGCGGGCCAGATGGCCATAGCTCTTGAGTTTTCTTGAGTCGAAGTAGATTCCGTCACTGGTCGCATAGGTATACCCCTTTTGTTCCAGGTCCATTACAAACTCGATCTGTTCCGGGATGTGGTCTGTAGCCTTACACCAAATAGAGGGTGCCAGAATATTGAGCTTTTCAAGGTCTTCCTGGAACGCGTTGGTATAAAATTCGGCAAGTTCCCAGGCTGTCATGCCGGTTCGTTTTGTGCCCAGCTCCATTTTGTCTTCGCCGGTATCAGCATCGGATGTGAGGTGGCCGACATCAGTGATGTTGATGATATGGTTGACGTCATAACCATTTGCGACAAGAACGCGTATCAGAATGTCCTCAAAAAGGTAGGTACGCAGGTTTCCGATATGGGCAAAGTTATAAACAGTTGGTCCGCAGGCATAGATGCCCACCTTGTTGTCGACAAGGGGTTCAAACGGGCGAACTTTTCGTTCGTAGGTATCAAATAGTTGCAGGTTCATCACAATATCTATGCCGAGCAATGGCCCGCATCATAATGGTTTATGCCATGATCTCAAGCGGCAGGGGACTGCTTGGGGAAACGCTGTTCCATAATTCGTTCGACAGTCTCTACAATCACCTGGGTCTGCGACTCTATCTCTATATTGACAGGGTCCCCGGCCTTCAGCAGGGCGAAGTTCGTTCGCGCCAAAGTTTCAGGAATAAGGTTTATCGCAAACTGATGCTTTTGCCTATCCAGGGCCGCCACGGTCAGGCTGCAGCCATTAACAGCCAGAAAACCTTTTTCGAACACAAATTTCAGCCAATCCGGGTTGCCTTTAAAGGTAAGCCTTTTGTTATTTGAGCTCTCTTCTATTGATAAGAGTTCAGAGGTCCCGACAATGTGCCCGGATAGAATATGCCCCCCTACTTCGGCACCAGATTTGGCGCTACGCTCGATATTGACCTGGGTCCCAGCCTCGATGAATTGAATGTTAGACAATGCCAGTGTCTCGGCAATCGCATCAAAAGACACCTTCCTGTCCTCAATCCTGGTAACCGTGAAACAAACGCCATTGACCGCGACGCTCGCGCCGGTTTCAAGTGCTTGAAGCAATTCGTCGGGGAACTCGATTGTAAAAGTATACAATCCTTCCTTCTTTTCAACAGCCCTTATAGGGCGGCAGGATTGTACGATACCGGTATACATGGGTTCTCCTAGAAATCTGGATAGTACTCTTGCACAGTTCGCAGGTAGTATTGCAGATGGGATGCTGCATCGCGGCCTTGCATATAGGCCATAAAGCCGCCTTCTTTACGCTGGGCCTTGGCCTGGCGCTTGATCAGGTTCAGGTCTGGTAGTTCTTGGTTGTGCATGTGCGAAACGATAGTCAGGGCCGGCGGTAGTGTCAATGATAAACAAAGGATAATGTGCATTAAAATACATATCTATCTAATTGATAAATAAATATTTATTATCAGATTCATTTTAATATGGGCGGTTATCACATTGATTGATCTAAGAAGCGATACGGTCACCCAGCCTTCTGTAGAGATGCGGCAGGCTATGGCGGACGCCGAGACCGGCGATGACGTCTATGGCGAAGACCCAACAGTCATCCAGCTTGAAAAACTCGCTACATCGTTGACAGGAAAAGAGGCCGCTCTGTTTGTGAGCAGCGGTACCCAGGGCAATCTGCTTGCCCTGTTGAGTCACTGTGAACGCGGCGATGAGTACATCGCCGGCAATGATGCCCATACCTACCGCTTCGAGGCGGGCGGTGGTGCGGTTTTGGGTGGTATCCAACCCCAACCGATTCCCTTCAATGAGCGTGGTGAACTAGAGATCGAGGCCATCAGGCAGGTGATCAAACCGGACGATTATCATTTTGCGAAAACAAAGCTGGTATGCCTTGAAAACACTACCGCCGGGAAAGTTTTGGCGCTCGATTACCTGTCTGAATTTTCAGATTTTGCTCTTTCCCAGGGGCTAGGCAGGCACCTGGATGGTGCGCGGGTGTTCAATGCCGCCGTGCAACTCGGGGTTGATGTGAAGGAAATTAGCCAGTATTTCGACAGTATGTCGATTTGCTTGTCCAAAGGTCTCGCCGCCCCGGTTGGTTCACTACTGGTAGGCAACAATGAGTTGATTTCAAAAGCCCGGCGCTGGCGAAAGATGGTGGGCGGCGGTATGCGACAGGCGGGTATTCTTGCAGCGGCAGGTATCTACGCTCTGGAACATAATATCAATCGACTTGCTGAAGATCACCGACACGCATCCGAGTTGGCTAAAGCACTTGCTCAGCTGTCTTCATTCAAGCTTCATTCAATGCCAGTCACTAACATGGTGCTCCTGGACCTTGACGCAGAACGATTTAAATCCCTGCAGCAGTACCTCGCAGACAATGGTGTGAAGACGTCTACCCAGCGATGGGTAATGCACCGTGATGTATCCAGTGCCAATATCGATCAATTGATAGAGCTTTGTCGCAATTTCGATCAACGGGTCTGAACGGGAAATCCGCATGAAAACTATCATCCTGGTGACCGGCAGCACCGCCATTGACCAGACCGGCATCTATGACGGCTCCTTCGAGGACTATCAGGCGAGCTATGCTATCAAGGCGTTCAACGTTTCCTTCCAGCTTGCAGATATGCGGACCAGCTTCGGGGGTTGCGCGCCCAACATTGCGCACGGATTAACCCAACTGGGTATTGATGCCATTCCTTTGTCATCCGCGGGACGTAACTTCGTTGACCAGTACAAGGCCCACCTTATTAGCCTGGGGATTAATATTGATTTCATCGCGGTTGCTGACGATGTCGCTAACTGTGCCAGTTGCATGATGATTAACGACGTGCACGGAAACCAGGTCATTGGTTTCTACCCCGGACCGGATAATCCCAGACGTCAATCGCCGGAAACGCTGCCGTTCATCGATAATATTGCGCTCACTATTCTTGGACCTGAGGAACCTGAACTAACCCTTCGACAGGGCAGAATTCTGTTTGAACACAATGTTCCCCTGATGGTAGACCCTGGACAGGTCATTTCTGCTTTTTCCAGGGATCAGATTCGCGAACTGCTGAAGCTCGCGCGATACCTTGTCATTAACCATCATGAATTCGAGGTACTGAAGACAAATGGTGGGTTGACCGACGAGGAAGTATTTGACCAGGTGCCGGAAGTGGTTTTGACCAGAGGCGATAAAGGCGTAGCGATTTATTCCCGTGAAGGTATTTGCCACGTGGATGCAGTGCCTGATGTGAAGGTTGGTGAAGTCACTGGATGCGGCGACGCATTCCGCGCGGGCTATGCCTACGGGATTGTGAATAACCTTAATCTGACAGAACGCGGCCAGGCTGGTTGCATCATGGCTGCCCGAAACCTGGAAAACCCAGAGACCCAGCGCTATAGAATTACTGCGACAGAGCTCGCCATACTTCGAACAACAATTTACGGCTAGTCTACTGCCCATCCGGTAGCCGTGTATTTGTCGCTGCTGCAACTGCGACAATTGAATTGGGTGGAACGTCTTTGGTCATAACGAAGCCGGCGCCGACCTGGACGTTGTCCTGCAGGTTTCAAGCCCTCGAGCACAGCATGTGAAAAAGTGGCGGTGGGGCTGGCGCATAGCCTCTCTGTATGCCAGCATTCGCGTTCTCTGTTACAAACCACTGCCTTTAAAACACCAAAAATTAAAAAACCACATAGGCATCTAATGGCTTCTGGAACCATCATATTTCTTAACGGCACCTCGAGTGCTGGAAAGACAACACTTGCGTACGCACTACAGGAACGATTGGAAGAACCCTTTCAACATGTTGCGCTTGATCAGTTCCGTGATGGACTTCCGGCAAAGTTTCGCGGTCTTAATGCGCCCGCGGGGACACCGGGAGAGCGTGGGTTGAACGTTGTTCCTGTCAAGGTGGCTGACGATAAAGCCTATACCGAGGTCAGGTTTGGCGAGGTGGGCCAGAAGTTGCTTAAGGGTATGCGCAGGGCAATCCTCACCTTGGCGCTGGAAGGTAATAACATCATTATTGATGACATCATTCTTAATCAATCTTTCCTGGACGATTACCTGGATGTAATGGCCGACGAGCAATTGTATTTCGTTGGAGTCCGTTGCCCACTTTCGGTCATCGAACAACGTGAGTCACAGCGACTGGGGCGATTTCCAGGGACAGCAGAAAGTCACTTTATCTCGTGCCATGCTCATGACACTTACGACGTACAAGTCGACACCTCAACCGCTTCGCCTGAGGCGTGTGCTGAGCTCATCGTCAAACGAATCGCGGCCGGCCCCCCTGAAGCATTCAGGCAGCTTACTGGTTAAGCAATAAGGTCAAGCAATATAGTTAAGCAATGCTGGCAATACCTCTGAAGTTATAGGTCGCGATTCGTGGACCTTCAAGGTAACCCTTGTCGATTTCATCGAAGTTAAAACCGGACCCCTCGTAGAGTGATTCAATTTTTCGATTCAGGTGGCAACCACCACCGATCACATTCCAAACCGGGTTTATACGTGCCTGCCACTTCGCGATGTTAACGTCGGGCGCCTCGCCATGTTCTGCAAAAATAACCTTGCCGCCAGGTTTTAGTACCCGTTTGATTTCCATTAAAGCCTGTCTGGGGTCCGGAATGGTACACAGCGTCCAGGTCATCACAACGGTGTCAAAACTGTTGTTGTCCGCCGGGATTTCCTCGCCGCTCAGGCCGATGAAATTTACATCTATGCCCTCCTGTTCGGCCACTTCACGCGCATAGGCTTGTAGTTCAAGGGAAGGATCGAGTCCAGTGACATGAACAGATTTTTCGTAGAACGGCAGGTTAAGACCCGAGCCAATGCCTACTTCGAGCACTTTACCCTCGGCCAGCGGTATCAGGCGTTCCCGCAATGCTTTCATCGCTGGCGCTTTCATCGCAAGATTCAGTAGTTTAGGCAGGAAGTACTTTTCGTAGATACCCATTACCGGATTCCTCTGGGGCTGTCTGGGGAAAGGTTACTTTGCCAAAAACGAAGGATCTTTGACAGATTGGTTTAGAAATCAAGGGGGAGTATGCTCAATAACTGCCCTACTGGAGATGGCTATGATTGATACTCGGGTACCGGATACTGTTGCGGCACTTCGTGAACTGATCCGCGCCAGCAATAACATCGTTATATTTACCGGAGCCGGAATTTCAACAGAATCCGGCATCCCGGATTTTCGCGGCCCGAAGGGCATCTGGAACACGCAAACGCCTATAGATTTTCGTGATTTCGTTGCCTCGGAAGAAGTCAGGCGTGAGTCGTGGAGCAGGAAGTTCTCCGGTGAAATGAAGCTGGAAGATGCTGCACCGAATGCAGGCCACCTTGCTATCACTTCCCTGGTTAAGGCCGGTAAGGTTAGTCACGTCATTACACAGAATGTTGATGGCTTGCATCAAAAATCAGGTACACCGGACGACCAGGTCATAGAGTTACACGGGAATGCCAGTTATGCGTCCTGCCTTTCCTGCGGCAAAAGATTGGAGCTTGAACCTGTCAAATCAGCTTTTCTTGAGCACGGCACATTACCCTATTGCCCCGACTGCGGCGGCATCGTTAAGACCGCCACCATTTCGTTCGGCCAGTCGATGCCCGTTACCGAGATGCAAAAAGCTGAAGCTGCTTCATTGAGCTGCGATCTGTTTCTCGCCATAGGGTCTTCGCTAGTGGTTTATCCCGCGGCAGGCTTTCCAAGGCTGGCCAAAGAAAATGGTGCAGGACTGGTCATTATCAACGAACAGGAAACAGACCTGGACCCGTTCTGCGACCTGGTGCTACATGAGCAGATCGGAACAACGCTATCCCGGGCTGTTGGCTAGCAAGATTTCCGTTCAGTCTTCCATTGCTTCAAGCAGGACCTGGAAATCCAGGGGTTTGCTGACTTTTCCATGATCGCTAGAATCTGAATCCTCGCTCAGTACAATCAGGCCCAGGTCTGGCGAAGCTGTTTGCAGCGTGGCCACCAGGCTGGCATCATTTTCACAGATGAGACCTTCGTCTACGACTGCCTTTTGAATGCTATGTTCGTTGACGCGGAAATATTTCAAGGCCGTATCAGGGTCCGAGAAGCCAACGACTTTGTATCCTTCATCTCTTAACAGTTCGGAGATGAGCTCAGTCAGTGCATCGTTTTGATCAGCGACAAGCACCGAGCCCTTCTTCTTTTCCGTTTTATTATTAGTAACAACCCGATGCATCGCGCTCAGGTTCTTTGTCAGTTCGTGTTGATACTGCCTGACCGTATTTAGCTTATCTGAGCCAAGCGTATCGCTGTCAGCCAGAATAACGTCCAGTAATTCCGAATAACCGGCGGCGGTAGCCGACAGTTGACTAATTTGTCTCATTTTCCTCGAATCGGGGTGTTTCAGTCGTCTAATCTGGTCTGCAAGCATCAGTTGTTCCGAAACATCCACCAGCCAGACATAGAAGTCGCCGTTGTTTTCCTCAAAACTCGCACGACATCTCTTTTCACCATGCTGAAATTCCAGTCTGTATAGCTGTGAGTCAGGTTGGTGGCGAACGTGATCGACGAACTTTTCCTTAAGATTTGCAATGTGACTCGTTAGCGTAGTACCAACCGAAAGGCCCATGGCAACTGCCTTCTCGTTTGCCTGCCTAATAAAATCATCATCATCAAGCACTACCAGCGCAACCGGGGCAGTTTGTAATAATGCATTCAGCTCAATCACCCTGGTCTGTCCCGATCGTAAAAACCAGTGAACGATTGAAATTGACGCCAATCACAACGTGTAGTCCTGCGCTGTGAAGATGACTCAGCATTGCTTTCCAGGGTGATTGCGCACCAACCCTGGACAGGGAATGATCTTCGTTGACCAGCGCATCAAGGTCAGTCCTGGCCAAGGTCAGGCCTGTGAAGGTTAGAGTAAAGGTCGATGGAATAAACAGACTTGCGTCACAAAGTGAGCAGACTGGCTCAAAATCTGCCCGGGCTAATTCAATATCTGAATCTATCCCCTCCTCCCTCAGGCACTCTTTGATCTCCTTTAATATGGGTGCCAGCCTCTGTGCTTGTGGAAATTGAATCGTGGAGTCTTTCTTTAACTTCAGGTCATGCTGAATGGCGATTGTCTGCAGGTAAATGGTTGGCAGAAAACCCTTTGTAGCTTCAGCCTTATCGACCAGGCGAACCTCTGTCTGGATAGCGCCTTCGAACGTTGCCAATATCACGTGGTCTACCGAGTGAATCACACCTGTCGGCGTTACCAATCGATAATATAGCCTGTGTGGCGGTACCATAGCCGGGTGTAGCAATACCTGCTGAACTGTTTCCCTGTCCTCATCAAAAATTGCCTGCACCCAGGACTGTATACTGTTGATCCCGTAAGTTGAAAGAAACCTCTCGCTACCGGTGATAGCGCCAGACACAATATCAATCGTAAGCTCATCGCCCGGCGAAGCCCGGGAAAAACTCTCCTGACGGATACCTTGTATTTGTGTCAATTTCAGTTTTCCCACGTCAGTAATCCCTCGAAGTTAGATGATAGCAATCATTAGCACAACTCATGCATCCAGTTTGCTAGAATTCAGGGACCTTCAACGACCCGTGTCTATCTTTTGCTAAATAATTTAACTTTTCAGGTATTTATAGCGGCCACACTTGGCATCGTTCTGGCGTTCGGTTATCAGCTGATAGAACCAAACGGCATTGAAATGGTCGACAACAGTATCAGCCTGCTTAAAGGCGCTTTCCTGGCGTTACTTAAAATGCTGATTGCACCAATGATATTTTTCTCATTGATAGGTGGCATTATTTCGATTGGTAACGTCGTTCGATTAAGGCAATTGGGGGGAATAACCGTTAGTTACTATCTTCTGACGACCGGCCTTGCAATTACCCTGGCGCTGGTTGCCGTTGTCTTCGTGCATCCATGGACCGCCTACCCTCCCATTATGGCATCGATGGTAGATGCCTCTAGCGCCAGGCTACTGAACCCTGGCAGCGATTCGATTCTTGCGGTACTCGAGACCATGGCATCACTGGCGTTTACCAACCCTTTCAGTGCGCTGGTAAACCTTAACATTCTGGGCATTGTTACCAACGCGCTATTCATGGGCGTCGCAATGGTGCTTGTCCTGGACGAGAACAGCCCGCTCTTCCGCCTGGTAGTAGATGCCAACAAAATCATTATTCAGGTGCTGCGCTGGGTGATCCGGGTTTTGCCCATTGGCATTTTTGCCATTTTATTTGATTTCACGGTCAGGCTATCGGGCGATGATGGTCTGGGTGGTACTTTCCTGACGCAGTTATTTCAGTTTGGTTTGCTGGTCGTCACCATGACGTTGATTCATGGCCTAATTGTGCTGCCAGCCATCGCCTGGATAACAACCAGGATGTCACCACTGGAACTTCTTCAAAAAATTGCCAGCCCGCTCCTTGTAGCGTTCAGCACTTCGTCGTCAGCGGCTACCCTGCCTGTGTCAATGAGGGCTGCGGAGGACAATCTTGACGTTTCCCCTGGTGTTGCAAGTTTCGTATTACCACTTGGCGCAACGATGAATATGGATGGTACTGCGCTATTTGAGGCTGTCGCGGCCATTTTCCTGGCGTATCTTTACGGCATTGAACTTTCAGGAGTCATGGTAGTGACGGTCTTTCTGATGGCGATGATTGCATCAATCGGAGCGCCAGGTATGCCTTCTGCATCAATGTCTGGCATGCAGATGGTCATGCTGGCTATCGGCATTCCCTTGGAGGCGATCGCGATACTGCTCGTGATTGAACGACCGCTGGACACGATCCGCACATCTGTCAATGTCGAAGGCGACCTGATTGGCTCTCTGATCGTTGACCGATATCTTAAACGTTAGCCAAGCGCTCAGTCGCGCGGTAGCACGTCCTGCAGAATCAATCTGGCGAAGTAGTGCAGAAACTCTTTATGATTTGCCGTCACCTGCTGGCGAGTTAACGAATCGTCACCTTTTTTGCTGACGATGAACTGATAACAATTGGTGAGCGTTTCACCACTTCCCACCAGTTCGCCAATATATTCATTTAGAAAATCATGCAGGTCCGGCAGGTCCGACTCATCAATCCCGGATCGATCTGGATCAAGTACGGCATTGCCCCAAACGGTCGCAATCATGACCTGGAACTTCTCTTTATCTACAAACTCATCAGCAATCCGGCAACGATTGATGATCTCTTCAACTGCGGGAGTGAATCTGCTTCTCATTTCCTTTATAGGCATACTTTTTTTGGGACTTGCACCTGTGCGTCTGGATTCTAAACTACCCTTCATGGATGCGGTATCTGAAACTCCCGGACAGCGAAAAATTATTCATGTCGATATGGATTGTTTCTATGCGGCTGTTGAGATGAGAGACAAGCAGGAACTGCGAGGCATTCCACTTGCGGTCGGTGGCTCTGCCGATCGCCGCGGCGTGATCGCCACCTGTAATTACCAGGCTAGAGAGTTCGGTGTGCATTCAGCAATGGCAACCGCCTATGCCCGGAGACTCTGCCCAGACCTTAAGGTGGTTCCGGGACGAATGTCGTACTACCAGGAAGTGTCTCGCCAGATCAGGGCGATTTTCAGACGATATACAAGGCTTATCGAGCCACTTAGCCTTGATGAGGCGTTTCTGGATGTCACTGATACGACGCTCTGCCATGGCAGCGCAACGCTAATGGCTGAGGAGATTCGGGGGGCAATCAAGCGAGAACTGAATCTAACGGCATCCGCGGGTGTTGCACCTAACAAGTTCATCGCCAAAATTTGCAGCGATGAAAACAAACCCGATGGTCAGTTCGTTGTTACCCCTGCGGACGTCGACAATTTCTGTCGGGATCTTCCGCTACGAAAAATTCCGGGCGTAGGGAAAGTGACCGTGAAAAGGCTGGAAGGAATTGGCCTTAAAACCTGCAAAGATGTTCGGGCGCTCGGCGAGGAAGAATGTGTCAGGCGTCTCGGGAGCCTGGGAGCCCTGCTGTATAAAAGGTCGTTTGGGATCGACAATCGGGAATTAACAACCCAGTGGGTTCGTAAAAGCGTTAGCGTTGAAAGAACCTTCCCTGAAGATATCCCGTTTTGTGAACAGGCCGAAGAGCCACTACACAGTCTTTACATCGAACTGGAACGAAGGATGGAAAAACATGCTGAACGCCGGATTAAGAACCAACAAGTAAAACTCAAGTTTGCCGATTTCACCCAGACGACCATCGAACGTTCGTCGGGCAGTCTGGAAATCAGTCTTTTCTCAGATTTGTTGCCCCTGGCCTGGGAGCGAGGCCATGGTCAGGGTATCCGATTACTGGGGCTGGGCGTTTCCTTCCGTGATGACGGCGTGATAGCCGAAGAGTCGCAGATGACACTTTTTTAGCCCGATTCCTATACTTCGCCAGTGCTTCCAGTATGATTGTCGCCTTTTCTGCAAGCACCCCAACGCCATATGCGCAAAACAAAGATCATCTGCACGATCGGACCTGCGACAGACAGCTACCCCATGCTGGAGAAACTCTCCCATGCGGGTATGGATATCGTCCGCCTTAACATGTCCCATGGCACTCATGAGGCGGCCGCGCAGGTCATAAAATCAGTTCGAACCTTGAACCGTAAAGCGAAGACACCCGTCGCAGTGATGCTTGATACACAAGGTCCCGAAATCAGAACCGGGGATATTGCGAATGACCTGGAAATGAAGAATGGTTCCGTTATTACTATCAGTGTCCGCGACAGTATTGATGTCGAGGAGTCATCCTTTCACATCAACTACGACGATTTGATGAACACGGTGGACGTTGGTGACCGAATTACCGTCGATAACGGCATCATCAACCTGCAAGTCCTGAGGAAGAATGAGAACTCCACCATGGACTGCAAAGTCATTGATGGTGGAATCCTGAAGAGTAAAAGACATGTAAACCTGCCTGGGATACGGGTCAACCTGCCGGCCATTACGAAGAAGGACCGCGCTGACATCCTTTTCGGTATGGAACAGCAGGTCGACTTCATCGCGCTTTCCTTCGTCCGCGAGGCGAACGACATTCTTGAATTGAAAGAGCTGATGGGTGACAAGGCAGGCAAGATCAAAATTATCGCCAAGATTGAAGATCAGTCAGGTGTTGAGAATATTGACGAAATAATTGCAGCTGCAGACGGAATAATGGTCGCGCGTGGTGATCTGGGTGTAGAGATCAATGTGGCGGAATTGCCGAATGTTCAACGGCGGATAGTTCAGCTGTGTGCTGAAGCAGGCAAGCGAGTCATTGTCGCAACCCACCTTCTGGAATCAATGATCGTCAACCCGATTCCTACCAGGGCAGAAGTTACAGACGTCGCCAATGCTATCTACGAAGAAGTCGACGCCGTGATGTTGTCCGGCGAGACGACGGTAGGAAAACACCCCGTTCGGTGCGTGGAACAACTCGACGAGATTGCTGAAGCAACCGAGCCATTCACAGGTCTTGGATTTACCAAGCAGCTGACAGAAACGAATGACAAGCAGAGTCTGGCGGTGACCGCCGTTCAGCTTGCAGAGACTCTGGGCGCCAAAGGAATTATCGTCATCACCCGGCGTGGTTTGATGGCAGATTATGTGACTAATTGTCATCCACAGAAAACCAGGATCTTTGCCTTTACCAATGATTCCCAGACCCGGCGCCGGCTAATTCTTAACCGGAACCTGACACCTTACCGAACGGCATTCAGCTCCGACCCTGAAAAGACCCTACAAACCTCTTTTGATGTGCTTAAAGAGCGCGCCGGATTACAAAGCAACGACAAAGTTGTTGTGATCTCCGACGTGCTGGCAGGCACGGGCATTGAAGCTATCCAGATCCGGCACCTTCCCTGACCTGTTACCTGAACGCTTAACTAAACAAAAGTTGTGCGACATCCTGGTAGTCCGAAGCGAAATGGACCTCCAGGTTTTCTTTCAGGTAATCCGGCATCTCGTCATAATCCCGTTCGTTGTCTATCGGTAGTATTACTTCTGCTATTCCAGCCCTTTTGGCAGCAATAACCTTTTCCTTGACCCCGCCAACGGGAAGCACTTTACCCGTCAGGGTTAACTCGCCGGTCATCGCCACGTTTCGGGTGATAGGCTTACCTAGGGCCAGTGACGTCAGTGATGATGCCATCGTTACTCCGGCGCTCGGACCGTCCTTCGGCGTTGCGCCCTCCGGCACATGCAGGTGGATCATCGCCTTATCAAAGAAGGTTTCCGCGATCCCCAGGTGTTTCAGGTTTCCGGCCACATAGCTGTAGGCGATTTCTGCTGATTCCTGCATAACGCTACCCAACTGACCGGTCTGTTTGAAGCCTCGGTTACTGTCGTGAACTACCGATGCTTCTACCGCAAGTGTGGTGCCGCCCATCGAGGTCCAGGCCAATCCGTTAACGACACCTACACCCTTTCTAGGACTTTGCTTACGGAATACCGGTGCGCCAAGGATTTCCTCCACTTCTTTTATACCAATAAAGATTTTTTCTTTTGTTTTTCCCAGAAGATGAACCACAGAGCTTCTGACGATCCGACCAAGCTGCTTGTCAAGATTTCGGACACCCGCCTCCCTCGCGTAGCCTTCGATCACCATCTTCAGCGCTGCGCTTGAAATCCTTAACTTGCTTAGCGGGACACGAGCACGCTCAAGCTGCCGCTTCCACAAGTGCTTTTTAGCAATGCCAAGCTTTTCTGACGTCAGGTAACCGGCCAATCTGATGACTTCCATGCGGTCCAGTAATGGACCTGGGATGGTATCTAGTTGATTCGCCGTGCAAACAAATAGAACTTTTGACAGATCAACTCGCAGATCCAGATAGTGGTCCAGAAACTCCGCGTTTTGTTCCGGGTCAAGCACTTCCAGCAATGCGGAAGCCGGATCTCCCTGGTAGGCAGAGCCAATCTTGTCGATTTCATCAAGCATGATGACAGGGTTTTGCACCCCGACTTCCTTGAGCGATTGAACAAGCTTCCCTGGCATGGCGCCGACATACGTCCGTCTGTGTCCCTTTATCTCCGCTTCATCTCTTATACCTCCGAGACTGAAGCGATAGAACTTGCGGCCCAGAGCCTCGGCTACAGACTTCCCGATGGACGTTTTTCCAACGCCGGGTGGACCAACCAGCAACAGGATAGAGCCAGAGATTTCACCGCGATATGCGCCGACAGCCAGAAACTCAATGATCCTCTGCTTAACGTCATCTAGACCTTCGTGGTCACGATCGAGAATTTGGCGTGCATGAGCCAGATCTAAGCGGTCTTCCGATGACACACCCCACGGCACCGAAGTGATCCAATCCAGGTAATTTCTGGTAACGCCGTACTCAGCTGACGCAGGCTCAAGGACCTGGAGTTTGTTCATCTCGTCATCAATCCGGTGCTGGACATGCTCAGGAATTAGCTTATCAACCAGCCGTTCCGCGAAGCTATCTGAATCAGACTCGCGATCGTCCTTGGAAATACCAAGTTCTTTCTGGATAACGCTAAGCTGCTGGCGAAGGAAAAACTCCCTTTGCTGGCCCGACAACTCTTCTTGTACCTGATCCGTAATCTTCGCCTGCAATCTGCTGACTTCGAGTTCCTTGTTGAGCAGCAGCAGGGCCTTTTCCATACGCGCCAATAGAGGAAATGTTTCCAGTACTTCCTGCAGATCGACTGCGTTCGCGGAAGTAATCGCCGCAGCAAAGTCCGTCAAAGGCGAAGGTTCGTTAGGATTGAAATGATTGAGATACTCTTTTAGCTCTTCGTTGTACAAAGGGTTCAGAGACATGAGTTCCTTGATGCCGCTAATCAGCGACATGGCATAGGCACGAAGTTGACTATCATCGGCATCCGCCGCTTCATTGGGGTACTCAACACGAACAATATAAGGCGGTGTTTTTCTGATCCACTCTGTAATGCGAAACCTTCTAAGTCCCTTAGCAATAAACTGAATCTTGTCTTCAGCGAGGTGAACCCGCAGTACCCTGGCGACGCAGCCAATCGAGGCAATATCTTCGGGTCCGGGGATTTTATTCTCGCCAGGCACTGCATAGCTGAGGGCAACCAGTTTGTGTGCACTATCAGCAACAACCTTGATTCCTTCTCCCCAGGGGACCTGGTCAACCACAACCGGTTGAACCAGCACCGGGAAATAGGGTCGGGATGCGAGGGGAATTAGCTGCAGCGTTTCAGGCAGAATCTCTTCGGGCCTCGCCGGTGGCGACGCTTTGTCTTTTGGAATAAATTCCGTACTGTTTTCGGGTTGGTTCATCACTTGGCTCGTCACTATGGCAGTTGAGTCCTTATGTTGGGATGAATTTCACCTTTTCAAGTAGCGCCCCCTGAACGTTCATGGACTAATTGCTGGCAGATCAAGCCAGCCACTATTAGCGTAAGACCCGCGGTGGTAGCCAAGGTTACTGGCTCTTTCAGAATGAAATGGATAAAAACGAGCGAAATAAACGGCGAGAGAAAAACCAGGTTGCTCACCCGAGAGGCGTTATTGCTTAGCTTCAGCGCTGTGGACCAAAAGAGGAATCCTGCAGCCATTTCCGCCACGCCCACGTAGCTGGCCGCTAGCACTCCATTAAATGGCATTTCGAAGTCTGAAAACACATAGCAGCCGGCGGCGGTGACCGGCAACGCGACAAGAAAATTCAGGCAGAGGCCCACCATCGGCTCGCGGCCGTCTTTGATGTTAAGTATCCAGTAGGCCGCCCATACAAAAGTAGATAACAGAGCGAGCACCACCCCAGTAGAATTCTCTACTTGCAGTGACGTGAAGTTCCCCCCTGTTGCGATGATCACCACACCGACATAACAAACACCGGCTGCGACGAAATCTATGCGTTGAATCTTTTGCTTCAGAAAAACCACTGCCATTAATGTCAACACAATAGCCCAACTGTAGTTAATGGAGAGCGCGACCTGTGCCGGCAGCAGATCATAGGCGCGAAACAAAAGATGGTAGTAAACGATGGGATTAAGCAGCCCTGCCAGTAGCGTGAGCTTCCAGTGGCTACAAAAATTACGGACTAGTGTCGTGACACCAAACTTAAACAAGACCAGGGTGAGCAGGATCACCGATGCTGTCAGCGTCGCAAAGAACAGCAACTGATAAGTATCGACCAAAGACAGTGCAATCTTGAAGGCAGTAGCAACAGTTGACCAGCAAAGTACAGCGCCTAATCCAAATAGCAGCGCACGGTGGTCTGGGGACAGGTTACTCAATTAAGTGCTGCCCGGGGCCGTGGTCAACAGCATTACTACAGGTCATTATCTATGTGCATTAAGTCGTTATTATGGTCGCCGATACCAGTACCCGATTAACTAAGGATTTTACTGTCACTTCGTGAAAGTCGATTGAAGCGTACCAGAAATCTAAACAAAGCAGAAAGGGATAGCCTGCCGAACCGATACATCCATGCTTATCCTTATCTGAACCAGCAATTCTGGCCCCATCAGGGGCTGCAGGCACCTGCATATCGATTCAATGGTATGTCAGAATAGACCTCAATCTTAGCTTTTGAGTTTGAGCCCTATGAGAACTGTATGCTTTGCTTTGCTTGTTATAGCGGCATCGACGGCTGGGAACTCGTTTGCAGATCCTGCCCGTTACGATCTGATGATTCACAACGTCACCACAATCGATCCGATTGCAGGTCAGCGTGAGAATCAATCCGTATTCATCGAAGACAATAAAATTATTGATGTTATCGATAGTGCTGGGGTTTCGGCGAGTTCGGTTTCTGTCGATCTCGCTGGCAACCTAATAGCTGCCAACATAATAGACGGTGGTGGGCGCTTCCTGATACCCGGTCTTTGGGATATGCATGTTCACATCGTCTATGAACCAAAACTGACTGAGCAAATGCCAGCGCTATTCCTCGATTATGGCATTACGAGTGTCCGCGATACCGGCGCGTTGCTTGAAAAGATTGCACCAGAGATTGACCGTTGGCGTCAACTGGGTAGCGAAGCGCCCGATATCTTCTTTAGTGGCCCACTGCTGGATGGAAGCCTTGTCGTTTATAACGGCGAAGGCCGAACGGAGATAGGCGTTGCCAACAGCACGGCATCTATCGCAGAAGCTCAGATCAAGAAACTAAAGGCAGCAGGTGTCGATTTCATCAAGATTTATGAATTGGTCAAACCTGACGTATTTCAGGCGATGGTTGATGCCGCTACGCGCGAGCAACTACCCATCGCGGCTCATGTGCCACTGTCGATGAGAGCAGATACAGCTGGACCACTGGTTGATTCAATGGAGCACCTGCGCAATATCGAAATAGCCTGCGCTGACAATGCAGACGAACTTCACGCGTTGCGGACCAATACGCTGAACCGGCCAGGCAGTCGTTCAGGCCATGAAGTTCGCGGCCACTTGCACAGCAGCCAGCGACCACTAGCGCTGGAAACAGCCAACCCCCGGTCTGATCGGTGTCAGCGAGTCATTCAAACGCTAACCGACACGATTCAAGTACCCACGCTGAGGCTTAATACCATCACCCGCTATTCACCGACACTGCGCAATGACTGGCTGATACAGCTTGAGCGATTACCCAAAGATCTAGCTAAGGACTGGCGTGAGTCAGCTGATTATTGGGCGGCAAAACCCTCGGCACTCGGCTATCTAATGTCAGATTGGAGTCTTGAGTTAGTCGCGGCGATGCTGCAGCAGGGTGTACCCATAGGTGCAGGTACGGATACGCCAATAGCACACGCGATTCCAGGGTACAGTTTGCACACAGAATTAGAGCGTTTGGTTGATGCCGGACTCACGCCACAGCAGGCGCTTCTTGCTGCAACTATACGCCCGGCTGAGTTCTTTAAACTTAGTGGCTCAATGGGGCAAATCCGCGCAGGTATGGAAGCAGACCTGGTTTTACTGCGCAAGAACCCGCTCGTGGATATTCGGCACAGCCGCTCAATCGAGGCCGTGATTTCAAATGGCATACGCGTTAGATGAACCATTTTCCCGACATGTCACCCCACCTGCCAAGGGTCTGGCCAACATCAGACAGTACCTGATCGCCAGGCCAGTGGCCGAAAAGGTTGAGAACAGGCAAAATAAACCTCGTTTCCTAAAGATCAGTCATGTGCGATTTTACCTGAGTCTCATTCAGGTCTAGGATGCCATGGCCTGGTGTCCATTTAGGTTAGGTGCTCAATAATAATCGTGACGTTGAGCTGTTGACTTACAGACTATTGAGTTGATCATTAAGAAAATTTCGACACCCGGTAGACATGTTGTACTCTCAGTAAATCAGCACGATGTTAGTGGCTAAAGGCTATTGAAATAACTTTTTTAAAGTGACGCAGGAGAGAGTATGAGCTGGCAGAAGTTTCACCCGGATAGCCTTGCGTGGCGTGAGAGTGAAAATCGACAAGAAAAACTGATTACCGAAGAACCTTCAGGCCTAAAGCAGGTCATGTTCAACAGTGGCGCAACCTTTAATAGTGCATCCACCACTTATGGTGTGCTGTTGCTCGTCGTCAGTGGTGGGCTGCAGTTGGACGATGGTCAGGAAGTTAAAAAAGAAGACCTGCTGTGGATTCCTGCTCGCACGGAAAAGGGAACCGTCACTGGTCGCTGTCTGGCGGGTACCAGTGTCTTTGAGTTGCAGGTTAGCACCCCGTTGGGGCCAGCGGAAATCACCCTGATAAAAAAACAAGCGTTCGCGTGGCAGTCGTTCGATGATCCTGCAGGTAGACCAACACAACCGGTCCAGGTCTTGATGGAGGGGAATCTTTCCATCCTGCGCACACGTTTTGTACCGGAATACACTGCCGGTGACCACTGGCATGACTTTGACACCTGGTACTTTATCACCGATGGCGACATGCGCTTCGGGCACGAGGGCGTGTACAAGACGGGTCAAGTAAGGCAGGTGACAGGTGGATACAGCTATGGCCCGGAAGAACCCGGTGACGATGGCGTTGAGTTTGTATTGGTGAGTATTGGCGGGCCCGTTATGCTTCACTGGGCAGATATGGAGCCAGCGCCAAAGGGACAGTTACAGTAGCCGGTTATTTTCCGAAGTGGTTATAAAACGTTTTTCTCCAAGGATTTCTCCAAGACCCCAAAGAATAAGCCTAAGTTCAGGCATTTTCTGACATTATAAAAATTAGTCATTGGGATCACAAAGGCATCACCTTTGTATGCAGTTTTTTACATTTAAAAGACTAAACTTAAAGTCACGGAATCACTACCGCGCCATGAAGAAAGGGGAATGAAACCATGAGCCACCACTTTCGAACAATTGAAGTTTACCCAGCAGAATTCGGAGGAGTAACATGCTAACAACATCAAATATTGTCACCCTTCGCAACGACTATTATATTGATGCGCAACAAAACCTGCCGATTAAGCGTGGCCCGGAAGATAACCGAAGTGAAATCCGCGTAGCTTCCCGTGAACTCCTGTTTGTCCAGATCACGCAATCAAGCAAAAAGAAATTGATTGGCAAAACAATGGCGTGCAAGGCAGTCAACGCATCTGGCCATAGCATCATGTTTCTTGCAGAGGATCATATTCCTGTCGGTTGTCTGCTTGACCTTTGGGTTGATGCCCTACCGCGCCTCGGAAAATATTTCCTTTCAGGTGTTGTCTGCCG
>Ga0233435_1001705_pt1 | contig 20493 bp, 21 predicted proteins | sample SI_122_August201_3_FD_182735 | JGI IMG/M metagenome (GOLD analysis project Ga0233435, IMG submission 182735) | Seawater microbial communities from Saanich Inlet, British Columbia, Canada - SI_122_August2016_135_MG | ecosystem: Environmental > Aquatic > Marine > Inlet | place: Canada: British...
CTTATCGATTAACCCCCCCCCCCCCCGAAGCAAGCGTACTGTCCTTCAGGATTGGTCAGCGATTTGGGGTCAACGTAGGGGTTGCACTGATCGAATTGATGCGCAGAGTCTCAGAGCTTGAACAGAGACTCACAGAAACCGGTTATTGTAATGGGAGCGGGAGGCCATGCAAAAGTGGTCACTGAAGCACTCAGATTATCAGGCAGAGAAATCCTCGGGTTTGTGACCCCTGATTTGGAAGCTGGCACAGGGTTTTGTGGCTCAACCGCGCTTGGTGATGATGCTGTCATATTTGACTACTCAGCTGATGAGATTGAGTTGGTAAACGGAGTGGGTGTTTTGCCTGGTCAGTATCTTCGTTGGAAGTTGGCCTCTACTATGCGTGAGAGAGGCTACATCTTTTCTACTGTGATACATCCAAATGCAACTATTACTTCAGAGGTGACGATAGGTGAAGGTGTGCAAGTGATGGTTGGTGGTATCATCCAACCAGGTAGCGCGATAGGGGATGACACAATCATCAATACGGGTGCAATAATCGACCACGACTGTGAAATCGGAAAGAGTTGCCATATTGCTCCAGGTGTTGTCTGTAGTGGTGGGGTTAAAATAGGGCGAGAGAGTCATATCGGTACAGGGGCAAATATTATACAGAACATTACGGTAGGTAATCGGTGTGTGATTGCAGCTGGAACTACCCTCTACCGAGATATAAAGTCCGGAATGAGAATTAGGCAGCAGATGAAGATAGTTATAGACGAGACTGATATTGAGGTTTAGTTATGCGCGATTGGAGAAAAGTCATCATGAAACAATCCAATACCATGGAAGAGGCGATTGAGGTTCTCGACAGAGAGGCTTTGCGGATCGTCATGGTAGTGGACGAGTCAGATCGATTAGTGGGAACCATTACAGATGGTGATGTTCGTCGTGGTCTGCTTCGACACTTAGGGATGAATTCAAAGTTGCATGAATTTATGTTCAGAGAGCCTACTGTTGTCACAGCTGATGAACAGCGTGAGGATATTCTAAATAAAATTCAGTCTCTTGATCTACTGCAAGCTCCTGTGGTCGATCAAGATAGACGGGTTATTGGGCTTGAAACACTACAGCATCTGCTGAAAAAAAAACGCTACGACAACCCCGTGTTCCTAATGGCTGGTGGTTTTGGAAAACGTCTCAGACCTCTCACGGATCACACACCTAAGCCGCTTCTCAGTGTTGGCGGTAAACCGATTCTTGAGACGATCATTAAACAATTTATTCAGGCCGGATATCATAGATTTTATATCTCTACCCATTACAAAGCGAAGATGGTGCGTGACCATTTTGGGGATGGCAGTAACTGGGATGTTACAATTGAGTATGTGCACGAAGATGAGCCACTAGGGACTGCCGGGGCACTTGGCTTGCTGCCAGATAGCATCCAGACTTGCCAATCCTGATGATGAATGGTGATTTGTTAACCAAGGTGGATTTTGAAGAGTTACTCGACTTTCATATTGAAAATAAAGGTGATGCTACCATGTGTGTGCGAGAGTATGACTTTCAGATACCTTATGGTGTAATTAAGGCTAAAAATCACCATATCCTCTCTATTGAGGAAAAGCCGATACATAGTTTTTTTGTCAATGCAGGTATCTATGTGTTAAATCCTTCGATGCTGCAGGAGGTAGACGGTGTTAGTTATTTAGATATGCCGCACCTGTTGGAGAAAAAGATAGATAGTTCTGGTCAGGTCAATATGTTCCCAGTGCATGAATATTGGTTAGATATTGGGCAGATGAAACAGTTTGATCAAGCGCACAGGGATATTGATAAGATTATTTTGTAAGTAATTTGTTTGGTCCATGTTTATTGTCGCAGTTCGCTAGTCAAAACTATGCACTTTAGTGCAAGGCTTTAGCTGCTACACAGCTATGGTAGTCTAGGGTAATGAAGGAGCATAGGCGAACAGGGCATACAGTAACAATTTTGATGGTTCACTTGGTGTGGGTAACGAAATATCGTTATCCAGTACTGAAAGGGGATATTCAGAAGAGATGTCGAGAGTTGCTGATTCAGATATGTGATGCCGAGGATGTGCGAATTCTGAAGGGAGTAGTGAGTAAGGATCATGTGCATATGCACATTGAGTATCCGGCAAGGCTGTCAATCAATAACCTTGTGAAGAGGTTGAAGGGGAGGTCATCGAGGATATTACAAGGTGAGTTTCCAGAGTTGAAAAAGCGATACTGGGGCAGGCACTTTTGGGCGATAGGATATGGTGGATGGTCTACAGGAAATATTACTGATGAGATGGTTCAAGAATACTTGGAGCACCACAGGGATTCATCGAATGAAGATACAGGAAACATTATCCTTGAGTAAGGGGGCGGACTTTCAGTCCGCCGTAGCAACCTATGGACTTTCAGTCCATAGTCGTTGAGTAAGTTCGATTATTAATAGGAGAGATAAAGATGAGCAGTTTTTTGAAAGGTAACTACAATATTGATGCTGTTATCAATGATGACAAAAAAGAAAAAAAAAATGAATTTCGTGAGAAAGCATTAAATAGTATTGGGGGAAGTATGGTATTTGTAGAGAGAAAAAAAATGACATGGAATGGATCCGATGAAGGTATTAATGATGATGGTGTGACAGGGAAGAAGTAATGACTACGGAATCTTTTTCTAAAGTTGTTTCATCAATCACAGATATAGGGTCAGATTGGCATAAAGCTGATATTGTTTATAATAATATAAAGAATATAAAATTTATGCGGAATAATGTTGATAATTTGCAGAAATTATCTGGACTAAAGAGAAATAGTGCCGTTGTTGTTAGTGCAGGACCAAGTTTGCACTATAGTAATACTCTGGAAACCTTGGCAGGCTCTGATTATAAAGGAAATATTATAGCTATTGATGGTTCGTATGTTAAGTGTCTTAAAGCTGGCATTGTGCCAGATTATATGCTGACTTTAGATCCACACCCAACTCGGATAGTTCGATGGTTTGGGGACCCAGATTTTGAAGAAAATATGGAGAATGATGACTATTTTTCTCGTCAAGATCTTGATATAGATTTTAGGGATAACAGCATTCGACAGAACCAAGAAAATATTGAATTGGTTAATAAGTATGCGGATCAAACTAAATTAATTATCGCATCTACATCTCCCTCTAATGTGGTAAAGAGGGCCAATGCAGCAGGGTTTGACATGTATTGGTGGCTACCTTTGGTGGATGACCCTGATCAAGAAGGGAGCCTGACTAGAGAGATGTATCAATCATCAAAATTACCAGCAATGAATACGGGCGGTAATGTAGGAACTGCAGCTTGGGTATTTGCACAGTTTTGGTTGAATATAGATAAAGTAGCTGTGATTGGAATGGATCTAGGGTATAAAAAAAATCTTCCATACAATATGACGCAGACATATCCAGAGTTATCAGCAATGATTGGAGATGAAGATCTGAGCAGTGATTACTTTCCTGAGTTTAAGAACCCATTGACTGGTGAGGTGTTTTATACGGATCCAACATATTTTTGGTATAGACAGAATATTCTTGATATGATTAGTAATACAGATTCTATATTGTATAATTGTACTGAAGGTGGGGTACTATTTGGCGACAATGTCAAATGTATTAAATTAATAGATTTTCTATAGGTAATTTTATTGTGGCGTTGAAAATATTATTTGTTAACCCTGTCGTTAGAGAAGAAGATGTTCCTCGGCATATTCCGTATGGAATGGCTATATTGGCAGAGATTGCGCGTAGAGATGGACATTATGTACAAGTTTATGATGCGAACGCATGGCGGAAGAGTGATAACGTCTTAATACAAGTATATCAGGCTGATAATTGGGATGCTATTTGTATAGGGGGATTAACAACAACCTATCGGTTTATAAAAAAAGCTTGCCAGTTGGCTGGTGAAGTATCGCCTGATAGCAGAATCATTGTTGGAGGTGGTTTTTTTACCAGTATGCCTAGGGATATTATGAAATGGATACCTAATATATATATAGGTATTATCGGTGAGGCATACATCACTTTTCCTGAAGTATTATCCGAATTCGAGAAGAAAAATGACAATTGGGAGCAGTGCCTTGGAGTTGTTTATAGGGGGGGGGATGGTAGTATTCATGTTAATGAGGTTCGTCCAAATATAGATAATCTTGATACAATACCCTTTCCTGCTTGGGATCTATTTCCATTGGAGGAGATATATTTTAATAATTCTGAGTCTCTATTTAGTGAGGAGGCATTTTTATCTAAACGCCGTATCGATATTAATGCAAGTTATGGTTGTAATTTAGTCTGTCGTTACTGTTGGCACTTGGGCACCACTGGAGATATGGTAACTACGGGTGAAGAGACGAGTGATCGTGATGTTACATTCACCTATGGACGTAATATTCGTTATCATTCAGCTGATTATATTATTAAAATGGTTAGATTCTTGAAGGAAACATACGATATAGATCAAGTTAATTTTCTGGATGAGAATCTGATGACCATGGATGTATATAGTAAAAGAACCTGGTTGAAGGAGCTCTGTAAAAAATGGATTGAAGCGGGTTTTCAGCCAGAGAGCAGAAAACATGGTGTATCACACGATAGTGTTGAGAATACAGGTATATTTTGGAGTGGTACCAGTCATGCTGCACTACATACACCAGAAATTCTTGATTTAATGTATAAAGCGGGGTGCACACACCTGGTTTATGGATTAGAGTCATTTGATAAGAAGATACTAAAAAAACTGGGCAAAGGCTCAACCCCTCAAAAGAATGAAGAGAGTATTGATGTATGTATGGAATCAGGAATTAAACCTATTCCAAATATTATTATAGGTTTTCCTGAAGAGAGCTTTGAATCTGTACGAAATACAGTAAAGGCATTATTGAAGCTTGGAATACACGCAAAACCACATTTTGCAACTGCTTATCCTGGGTCTGAGTGGTATTATCGGTACAAAGACTCTATTCTTGAGCAGTATAATGGAGATTTAGAGGCATATATTTTAGATCTTGGGGATGCTAGTAAGATTACTGCAACAATTTCTCATAAATTTTCAGCAATGGATTTGTTAGGCCTGCAGAAAATTGTCTCTTCAAGAGATATGCGTTTGCTTGATCTGTCTGAAAGGCATTGGCATAAATCAGATGATACGATTTTACAAACTGCGAAGCCTGTTAGTGAGATGGAAAATTTCATACCTAAGAAGATCGCAACACCTTTAATGGATAATCTAAATGGACTCAATGATCTATGATGTTATGGATGAGCTTTCAGTGTTAGCGATAATCCCAGCTAGATCAGGATCAAAAGGTTTGCCGGGAAAAAATATTATTAATTGTGCTGGTAGACCGCTGATTTCCTGGTCGATAGTTGCTGCTGTTGAGTCTAAATATATAACTAGAGTAGTTGTTACAACTGATTCAGAAGAAATAGCTGAAGTTGCTAAAGAGTATGGTGCTTGGGTTCCATTTTTAAGAAAACCTGATTTAGCTAAGGATGACTCTAGTATTACGGATGTCGTCAATGATGTGATTAATAATATAAAAAATCAATTTCATCATGATTTAGTGATTTTGTTGCAACCAACATCTCCTTTGCGCACTTCAATACATATTGATGATGCAATAGATCTATATTTTAAGAAAAAGACTGGTAAAACAGATACATTGGTTTCAATATATGAAGTTGATTCTAAGTGTTTGTTAGCGTTTGGAATAAAAAAAGATAGTGGAAATATGTATAGTCATTTTGGCGTTGACCTGAAAAATCCAAGGCGTCAGAACTTGCCAAAATGTTATGCGCCTAATGGTGCTATTTACATCGCACCAACGAATCATTTTACAGGATTTTATTCAGAAAATACCATTCCATTTATCATGGATAATGAAGTCTCTATAGATATTGATTATATGGATGATTTAGAAAAGGCATCAGCTGTGTTGTCAAAAAATGATGTGAAATAAATAAATAGTTTTTTATTTAAATGTTATTTTCGAAATTAATTGGAACTATTATTTCACATAAGTTAGTGTGGGGTTTTCCAGGTAAAAGTGATGTCTTGATACTAGATAATAGTAGTAAGGATGTTATGTTGAAAATTTTCAGTTCTTGGTCGATATCTTTTATAAACACACGTGATATTGGTAATGATCGTAAAGAAATCAATGTGGTCGTTGTTTTCAGGTCTGTTCTAAAAGTTTTGTTTGATATGAATCTTTTTGACTTGAAATCATATTATGGTGCTTACGTTGATTCGTACATTAATATGGCACAGCCGAAGCTTCTTGTAACATATATCGATAATAACCGACACTTTTATTCAATTTCTGCGCTAAATGAAAGCGTAAAAACAATGTTTATTCAAAATTCCACTAGGTATTATTATGGCGCACTAGAGTATCTTGCTGAAAATGAAAATATAAGAAGTCAGTTAAAAGTAGACTATATGTGTACTCTTGGTGTTGATGTAGGTGATGAATATTATGGAAAATATATTCAAGGAAAAATTATTCCTATAGGTAGTTTAAAGAATAATATGATTCCTAATGATGCTGTGATTAAAAAACATGGAACTATTGCTTTTTCATCACAGTATAGACAGGACTCTGGAAAAGGCATATTTACAGATAAATGGTATTCGTATGATGATTACTTTAATAAGCCAACTAGGTTTATTGTTCGTTACCTTATTGAGTACGCCAAAAAGAATGGAAAAGAGTTTTTTGTTATACCGTGTTCAAAAGATAATGATGGAATGGAGCAGGAGTTTAAGTATTACAAGAAACTAGTTGGGGAAGAGTGCTCTTTTTCACGCTACACTTACGAGGGATTTGATGGTAGCTATTACGACGTCGATTCAGCTGAAGTTTTAGTTACTCTTGATTGTACTATGGGTTATGAGTGCATAGCTCGTGGTGGTAAAAATGCTTTCTTTCCTATAAGAAGTTATATGATTGGGCAAGATAAGCCGTATAATATGGATTTTGGTTGGCCAAGAGAATACCCTAATGAAGGACCATTCTGGAGCAATATCCCTAATACTATCGTATTCGATAGAATACTGGACCATCTATTTCTGATAGATGATTTTGAATGGAAAGAAGAGTTAAAATCATATAATACTGATAATATTATTACCTATGATCCAGGTAATTCAGTATTACAATCAGTGCTAGAAATAGAACTTGGAAAATCTTGATTAATTGATCTAACAGATTCTTCTGCTTATTCAGTTTAAAGACGCGATACAATTGCTGTTGGAAACAATAAAACCTAAATGAGGATATAAGGTAAGAAATAAAATGACGAATATACTAGATACAGGTATACGTAATGCTCGTAATGTACATCAATACACCATTGGTAATGGAGCAATTCATGACCTTTCGAAACTGCTGGAAGGGCGAAGAGCAACTAGGCAACCGGTTGTATATTTTATTGATGAGTTTTTTCAAGACGACATTCATTTTCAGACTAAGCTGAAAGTACAGTCTGAAGATAAACTATTTTTTATCTCGACTAAAGACGAGCCAACTACAGAGTACATCGATAGCCAAGTCACCAATTTGCGCAAACATGGTATTATTGTTCCATCGGCCATTATCGGTATAGGAGGTGGTACTACCATGGATGTTGCTAAAGCTGTATCGAATCTGATGACCAACGGCGGAAAGGCAGAAGATTATCAAGGGTGGGATTTAGTTAAGCAACCGGGAATTTATAAAATAGCAATCCCTACACTCTCTGGTACAGGTGCAGAAGCAACCCGTACCTGCGTAATGACTAATAAACAATCAGGTCTAAAACTGGGAATGAATAGCGATTATACGGTTTTTGACCAGATTATCATGGATCCGGAGTTAACAAAAACTGTCCCTAAGAACCAATATTTCCATACTGGAATGGATGCCTATATTCACTGTATTGAGGCACTCAATGGTAGTTACCGCAACGCAATCGGAGATGCCTTTTCGGAGCAGACTATCATACTATGTAGAGATGTTTTCAATACAAATGAGATGATGTCAGATGAAAACCGCTCCAAAATGATGGTAGCCTCTTATCTCGGTGGCTGTGCCATTGCAACCAGTTATGTTGGTGTGGTTCATCCATTCTCTGCAGGCCTGAGTGTTGTGCTTGGAATACATCACTGTATTGCAAACTGTATTACTATGAGAGCAATGGAGGAGTTCTATCCATCAGAATACAAAGAGTTCTGGAAAATGGTTGAGAAGCAGGGAGTGGATATTCCAGAGAGAATCTGTCGAAACCTAACCGATGAGCAGTATGATCAGCTTTACGCATCTACCGTAATACATGAAAAACCACTAACTAATGCTCTAGGTGAGAACTTTAAAGAGGTTTTGACTAAAGAGAAAGTAATTGATCTCTTCAAGAGGATGTGATTATGGCTGAGTATCACAAGTATATCTTTGATACAGATAAGCGCGAATTTGTTGGTTCGTTTGAGAATATGTATCAGCATGAGACAAAAGTAAACTTCGACTCTTGGCATCAGGAAGACTCACGCCAACTGAACAGAAAAATTGCACTAGCGATACTAGAAGAGTGGAATTTTCAAACCATTATTGATGTCGGTGCAGGAAAAGGTACGCTAACGCACCTTCTCAAGAAGAGAAACAATCAGGTGGTTGGTTTGGATGTTTCATCAACAGCAGTAGAAATGGCAAAGGCCAGATTTCAAGATATCGAATTTGATGTAGTTGATGTAAATGATGTCGGAAAAGTCCATGAGTATTGTGCAAGCAGATCAGAAAAGTGGGGGGGGGGGTAGATCTTGTGTTTACGTCTGAGTGCCTTTCCTATCTTAGAAACTGGCGTGAGTTTTTACACACAGTTTCACACCATGCTCGCTTCCTATTGGTGAGTTTGTATATTCCAGAAGATCCAATCGGTTTTGTGAAAAGCTCTGACATACTTGAAGCTGAAATCAGTTGCCATTTTGATCTTATCGAGAGTGTAAGACTGACTAAGAGCCGGTTTATTGTCATTTTTGCAAAGAGTCATGCAATTTAAAATTCCGTTCAGTGGTCGCGCGCACACCTACACTGAAGATGAAGTTCAGACTGTTATAGAAACGATGACAACGGCTGTGCCTCTCACACAAGGGCACTATCAGCAGGTCTTTCAGCAGAAGTTTAGCGAATATACTGGCGCAAAACGTGCCTTTGCGGTCAATAATGCAACGGCAGCGCTTGAGCTTTCAGCGCAACTATGTCAGTTTCAGGCGGATGATGAGGTTATTATCCCAGCGCATACATTTACAGCGACTGCCTACCCGTTTCTGAAAAAAAGTGCAAAGATTGTCTGGGCAGATATTGATTTGAAAACTCGTGTTATTACGGCTCAAACCATTGAGCAGTGCATTACAGAGAAAACAAAGGCCATTGTGGTGGTTCATCTCTATGGCTATTGCGCGGACATGCCTGCAATCATGGAGTTGGCCGAAAAACATGATCTGCTGGTGGTTGAAGATGCCGCGCAGGCCTTGGGGACAAGAGTTAACAACCAGATGGCAGGCACCTTCGGTGACTTCGGTGTGTTCTCATTTCACTCACACAAAAATATTACCACCTTGGGCGAGGGAGGAATGCTGGTTGTGAAAGAGCAAAAAATGGCTGAGATCATTCCTATGCTTCGTCACAATGGCCATTGTGGTTTTAACTTTGAACGTGAAAACTATTGGGCCCCGGCGATGGGCAATGTTGATCTGCCAGACCTGAATGGCAAGCCCATCTGGCCAAACAACTACTGCTTGGGTGAAGTCGAATGTGCCCTGGGAGTTAAATTGCTGGACCGAATCGACCAGATAAATATGGAAAAGCGTGAGCGGGCAATGTGTTTTATCGATTCCATGGTGGGGCTGCCAGAACTCGAATTCCATCGGGAAGATTCTAAACGGCACAACTATCATCTGCTGGTTGCCAGAGTATTAAATGGTAAACGTGATGCCTTCATGAGCAAAATGGTAGAAGCAGGTGTGCAGTGTGTCGTGCAATACTACCCGCTCAATCGTTATGACCTCTACAAGAAAGCGGGATATGGAGAAGCAGATTGTCCCAGCACGGATCAGTTTTTCGACAATATGGTCTCTTTCCCATTCCATCATATGATGAGTGATGAGGTCTTTGCAGAACTACTTACAATTACCAAAAAGGTCATTACCGATCTGCAATGAGTTTTTCCAATCTGACGGTATTGATCCCTGCACTGAAGAAGACAGTTGCCTTTCAGGATGATCTAGTAAAAAAACTGGCTGGAACCTCCCTTATTCAAAGAGCAATCAACAAGGCAGTTGAGTTAGGGGTGGAGAAATCAAATATTCACCTACTGACAGATTCAGAAGAGATACGCCTAATAGCAGAGCGAAATAGAGTGCAGAATTACTGGGATCCTGAGTTTGTCTGGGGTGGAACAGCATGTTTCGACAATGTTAGTGGTTACTTGAAACAGGTTGTCCAGAAATATGAATATACTCTGTTGCTTTCACCTTATGCCCCCTTGCTAACTGCAAATCTAATCAATAAGGCTATGCAAGCTCTGCTTGATAGTAAGAAGGATCTCCTTAAGCCGGTTAAACAGGTCAAAAGGCATCTGTATGATGAGAACGGCCAATCAATTGTTGAAGCTCTCTTTGGTGGTGTACTCGAAACGCACAGTGTAGAGTCCAAAGCATTCACACTGATGCGAACTAAGTTATTACAAAGCGGTGCTGACCAGAGACCATCTATTCTCTCATGGCCAGTTGAACACGATCTGATGGAGATCGAATCCTATCAGGATTGGTGGGTATGCGAAAAACTCCTGGTCAGAAAGAAGATTGTATTTCGGGTGATTGGCAATGAAAAAGTAGGTATGGGACACATCTACCGTGCCCTCTCACTCGCTCATGAGATTACTGATCACGAAATTATTTTCGCCAGCGACATCGAAAACACTGTTGCAGTAAACAAACTGGCAGGCTATGACTACTGGCTAGATATTTATGAGTCAGACAAAATTGTCGAGGACATAATCAACCTTAAACCAGATCTAGTGGTCAATGATATTCTTTCAACCAGTGAGGCAGATGTCTTGCCACTACAACAGAATGGCATCAAGGTTATTAACTTTGAAGATCTTGGAGAGGGGGCTAGGCTGGCAGATCTAACCATCAACGAACTTTATGATGATGCTCAATTTGTTGGTGATAACATTCTCTGGGGGCATCACTACTTCTTTGTAAGAGATGAGTTTCATGGTGCAAAGCCACACCGTTTCAAAAAACGGGTTGAATCCATCTTGTTGACATTTGGAGGTACGGATCAGCATGATCTTTCCAGCAAGATTTACCACGCTATTCAAGAATTTTGCAAAGAACGAAATATCTGCGTACATATTGTGATCGGCGCAGGTTATAAGGGTTACGATCAGTTGGAAGTCGAGGCCAGAGATGAACCTCTTGTTACTTTGACCAAGGAGACCGGTGTAATATCCAGTATTATGGAGCAATCTCAATTAGCTATCGTCTCCAACGGTAGAACTCTCTACGAGCTGGCACACATGAACATTCCAGCAATTGTAGTATCACAGCACGAGCGGGAAGATACCCACAGTTTTTCTTGTGAAGAGAATGGTTTTATCTCTGTTGGGATTTTTAAAAAAGGACACACAGAACTAGAGATTATAAAACAACTGACAAGGCTATTGGATGATGAGGCATATCGACATCAACTTTTTGAACGAACCACAAGATTTCGTTTCAATACCAACAAAAAGAAGGTAATAAAACGCATGTTGGCAGTACTGCAAAGCGATAGAGAAGGTCACCCACATTGACGACAGTTGCTATTATCCAGGCAAGAATGGGAGCAAGTCGACTGCCTAATAAAATGCTATTGTATTTGCATGGTTACCCAGTGTGCGAATGGGTATTCAGAAGAGTACAACAGGCAAAAAAAATCGATCAGGTGGTTTTTGCACTGCCAAACAGAGACAAGGACGATGTTCTTGCGTGGTACCTGGAATCAATAGGCGCAAGCCTGTTTAGAGGTAGTGAGACGGACTTGGTGGAAAGATACTATCAGGCAGCAAAGAAAGTAGGTGCGGATCAAATTGTTCGTGTTTGTGCAGACAATCCGCTCATCTGTGCTAGCGAGATTGACCGTCTCATTAACTATTTTAATTTCGAGTCATGTGACTACGCCTATAACCATATTCCTAGGGGGAATCGTTATCCGGATGGGTTGGGCGCTGAGATCTGTTCCATGCAACTGCTAGAAGAAATCCACCAGAAGGCAGAATCACCAGATCATCGCGAGCATCTTTTCAATACAATCTGGGACAACCGAACAGTTTACACTATCAAAACATTTGATCCCGTAGAGGAGATTGCCCATCCTGAGTTGAAACTAGATCTGGATACCATTGATGATTACCAGCGACTGCTAGAAAAACCCTACAGAATTAATATGAGTGCCATAGAGATCGCTCAAACAGCACTTGAAAATAAAGTGAACCTAATAAAATGAAGATTTCGGATCTGTTAAATAAAACACGTTGTCACAATGATGCTGTCAGGTATCCGTACATCATTGCAGAAGCCGGTGTAAACCATGAGGGAGATATGGATCTTGCCAGACGTCTGATTGTCGAGGCGGCAGAGGGGGGGGCGGATGCGATTAAGTTTCAGACTTACAAGGCCAGCACTATCGCCTCTAAGGATTCTCCAGCCTATTGGGATACGACAAAGGAGCCGACAGATAGCCAGTTCAAGCTTTTTCAGAAGTATGATAAATTCTGGAAAGGCGAATATGAGCAACTAAAGCAATATTGTGATGATGTTGATATCGAATTCATGAGTACTCCATTTGATGTTGAGTCGGCCAAATTCCTCAATGAGATGATGGATGTTTTTAAAATTTCATCTTCTGATATCACGAATAAACCGTTCATCGAATACTTATGTGATTTTGGTAAACCTATTATCCTCTCAACTGGTGCCTCCTACCTGCATGAAATTCAGGAAGCGGTCGAATGGATCAGTGCTAAGCAGGTCCCAGTTGCACTCTTGCACTGTATTCTCAACTATCCGACAGATGACCAGAACGCACACTTGGGTATGATCAAGGACTTGCAGAAAAAGTTTCCTGACAAGGCCATTGGATACTCTGACCACACTCTACCAAATGACATGAAAGTTTTGGAAGTGGCGACACTGTTAGGCGCGGTCATTCTTGAAAAACACTTTACGCATGATAAATCCCTACCTGGAAATGACCATTACCATGCTATGGATAAGGAAGATCTCAAGGTTTTTAATAAAAATCTTGATCAGATGTTCACCATTTTGGGTAATCAACAAAAACATCCACTGAGGACTGAAAATTCTGCACGCAATAATGCAAGAAGAAGCTTGGTAGCTGCCATGAATATTTGTGAAGGAACAATCATTAGTCGAGAACATTTAACTTGGAAGCGGCCTGCACATGGCATTAGCCCAAGACATATTGAAGAGGTGTTGGGCAAACAAGCGGGGAAGTTTATAGCAGAAGATGAAGTACTTCAGTGGAATCTTTTTATAAAATAGGTGATTTGTCTGTTGCAAGGTATATCCACTCATCTTTGAACATATAACAATGATAGGTACAACGAAAAAAAATCAAGTGTTAGTGGATGAAATTGACCATTACTTGAAGCAACTTTTTCCGATCAATCGTTCTATTACGGGTCCAGGTAATAGAGAAACTCTGCATATCTTACAGGAGATCGTGCCGCTTGAAATCAAGGAATACCCATCTGGCGCAACTGTTTATGACTGGGTAATTCCGGATGAGTGGCAAGTACTGGATGCTTGGATAAAAGACAGCGATGGCAACAAATTAGTGGATTTTCATCTCAACAATATCCATTTGGTTAGTTATAGTGAGCAAGTTAATAAAAAGATGAACTTTGAAGAGCTTAGGTCTCATCTTCACTACAGCGAAGAACTGCCGGAAGCAATTCCCTACCGAACCAGCTACTATAAGCGAGACTGGGGGTTTTGTGTTACCCAAGCACAGTATGATCTTTTGCAAGAAGCAGAAGGCCTGATGGAAGTCTATATCGATAGTGTGCTTGATTCAGAAGGGAGTATGAGTATTGGTGAGTTGTTGATCCATGGCAAATCAGAGCAGGAGATCCTAATCTCAACTTATATATGTCATCCATCACTGGCTAACGATAACCTGAGTGGTGTGGTTATGACTGCATTTATGGCTAGAGAGTTGCTTAAGCGAGAATGCCTGAAACATAGTTATAGAATTATTTGGGTTCCTGAAACTATTGGGGCTATTGCCTACTGTGCAATGAATGAAGCGCAGATGAAAAAAATTAAATCAGGTTTTGTAGTAACAACGGTTGGTGGCCCAGGGCAGTTTGGTTATAAACAAAGTTTTGATTCCAATCACCCTATTAATCCTGCTATTGAGGCTGTTTTTAAAGACGAAGAGATAGATTTCATTAAATACCCATTTGATATTCATGGTAGCGATGAACGTCAATATTCATCACAAGGATTTCGGATTAATACAGCCTCTATCTCCAAGGATAAATACTACGAGTATCCTTACTACCATACCTCATTAGATAATCTAGACTTTATTAGTGCGAAGTGCATACAACAAAGCCTAGAATTGCACCTGAAGGTGTTACACAAGATGGATTATGAGCGTGTATATCGGAGTAGATATAATACTTGTGAAGTGATGCTTTCCAAGCATAATTTATACCCAGAAGTTGGTGGAGCCTATCTGAATGAGGTAGGTGGTTATACAGATTTGGATTTAATTCTATGGATTCTGTTTTGGGTAAATGAAAACACAACGTTACGTAGTCTAGCACATCATCTTGGGGTTGATTTTGTGGTGTTAGAAAGTGTCGCTGAAATGCTGGTAGAAAAAGGGATATTAGAATATGTTTAAAGCTTATAGCTTAGGAGGTATGTGAGATGAGAGTTTTAATTTTTTCTGGGAGCCACCCTCGCCATACTTATGTGCATCAAGAAGTTTTACGGTCAGGAGCTGAATGTGCGGCGGTAGTAATGGAAAGAGAGTCTCTTGTTCCTCAACCACCAAATAATATTCATGATCGTGATGCGGATAATTTTATTCGACACTTCAAAGAACGAGATATAGTTGAGAGAAGTATATTCGGCACTGCAGTTCCGCAAGATATTTTCTGTAATATACCAACTTTTTATTGTAAACCTGAAATGCTGAATTCAAATGAAACGATCAATTTCGTTATGGAGTTTGATCCAGAGTTGGTCGTCATTTTTGGTGTTGATATAATCAAAGATCCGCTATTGAGTATGTTACCAAAGGATAAGATGAATTTGCACTTAGGATTGTCTCCATGGTATAGAGGATCTGCGACATTATTTTGGCCATTTTATTTCATGCAACCCCAGTATGTGGGAGTTACTTTTCATCAGATTGTGCCAGAGGCAGATGCAGGCGATATTGTTCACCAGTCTGTTCCTGAATTAATAAATGGTGATGGGATACATGATGTGAGTGCTAGGGCGGTAATACAAGCAAGAATAGATCTTTCAAAGTTATTGGATGTGTATATGAGGGATCGCCGTTGGGTAATGAGCAGTCAGCACTCGAGTGGTCGCCTGTTTTTAACTAAAGATTTTGAACCACATCACTTAAGGGTGATATATGATCTATTTGATAATGATATTGTTGATCATTATCTAAGTGGTAGCACACTAGGGAATTTACCGAAGCTGATTCGCCAAAAAGGTGTTTAATGATAAATCTTCCAGTTTTATGCGCATCTGCAGATACTGGTGCTCTTCGTTATTTTGATTCAATCAACGACAGACTTGATCTGCTGGTGGTCAATGATGTTTCCAAGATTGAAAAAATCAAGATAAAGGGAGTTATGACTGGTGGTGCGTTAGGCCGCACTATTGATAAAGATTTAATTAACTATTCGAAAAATATAAACAAACCATGTATTAGTGTGGTTGAACATTGGAGCTGGTATAGAAAACGGTTTGAGCTAAATGATGAGTTGATCCTGCCGGATTTTATTTTTGTGAATGATGATATTGCATATGCAGATGCCGTGAATGAAGGCCTGCCATCAGAGAAGCTCATCATTGCAGGCAATCCTGTACTTGAGTCGCTACTTTCTAGGGGCAAGGAACAACAGATTGACAGGAAGAAATTGCTATGTCGGTACAACTTGCCAAAAAAAAGAATCATCGTTTTTATATCTGAGGAGCTTGCTTCTGATTTTAACGGAAGCGATGATGGGCTTGGTTATGATGAGTTTATAGCTCTTGATCAAATGATCTCGCTACTGCAACCTAGTGACCACTTGGTAATTAAACTGCACCCGGAAGAAGCAGAAGAGAAATATAAGCACTTGAGAAACGGGCGTGTAAGCGTGCTCAGAAATATTGATATTCATTCTCTAAATATAATGGCAGATGTGGTTGTTGGTATGGCATCCATGTTGTTGCTTGAGTTGGCAATGCTTCGTTACGATGTCATCAGCTTTCGACCTAATGCTAAGAAGCAGTTTATTGGCGAACGCTTATTTGCAACTGTGGATGTTACTTCTCAAGAAGGACTCATGAGTATACTGAGATGTACACAGTATGTTGATGGAAAATTTAGAGAGCGATTTGATGGTTCATCTGCAAGAATTGCATCATTGATTAAGAGCATAATGGGATGAAAATCGTCGCCAGTATTCAAGCAAGAATGGGATCGAGCCGGTTGCCCGGCAAGGTGTTGAAGGATTTATGCGGCAAGCCAATGCTATTGTGGCATGTGGAGAGGGTGAAAAGAAGCCGTCTGCTTGATGATGTGATTGTTGCAACAACCACGAGTGAAAAAGATGATGAAATAGAATTATTTTGTGAGCAACACGCTATCTTATGTTATCGGGGTTCAGAGGACGATGTGCTTAATCGGATTGCCTCTCTTATTCGACATCATCATATTGATGTTCATGTTGAGTTTTGTGGGGACTCGCCACTGACAGACCCCCAAATTATTGATGAGTTTGTTGGCTATTATCTCAAGCATCAGCATAGCTATGACTATGTCTCTAATGCGATAAAAACAACCTATCCTCCCGGTCAAGAAGTGATTGTTTATCGAGGTGGTGTGCTCAGCGAACTGGACCAATCGCTGAGTACTGATGATCCAATGCGTGAACATGTTGGGTACAATATCATCCGATTTCCTGATCGGTATCGTCTGGCCTCTTTGGAGGCACCTGATTGGTTTTATGAGCCAGAAGCCTACCTTGAGGTGGATACGCTCACTGACCTTGAGATGATGAGGCAATTGATTGGCTATTTTACTGAAAAAGGTGTTGAGCATTTTACGCTATCACAAATACTGGATTTGTTAAGAAAACAGCCTGAAATCATGCATCTGAATAGCGCTGAACAGCGACGGTGGAAGTCATTGAGAGAAGATCCTAGTGCTTAAGGCGATGATATTAGGCTGTGGCCGAATTGCAGGTGGTATGAATCACGCTTTGAGCACGCACGGTGGGGCTTACCAAGCGCGAGGTGGTGTATCAATTGTTGCTTGTATAGATGCTGATCAAGAGCGGAGGCATAGTTTTTCTGAGGCCTATCGTTGTGAAGCTGAGAAAGATCTACATACAGCGATTGAGAAACACCAGCCAGACATTATTTCAGTATGCACACCAGACATTACTCACTTCTCTATCACTGAGCAGATATTTCAGGCGAAACATAGACCCAAAGTCGTCTTTCTTGAGAAACCTGCTTGTAGAACACAAGAGGAATTGGACCATCTCATTGGATTGACAATGCAGGTAGAAGTATCGATTGTGGTAAACCACTCCAGAAGGTTTGATCAACATCATCAGCAGTTAAGAGACCGAATTAGTGCTGGAGAATTTGGAGACCTTAGAAGTGCTTATGCTGCATACTATAGTGGTTGGCAACATAACGGCGTTCATATTATCGATACGCTCTCTTACTTATTTCATGATTCGATAATTGTAGACATGGTGACAAATGCATGGGAGAGTCCTTATGAGGGTGATCCGACTATGGAGTTACTAGCATGTTTCAAAGAACAAAATGCAAAAATTAATTTGACTGGATTTGTTGAAAGTGACTATCAACTTTTTGACATGGATCTACGCTTTAGTGAAGCGAGATTGCGTCTTGAAGATTTTGGCGAGAGGATCCTGTTGGAAACCAAGTATATCAATGAAATTGGTGAAAATGTAACTCAGATGGTTGACAATGGTTTGGGTAAAAAAACAGAGACTTCTATGCAGCAGGCAATTGATATGATCTGCCGAAGCATTGAAGAAAACGACCCAACATTGTTAGGTGGTTATCTACTGCAGGATGTAGCAGAAACCATGAAAACAATTTGGCAAGGCCAGGAAGAGTATGAGAAATATAGACTTAACTAGACCAGAGTTGGCGATAAATGGAGGGCAACCTGTCAGGGTGAAGCCATGGCTGGATAACTTCACAACCTCAGAAGAAGAAAAGCAGGCAGTTCTCCGTGTAATGGATAGTGGTTACATCTCGTTATTTGAAGGGTCACATACTCCTGATATGCCATTTTCATTCAAGGGTGGACCTGAGGTGCAGGCACTTGAAGATGAATGGAGTGACTATTATGGTATAAAGCACTCAATTTCAGTAAATAGTGCAACATCCGGGCTGTATGCTGCAATTGGTGCGCTTGAAATTGGATATGGTGATGAGGTGATCGTATCACCCTATACCATGAGTGCGTGTGCAATCGCACCATTGATCTATGGTGCAATTCCGGTGTTTGCTGATGTGGAGTTGGAGTCTGGTTCATTAGACCCCATGAGTATTGCAGAGAGAGTCACGCCAAGAACAAAAGCAATATTGGTAGTCCACCAGTTTGGCATACCCGCAGATATGGATGCCATTATGGCGATTGCCAAGGAGCATGGACTTAAGGTCATTGAAGACTGTGCTCAAGCGCATGGTGCAAAGTATAAAGAACAATATGTGGGTAGCATCGGAGATATTGGCGTATTCAGTTTGAATGTAAATAAGACAATTCAAACTGGTGAGGGTGGTGTTTGTATTACTAACGATGATGATCTGGCTTATCGGCTTCAACTCATCAGAAACCACGGAGAAGCAGTAGTAGGTGCGGCTGGGTATGAGAATATTGTGAATATTGCTGGCTTTAATTACAGGATGACCGAATTGCAAGCTGCAATTGCAAGAGAACAATTAAAAAAACTTGAGAATGTAAATGCTATTCGCCTGGAATATGTTCATCATCTGATAGATGGTTTGGCGGGCATTCCTTTTTTGAACCCAATGCTACCTCGTGATGGCTGCTATTCAACCTATTATGTGATGCCGATCCGATTCAGTAAAGGGATTTCAGGTGTAACAAGGAAAGAGTTTGTAACAGCAGCCAATGCTGAGGGTGCGTTATTCTATCAAGGCTATACGCATCCCTTGTATCTGCAACCGTTGTATCAGCAACGAATACTGTATAAAGAAGGATACCCATTTGCAGCACCTGTAAATAGAGAATGTACCATGAATTACCAGCAAGGAATTTGTCCAAACACTGAGCAACTCTATTTTCATGAGGTTATCATTAATGAGCATGTTAGACTGCCGCAGGGAATGGATGATATTAATGATTTGGTGGATATAATTAATAAGGTTTTATAGGATAAAAGTATGTATTTCTTGGAAGATGATGTGGTTGGTCTTAGGCCACTTAGTGTTAGTGATGTGGGTGACGAGTATATCGGTTGGCTGAATGATAAAGTGACTTGTGAAGGGAATTCACATTGTAAGCTGCCTTATACAAAAGAGCAGGCGGAGAAGTATATAGAGGGCATGAGGAATAGTAAGGATGATCTAGTATTAGCCATAATAGATAAGGAGAGTGTTGTACACATTGGTAATGCCTCCTTACAGGGTATTTCTTGGTTAAATAGATCTGCAGAATTTGCAATTTTGATTGGTAGTAAAAACCATAGAGGAAAGGGTGTTGGATTTCGAGTTGCTAGATTACTATTTGGACATGGTTTTAAACAGCTAAATTTGCATAGAATTTATTGTGGTACCTACGATAATAATAATGCAATGAAGAAGATAGCAAGTCGAATGAATATGAAAGAGTGTGGCGTAATGAGAGAGGCTGCTTTTAAAAATGGCCAGTACCTGGATGTGGTGATGTATGACTTATTAGACAGTGAGTACTATCGTTGATATTTTTACCAAAGATACTTTTCATTGCTACAATATTAGAAAAAATAGATTTTATGAAGAGAGCGCTATCGCCATGCTAATTATTTGTAGGAATTAGTAATTCTTAGGGAAATTCATTGAGAGCGCCAAGCAAAGCTAAGGCAATCAAGCTGGACAATCCAGCACAGGCAAAGCCTAACCAGCAGCCTGAAACTGAGCTAC
>Ga0233435_1001707_pt1 | contig 20455 bp, 21 predicted proteins | sample SI_122_August201_3_FD_182735 | JGI IMG/M metagenome (GOLD analysis project Ga0233435, IMG submission 182735) | Seawater microbial communities from Saanich Inlet, British Columbia, Canada - SI_122_August2016_135_MG | ecosystem: Environmental > Aquatic > Marine > Inlet | place: Canada: British...
ATGCGCCGTTCTTGTGGGCGATGCTGACAACGGCGCCGGAGCCGCGCGACGAGATGGTCAACTAACCGCGTCGATCGTCCGGACGCTTTAATCGATTGGGGACGTGACGTGATGCCGGCGCACGCTAGCACGCGCGAGGCGGATACTGCTTCAGGATCCGCGCGCCATGCCGGCAGACAAACCGCTTGTCGGGCCAATGCTCGGCAGCGGCATCGAATGTCGCAAGCGCGATGATCGGGTTGCAGACGATCGCGACGAACCGGACGCGCCGATCGGCGGCGTCCTGCTCTTCGACGTACCATTCCATCACATCGATCTCAGCGATCGGCGGCCGGTGCAAAAATCCCATGCCAAGACGAAAGAACAGATTGAGAACGCGCGCAACACGGAACCGCGCCATGTCTCACGTGAGACAAAAATATCAGTCTCACGTTGCCGCGATGTTCCGCCAGAAAATCAAAAAGCCCCTGTGCTGCAGGGGCTTTTGATATCTCGCAGTATGAGCAGATGCTTAGCCGTTGTAAGCACCGGCTGCGACCCGCTGGATGTCGGAGCGGTCAAGCCCGATATCGGCCAGTTCCCGATCGCTCAACTGGGACAGCTCAGCGACATTGCGCTGATAGTCACGGAACGCCTGGATAGCACGGATAAATGAGAGCAGCATGGTTAGTCTCCTTCGTAATCTCGATTCAGCTCTTGGAGTAGCGTCATCGTTGAGACTGAATATAGGGGACGATTCTGCGCTGCAACACCGCAAATGTTGCGATGCAGCTAAGCGTCATACGCATATCAAGGGTAAGAAGTGATTAGTATTTCACCAAGAGTTTTACCGATCTGATCTCTCATCTCCGCCCCATTCAAGCTTGCTAGATCAAAATTTAGATCGTTATTTCATCGGTTTGACGCAAAGGAGACATAGATTTCGACAGGATCCCGCGCGTCGGTAATTTAATAGGGTTCTCGCTAAGCTATGCTATATCGACATGGTAAAACTGGGCACTTCCGTTATCGATATAATGCCAGACGATCAGTCTAACAGCGAACAATAGTTCATTTTATATGGCGTCCGAGAGCTCTACCGACACAGCGTGTTACAGAAACCGTCTCCGAATCGTGGACGTTCCGTCCTGAGCGTGGCATAGCCGCGAGATGCGTGATCGCTACCCATTTCGCCGGCTGCTTTTGACCATCGTGCTGTCGCAGATCCTTGCGATCCAGGGGCTGCTGCTGGCCTGGAGTGGCACGCTGGCGTTCGCGGGTGGTGCTGGAAGCCTCGGCACTATCTGTTCCGGCGGAGGAGCACCAGCAAGCCTGAATGATGACGGGAGCAGGCCGCTTGCCCCAATAGCGGATCACGATTGCCTTAGTGCGTGCCTGACGGGTCACACGACGGGGATGTTGTCGGATCAGGGGATTCCTCTGGCACTCGCCACGATCTACGCGCGCTCCGTTGTTGCACGCGAAACAACCCTGACGGTTGTTTTACGGGAACCAGCCTTTTTGGCCCGGGCTCCTCCGATGCTGAGCTGAGACAGCCTGAGACGTTCGTTTCGGAATTATCCTTCAGCATCAGTCGAGGAAAAACATGTCCATCAACTTCCGCAGTCCCAAGCGGTTGCTGCCCGGCGCTGGCTTGGCCGCATCGGCGTTCATCATCTCGCAGTCAGCCGCGTTCGCCCACGTTACGCTTGCGACAGGCGAGGCGCGCACCGGCTCCTACTACAAGGCAGTATTTCAGGTTCCGCATGGCTGCGACGGAACAGCCACCCAAACCATCCGGATTCAAATCCCGGAGGGTGTCATTGGCGTGAAGCCGATGCCCAAGGCGGGGTGGACGCTCAGCATCACGCGGGGCGCCTACACCAAGTCCTATCAGAGCCACGGTAAGGCCGTGACCGAAGGGCCGAAGGAGATCGTGTGGTCGGGCGGCTCGTTGTCGGACGATAACTATGACGAGTTCATGTTCACGAGCTTCCTTGCCGGAGATTTCCGTCCGGGGCAGACGATTTCGTTTCCAACGGTCCAGCAATGCGCCAAGGGTGAGGTTCGTTGGGAACAGATTGCGTCGGACGGACAAGATCCACACAGTCTAAAATCGCCGGCCCCAACGCTGCGGATCGTTGCCGATACGACGATGGTAGCGCAGGCGCAGATGGACCACAGCAAGATGGATCACGCCCAGATGGGTGGGGCCGCCCAGACCGGTACTGACATCTTCAGGACCGGCGATCTGGTTGTAGCATCGCCGTGGACGCGTGCCACGCCGGGCGGCGCCAAGATCGCTGGCGGCTATCTCAAGATCACCAACAACGGCAAGTCACCCGATCGCCTGGCCGGTGCGGCCACAGCCAGCGCGGATCGTGTGGAAATTCACGAAATGTCGATGACCGACGGCGTGATGAAGATGCGGCAACTGACAGATGGATTGATTATCAAGCCCGGAGAGACGGTCGAGCTCAAGCCCGGCGGCTTTCATATGATGTTCATGGATATCAAGCAGCAGTTGAAGCAGGGTGACACGCTGAAAGCGACATTGACGTTTGAAAAGGCTGGCAAGCTCGATGTCAGCTTCAATGTCAATGCCATAGGCGCGAGTGGAGCGGGAGCACCAGCACACAAGCACCACTAATCGACTGGCGTGATGACGCGGCAACGCTGTTGCTGCGCCATCATTCGGTTCAAGGCGCGCGGTCGAGCTGGTTCGCAAAATAAGCGATCGTTTTGGAGTAGACCTCGCTCTTATTCCACTGCTGGATGACAGCGAAATTGTCGGTGCCTGGAGCCCATGGCTGTCCGCGCTTCCAGCCGTGTCCCGCGAGGAAATTTGCGGTTGAGGCGAGCACATCGGGTGGGCTGCGCAGCAGATCCCGCCGCCCATTGCTGTCGAAGTCGACTGCAAACTTGATGTATGACGACGGCATAAACTGGGTTTGTCCGATTTCACCGGCCCATGCTCCACGCATTTCGGCAGGCGAGAGGTCGCCTTGATCGACGATCCGCAGCGCGTCCTTCAGTTCGGCCCGAAACATTTCGGAACGGCGGCAATCGTAAGCCAGCGTCGCGACCGAGCGAATGGTTGGAAATTTTCCGATATTGACGCCGTAGTCGGTTTCAAGTCCCCAGATCGCGACGAGAACAGATCCCGGCACTCCGTAGCGCTGCTCGATGCGGGATAGCACCGAGCCGAACTGTTTCATTTTGTTGGCGCCAGCAGCCAGCCGAGGCGGTACCATCCGGCCAGAAAATTCCTCGAAGCTCTGACGGAAAACGTGCTGCGATCTGTCGCGTGAAAGAACGCTTTCGTCGAGCGTGACGCCGCTCAGGCCCAACGCGATCGCTTTCTGAGAGATACCCTCTGCCGCCGCTTCGGTCTTGAAGTTATCGAGCCAGCTTTCGAAGCTGCCCGTGCCGCATGCTGCGGCGTGCGCGGGTGAGGTGGCTACGGTAAACAAGACGGCAAGGGTCACGCGCGAGAGAACAATCATCTGGAGCCTGTCACGCCTGCGAGTATCAACGCGAATCTCGCCTTCAACAAAGGCTAAAACGTGTCGTGCCGCCAATCGTGATTGGTCATCGATTGAACGAGGCGGTGAACGCGTCGCCATCCTTCAAGCCGAGTTCGTAGGCGCGGCGGATGCCGTCGGGATTCCTGATGTCGAATTGCTCCACATTGACCTTCCGTGACGGTTGCACGTATGTGCGTCCTTTGACGGCCGGAATTGATTTTTAGACTCGCGTCAGCAGCACCAACGTGCGTCCGCCTGCGGATTCCACGGGCTCAATCGGCTCGATGGGAACGTTATCAACAAGGCCGCCATCGAACACCGACTGACCGGCAACGTTCGTGACCGGCATGCCATGCGGCAAAAGTCGAAATTTTGCAATTTCGGATAGCATGCGCCAATCACGCGGGCGCGTGTCGCAGGTCCGGTTTCGAGCAATGAATAGACCGCAGCAAATGCGCCTGCGCTAGCGCCGACGACGAGGCGCGGCACCAAACCCAGACGCGCTACAGCTGCCTCGTAGAAGCCGCCTTGCCAGTAACAGCGGTTACCCCCGCCTGCGAAAACCACTGCGTCGAACATGGGAGTCTTAGGATGCGCGCCTTGAAGAACGCATCCATGCCAAACCTCGGCGTCTCGGGCAACAGGCCCGACATCCTTGATGACGGAGCGATGGCGAGATCATGGTGAACCAGCACGCTGCGCATGCGGGGTCGTCGGCGTTTCACCTGTTCGCGTCGCCCACTGAGATCCTAAATCCGAGCGCTCGTCCGAAGGGCATTCTGCGAAAGACATCAGGATCGCTTAAGGCCGAGCAGACGCAGCAGGTTCTGTCAAAGAAGGGCGGTGTGACTCTGTGTGTGACAAATTGAAGTCGGCATCGCTCCAGTCATTGTGGCGTCTTTTTGGCGCTTTGGACTCAAATCGCCGCAGCGCAATGTCGATGACTTGCATTGGCAAGCTGTAATGAGGCGTCTACACTGACTTGTGACCACCGGTGAGGTGCTGCCGGAAGAGCAGGAGAAGCACCAGTCAGATCCACCTGTCAATCGACAGGTTATCGGGAGTTTTAGAGATGAGCATTTTTGGAAAGATCATGGGCGCGATTTTCGGCACGAAAGCCGAAGCTGCTGAGCCTGCTAGCGGTGCTGGATCGGCTGCGGGTGGCGCTGCCAGCGTGCCGATGGTTGATGTTGCGCCAATTCTCGACAAAGCCGTCGCGGCCAAGGGCGAGAAGCTTGAGTGGCGTACGTCAATCGTGGACTTGATGAAGGCTCTCGACATCGACTCCAGTCTTTCGGCCCGCAAGGAACTGGCGAAAGAATTGAAGTACGATGGCGACACCAGTGACTCGGCCAAGATGAACATTTGGCTGCACAAGCAGGTGATGACCAAGCTTGCGGCCAATGGCGGCAAGCTTCCGGATGACCTGAAGAATTGATTCCAAGAGCCGGCCGCCGAGGCTGGCTTTCCGAAAGGCCCGCCTCTCAGGCGGGCCTTTTTTCATTGCAGTGCACACTGGTATCGACGTCCTGTTCAAACCGCCGACTCCGGAATACAAAATGCCACCGGTACAATCATCCGTCCGCTGCGATTGAGCACGCGGAAGGGGATGTGACCGAAAGAGAAACAATGCAAGGCGGGAAACGACCATGACCGAACTCAATCGCAGAAACATTCTGGCCGGCGGCGCAGCGGCCTTGGCCGGCACCGCAGCCTTCGCTGAGATCGCCGAAGCCCAGGTCGGAGTGAAGGCAGTTTTTCCGGTTGGACAGGCCACGATCCCCATTGTCGGCCTCAACGAGGTGTTTCCTGTTCGCCGCATCTATTGCATCGGCCGAAACTACGCGGCGCATGCGCGCGAGATGGGATCGGATCCGACGCGCGAGCCGCCGTTTTTCTTTCAGAAGCCGACGGATGCGATTCAGAACGTCGCGATAGGTTCGGTTGCGGATCATCCATATCCATCGCTAACCAAGAATTATCATTACGAAGTCGAACTCGTGGCTGCGTTGAAATCGGGCGGCTCCAACATCTCGCCTGAAAAAGCACTGGATTGCGTCTACGGCTATGCGCTTGGTCTCGACATGACTCGCCGCGATCTGCAGCGTGCCATGGGAGACCAGAAAAAGCCGTGGGAGATCGGCAAGAGTTTCGATAATTCCGCGGTAATTGGGCCCATACATCCTGTCACCAAGACCGGACATTTCACCAAGGGAGGGATTTCCCTCGCGGTCAATGGAGCGGTGAAGCAAAACTCCGATCTGAGCAACATGATATGGAGCGTGGCCGAGCAGATCGCCAAGCTATCCGAAGCCTGCGAACTGAAGGCTGGCGATATTATCTATTCCGGTACGCCAGAGAATGTTGGACCGGTTGTGAAGGGCGATGTTATTCTTTGCAAGCTCGACGGCTTGCCGGATATGTCGATCAAGATCGTTTGATTCTTTTCGATGTTCGATAGGAAAGCCCGCCGATGGCGGGCTTTTCATAACGGGAAAAAGGCGCGCTCAGGCAGCCACGTCTGCAAATTCCGGATGCTTCTCCAGATAGTCGACAACGAACCCGCAGCCAGCGACGACTTTTAGTCCATCGGCGCGGATCTGTTCCAGAGCCCCTTGCACCAGTTTCGAGGCAATGCCGCGGCCGCGCAAGGCACGCGGCGTTTCGGTGTGTGTGATGGTCACTTTGCCCGGTGAAAGCCGATAATCGGCGAAAGCGACTGTGCCATCGACGTCGAGTTCGTAGCGGCTGAGTGCAGTGTTGTTGCGAACCATGACTTGAATCGTGTGCCTGTGTTTATGGCCTCGATCGGGGCGGATCTATTTCAACAGGTCGGCGTACTCGGCGTGTTTTTCAATGTAGGCTTTTACGAAAGGGCACTGAGGGATAACCTTGAGCCCGGCGGCACGAACCTGATCGAGGGCGCCCTTGACGAGCTTCGATCCGATACCCTTCCCTGCGAGTTCTTTCGGGACCTCGGTGTGCACAAAGGTGATGATGCCGTCAGAAAGCTCGTAATAGGTCGCAGCCAGATGGCCCTCGGCCTCCAGTTCGTAGCGTTTCCGGGCCGGATTGTTTTGAACGGATTCGGTCATTGCGGAGATTTCCAGATGTAGGGCGTTTGTTGCTGGTTTGGCCGAAGTTTGTCGATCGACGGTTGTTGCCCCGGCGTTGCGGGACTTTCCGAACCCGACAAAAACCCGTTCCGAAGGCCTTGTAAAGGTTGCGGGGATTCATACGTTTTTTTGAGACATACCGTGAGGCGGCCAAAGTGGTCGTTTGGCAGTCGGAATGTCACATCTGTCAGGCCGCCGTCGTATGCCTTCGTTTGATGGAGGTATTCAATGTCAGTCGAACGGTTCTTGAAGGAACATCGGTCCTGGGAAGATTGGTCCGGCATGCTGCTTGGCTTGCTGATTACCCTGTCGCCGTGGCTTACTGGGCAGGCAAACAACGGCCTCGGTACCCACGTTGATCAGGGAATGGCGATCCTGAATGCGGTTTGCGTCGGTATCCTTGTGTTTGGCCTTGCCCAGCTGGAGTACATCGCGCTTCGGCGCTGGGAGGAAGCGTGCGAGATGGCGCTTGGCTTCTGGCTGATCGCTTCACCCCACATCTTCGGCTACTCTGGGGCCGGAACGCTCAGGCTGTGGCACACGGCCCTCGGCGGCGTTGTGATCCTGCTGGGTATCCTCAAGCTTTGGCAGGACTGGGATCTGAGTGACGACGAGCTTGCCCGGCATGGGCAATAAGCTCCTTGCTGAAGCGACATCCGCTTCATCAAGTCCGGCGATGAGATCGAGTCTGGCTGCCGGCTTGTAGGAGCCGACGGTCAGGCTCGATTTATTCCGGCCATGGCCGTCCACTATTTAAGTTTGAATGTTGTATAACTTAAGTCGCGCGATAACAGGATTGCGGGCTATTTGAGAGCACGGCGCAGTTTGCGTCCTGCGATGATGTCAGGAAAATAGAATGGCGAACGAAAAAGGCCCCAACATCAAGAAAAAGCAGAAGTGCAAGAACTGTGAGGGCAAGGGGTTGGTAAAGAAGGGGGACAAGGTTCTCACCTGCCAGCGGTGCAAAGGGACCGGGGTGCGCTAGTCACCTCGCTCAAACGATATCCCTTTGCATGCCGATGTCTTCTTACTCTGCCGCCTCTTCGGCATCGCGAATTTTCCCGGCGCGGCCTTTCTTCAGGACCGGTGCTAGGAATTTACCGGTGTAACTCCGCGGTGCCTTGACGATGTCTTCCGGCGGTCCCCAGGCGACGATTTCGCCGCCGCCATCACCACCTTCAGGGCCGAGATCAATCACCCAGTCCGCAGTCTTGATGACCTCGAGATTGTGCTCGATGACCACAACGCTGTTGCCCTGGGCTACCAGTTCGTGAAGCACCTCGAGCAGCTTGGCGACGTCGTGGAAGTGCAATCCCGTGGTCGGCTCATCAAGGATATAAAGCGTGCGGCCGGTCGCGCGCTTGCTCAGTTCCTTAGCCAGCTTGACGCGCTGAGCTTCGCCGCCAGACAGCGTTGTCGCCTGCTGCCCGACATGGATATAGCCGAGGCCGACGCGCTGAAGAGTCCTGAAGGTTTCGCGGACGCGTGGTACCGCCTTGAAGAAGTCAGCGGCTTCATCGACCGTCATGTCGAGCACGTCGGCGATGGACTTACCTTTGAACAGGACGTCCAGCGTCTCGCGATTGTAGCGCTTGCCCTTACAGGTGTCGCAGGTGACGTAGACGTCCGGCAGAAAGTGCATCTCGATCTTGATCAGGCCATCGCCCTGACAGGCCTCGCAGCGTCCGCCCTTTACGTTGAACGAGAAGCGCCCGGGCTCGTAGCCGCGCGCCTTGGATTCCGGCAATCCAGCGAACCATTCGCGGATCGGAGTGAACGCGCCGGTGTAAGTCGCAGGGTTTGATCGTGGCGTGCGGCCGATCGGTGACTGGTCGATATCGATGATCTTGTCGATATGCTCCAGACCTTCGATGCGGTCATGAAGGGCAGGGCCCTCGGATGCGTTGTTGAGCTTGCGCGCGATAGCCTTGTACAGCGTATCGATCAGCAGCGTGGATTTGCCGCCACCCGAAACGCCGGTAACGCAGGTGAACAGCCCGAGCGGAACTTCAGCGGATACATTCTTGAGATTGTTGCCGCGTGCGTTGATGACCTTGATGGTGCGGCGATGATTGGGCGGCCGCCGCTCTGGAATCGGCACATACATTTCGCCGGTGAGATACTTTCCCGTCATCGAGTTCGGATTGCTCATCACCTGCTGCGGCGTGCCCTGGGCGACGATGTTTCCGCCATGCACGCCCGCGCCTGGTCCGACGTCCACGACGTAGTCGGCCGTTTCGATGGCGTCTTCGTCATGTTCGACGACGATGACGGTATTGCCGAGATCGCGCAGCCGCCGCAGCGTTTCGAGCAGCCGGGCATTATCGCGCTGATGCAGCCCGATCGACGGCTCGTCCAGCACGTACAGTACGCCGGTCAGGCCGGAACCGATCTGCGATGCGAGACGGATACGCTGGCTTTCACCGCCGGACAGAGTGCCGGATGCGCGCGCCAGGGTCAGGTAGTTCAAGCCGACGTCGAGCAGGAACGACAGCCGCTCGCGAATTTCTTTCAGGATTCGCGCTGCGATTTCGTTTTGCTGCTTGTTCAGTTGCTTCGGAACGGTCTCGAACCATTCACCGGCGCGCATCACCGACAGTTCGGAAATCTCGCCGATATGCTTGCCGCCGATCTTGACGCACAGGGCTTCCGGCTTCAGGCGATGACCGTGGCAGGATTCGCAGGGAACGTCGCTGAAATACTTTCCGAGCTCCTCGCGCGCCCACTCGCTCTCAGTCTCGCGAAAGCGGCGTTCGATATTGGTGACCACGCCCTCGAAAGGCTTCTTGGTATCGTAAGACCGCACGCCGTCCTCGTAGGAGAACTTGATCTCGTCGTCGCCGGAGCCGAACAAGATCACGTCCTTGGTCTTTTTGGACAGGTCCTTCCACTTGGTGTCCAGCGTGAACTTGTAGAACTTTCCCAGGGCCTGCAGCGTCTGCACATAATAAGGTGACGAGGATTTCGCCCACGGCGCAATCGCGCCCTTGCGCAGCGTTGCTTCCTTGTCAGGAATCACGAGTTCCGCGTCGATATGCTGCTCGACGCCGAGGCCGCCGCATTTCGGGCAGGCGCCGTACGGGTTATTGAACGAGAACAGACGCGGTTCGACTTCCGGGATCGTGAAGCCGGACACCGGGCAGGCGAATTTCTCCGAGAACAGAATCCGCTCAGGTCCGCTTTTGTCGTGAATTCTGGCGGTCTTTTTTTCTGCCTTCTTTTCCGAAGTTGGTTCGTTTGCGGGGGCGTCGGCGAATTCGACGACAGCCAGTCCCTCTGCGAGTTTCAACGCGGTCTCGAACGATTCGGCGAGGCGCTGCGCGATGTCTGCGCGCACGACGATTCGATCCACCACGACGTCGATATCGTGGGGGAATTTCTTGTCGAGAGTCGGCGCATCGGCCAGCTCATAGAACTTCCCGTCGATCTTGACGCGCTGGAAGCCCTTCTTGAGGTATTCCGCGAGTTCCTTTTTGTATTCGCCCTTGCGGCCCCGCACGACGGGCGCGAGCAGGTAGAGGCGAGTGCCTTCGGGAAGCGTCAGAACCCGATCGACCATCTGCGAGACGATCTGGCTTTCGATAGGAAGTCCTGTTGCTGGCGAATAGGGAATGCCGACGCGCGCCCACAACAGGCGCATGTAGTCATAAATCTCGGTAACGGTTCCGACCGTCGATCGCGGATTCTTCGATGTGGTCTTTTGCTCGATGGAAATGGCCGGCGACAGCCCGTCAATCTGATCGACATCGGGCTTCTGCATCATTTCCAGAAACTGGCGGGCATAAGCCGACAGCGATTCGACGTAGCGCCGCTGGCCTTCGGCATAAATGGTGTCGAAGGCGAGGGATGACTTGCCCGAGCCTGACAGACCAGTGAAAACGACCAGCTTGTCGCGCGGAATCTCGAGGTCGATGTTCTTGAGATTATGTTCGCGCGCGCCGCGAATCGTGATGGCCCGCATACTCGATCCAGCGGTTGTTTTGCGGCTTGCCTTGATGACTTCGTCCATGAGGGATTTCCGGTGGCACGTTGCGCGCAGCAAGAGCGCTGTCCCCGGAAAACGCGATGACCGTTCGCCGGTTTCTCATTCTCGATCAGATTCTTGTTTGCAGAACATAGTGAGAACGCAGCCGGATTTCCAGTGCTGTTCGCACTCCATCAACTGTTTGCTGTCTGAGCGGGATGTTGAGGATATAGGGACGCCATGGGCAAACAAAAAGGCCGGCTGAAGAGCCGGCCTTTCCGTGTTCCTGAGAAGCTCAGGTCAAGCGAAGCTTAGTACTTCGCGACGACCGGGCCACCCCAGTTGAAGCGATAGTTGACGCCAACCTTCACAGTGTGGAGGTCGTCCTTGAAGGACAGCGCCCGAGCGCCAACGTTGTTGTAGGCGACGTTGGTGGTGTCGAAGTTGGTGGTGTCGAAGTTGTAGTACTGGTACTCAACCTTCGCCGACCATGCGGGAGCGAACATGTACTCCAGACCGCCACCGACGGTGTAGCCAGTCGATTCGCGGCTGGCGACGGCCGGCAGGAAGCCAGCGGTTGCAGCAAGACCGTTGTCGTCACGGAACGCGACACCGCCCTTGGCGTAGATCAGGCCCGGACCCCAGGTGTAACCGAGGCGACCGGTGACCGAAGCGAGCCAGTCGGAACGATCACGGAGCGAGTTCACGCCGCTGGTGAAGGTGCGGTCGCTGTTCGACAGGCCGGAAATCTGGCCTTCGATACCAACCAGCCAGTTCGGAGCGAACTGGTAGTCAGCGCCGATCTGGCCACCGCCGAGGAACGCTGCGTCACGGTTGGTGCCGACGAGGGTCGGGTCGGTGGTGGTGAAGCCGTTATCACCACCGAAAGCGGCGCCGATGTGCGCACCGACGTAGATGCCGGTCCAGTTGTAGATCGGCGCGGCGTAAACCGGTGCCTTGGTGTAGGTACGGGCCGGCAGATCAGCGGCAACTGCCGAAGCAGTACCGAGGGCAACCAGTGCCACAGTGCCGAGCAAAAACTTCTTCATCTTAGTTCTCCAGTTTTAAGTCCGCTTCGATTTTTCGAAGCAGTTTTCCAAGGCGCGAACGCAATGGGGTTTCGATTTCGTGAGTCGGAATATACCGGCTTCCTCCGAAAAAGCCGTCTCCGAAATGCAACAGTCAGAAGGGAAGTGAGACTTCCTAAGACAAGGAATTGTTTGGGATATTTGGTTCCCTAGTCTCCATGATTTGATCACGTTTTCGTCACATTTCCAGAAGCCGTCGGAACAATCATCTGTTTATCAAAGGGTTCCCGTTCGCACTTTCCTTGCGCTAGAACAAAAAGAGTACATATTATGTCTGTAACTAACGGGCGGCTTGCGTGTGGATAACCGATGAGGCGGGCTCATCGGGCGGGCCGGAGCGTATAGGGTCATTTTCGGAGCGGGCGTTTCCCAAGTTGGGATGGCAATCCCGCGAACATAAATCCTGACAGATTCGGGCGCACCGTATGCGTGCGCGAAAGTGGAGAGCGGCAATGGCGGGAAGCGTCAATAAAGTCATTCTGGTTGGAAATCTCGGCGCCGACCCTGAAATCAAGCGGACGCAGGATGGTCGCCCGATCGCGAACCTAAGCGTCGCAACGTCGGAGACCTGGCGCGACAAGAATTCCGGCGAGCGGAAAGAAAAGACGGAGTGGCATCGCGTCGTGATCTTCAGCGAAGGTCTCTGCAAGATCGCCGAGCAGTATCTAAAGAAGGGATCCAAGGTCTACCTGGAGGGCCAGTTGCAAACCCGCAAATGGCAGGACAAGGATGGCAAGGACCGCTATTCGACCGAAGTCGTTCTTCAGAACTTCAATTCGACTTTGACAATGCTCGACGGCAAGAGCAGTGGCGGTTCGTTTGGCGCTGATGAGAGTGGTGGTGACTTCGGATCGTCAGGTCCGTCGCGCTCGGCACCTCCGCGCCGTGTTGCTGCTGGCGGCGGTCGCAACGACGACATGAATGACGATATTCCATTCTAATCTATTTTATTGACGATGGTGTGCGAGCGCAGAGCCAGTAAAATTTCGCTGGCTCTGTGTGTCGCAGCTTCAACGTCGCCTGACGCATCCCGTTGAGGTCTGATTTTCAAGCCAGCTTCATTGCCGGAAGCGACCGATGAGCCTAGCGCCACTGTTCAATGCGCCTTTGGTCATTCAGCTGCACGCCTTTGCCGCCATGAGCGCGCTGGTGCTGGGTATCGTCCAGTTCGCTTCTACGAAGGGTACGTTGCCTCATCGCGCCCTCGGCTGGACCTGGGTTGTACTGATGATGACCGTCGCGGTAAGTTCGTTCTGGATTCATCAGAATCAGATCAGGCTGGGCGGGCCGTGGAGTCCGATCCATTTGCTGTCGATCTTCAGCTTGATCATGCTTCCGCTGGGCATCTGGTTTGCTCACAGACATCGGGTGAATGGCCACCGGATTACAATGATCTCGCTTTTTACGGGCGGGCTGGTGATTGCGGGACTGTTCACATTCGTGCCTGGCCGCATCGTGCATGCGATCGCGTTTGGGCAGTAGCTCCCGTTCCAAAGAGCGGTTTACCGCCAAGCCGAGCCGATTTTTTGTCACTTATAAGCTTTTGTAACTGTTGGCATTTTCGTGCTGTTTTTAGGCGTGAATGCGGTTGGCGTTGGCCCGCGAATTCGCCTATATAACAGGAGTATTTCGCACCCAGGATTCGCACGTTGGCTGACCAAGAAGATCCGCCGTCCGGCCCGTCCGAGACGGCCGATATCCGTCCCGTTTCGATCACGGATGAGATGAAGCGCTCGTACCTCGATTACGCGATGAGCGTGATCGTGGCGCGTGCGTTGCCGGACGCGCGCGACGGTCTCAAGCCCGTTCACCGCCGTATCCTCTATGCGATGTACGAAAATGGTTTCGAGTGGAACAAGCCGTATCGCAAATCGGCGCGCACCGTCGGTGACGTGATTGGTAAATACCATCCACACGGCGACCAGTCGGTCTACGACGCGATGGTGCGCATGGCGCAGGACTTCTCCATGCGCGTGCCACTGATCGACGGGCAGGGCAACTTCGGCTCGGTCGATGGCGATATGGCCGCTGCGATGCGTTACACCGAGTCGCGCCTTGAGAAGGTCGCTCACTCGCTGCTCGACGATATCGACAAGGACACCGTTGACTACCAGCCGAACTACGATAGTTCCGAGCGTGAGCCGAAAGTTCTGCCTGCAAAATTTCCGAACCTGCTGGTCAATGGCGCCGGCGGTATCGCGGTCGGTATGGCGACGAATATCCCGCCGCACAATCTCGGCGAAGTGATCGACGCGTGTATTGCGCTGATCAACGACCCCGCGCTTGGCATCGACGACCTTATCAATATCGTTCCCGGACCGGATTTCCCGACCGGCGGCATTATCCTTGGCCGCCAGGGTATCCGTGCGGCCTACCATCTGGGCCGCGGCTCCATTGTGATGCGCGGCAAGGTCAACATCGAGACCATCCGCAAGGATCGCGAAGCGATCATTGTCTCGGAAATCCCGTATCAGGTGAACAAGGCGAGCATGGTCGAGCGCATCGCCGAGCTGGTGCGCGAAAAGAAGATCGAAGGTATTTCGGATCTGCGCGACGAGTCCGACCGCGACGGTTACCGCGTGGTTGTTGAACTGAAGCGCGATGTGGTGCCGGAGGTGGTGCTGAATCAGCTCTATAAGTTTACGCCATTGCAGACCAATTTCGGCGCTAACATAGTGGCTCTCGATGGCGGCCGTCCGCGGGTGATGAACCTGAAGGATTTGCTGACTGTTTTTGTCGCGTTCCGCGAGAGTGTTGTCTCACGTCGCACCAAGTTCCTGCTCGGAAAGGCGCGAGACCGCGCCCATATCCTGGTGGGGCTCGCCATCGCCGTGGCCAATATCGACGAGGTCATTCGCGTGATCCGCACCTCGCCGGACCCGAACACCGCGCGCGAAACCTTGATGTCGCGAGACTGGCCCGCAAAAGACATGGCGACGATGATCACGCTGATTGACGATCCGCGTCATCGCGTCGCTGAAGATGGTACTGCGCGTCTGTCGCTCGAGCAGGCCAAGGCAATCCTCGACCTGCGTCTGCAGCGTCTGACTGCGCTCGGCCGCGAGGAAATCTCCGAAGAGCTGAACAAGCTTGCGAAGGAGATTGCCGACTATCTCGATATCCTGCGTTCGCGCGCCCGGATTCAGTCCATCATCAAGGACGAACTCACGGCCGTGAAGGACGAGTTCGCAACACCACGCCGCACCATGATCATCGATCAGGAAGGCGAGGTTGAAGACGAAGACTTGATCCAGCGCGAGGATATGGTCGTTACCGTTTCGCATGCGGGCTACGTCAAGCGCGTGCCGTTGTCGACCTATCGCGCGCAGAAGCGTGGCGGCAAAGGCCGCTCGGGAATGCAGACGCGCGACGAGGATTTCGTCAGCCGGCTGTTCATCGCTTCCACGCATACGCCGGTACTGTTCTTCTCGTCCCGCGGTCAGGTTTACAAGGAGAAGGTCTGGCGTCTGCCGATGGCGGCTCCGAACTCGCGCGGCAAGGCGCTGATCAACATCCTGCCGCTGGAGCAGGGCGAGCGCATCACCACCATCATGCCGTTGCCCGAGGATGAATCATCTTGGGGTAATCTCGATGTGATGTTCGCCACGACAGGTGGCAATGTCAGGCGCAACAAGCTGTCCGATTTCGTCGATGTTCGCCGATCCGGCATCATCGCTATGAAGCTCGATGAGGGCGAGGCCATCGTCGACGTGCAGATCGCGACCGAGAATGACGATGTGTTGCTGACCGCCGCGGGCGGACAGTGCATCCGCTTCCCGGTAACCGACGTACGCGTGTTCCAGGGTCGTACCTCGATGGGTGTGCGTGGTATCGCGTTGGGTGAAGGCGACAAGCTGATCTCTCTCACGATCCTGCGCCATATGGATGTCAACGCCGATGAGCGCGCCGCTTATTTGCGCCGCGCCAACGCGGTGCGTCGCGGTGGGGTCGAGGAAGAGGTCGGTTCTGATCAGGAAGAGGCCACGGGCGCGATCGAGCTTGGTGAGCAGCGCTATGTGGAAATGTCGGCCGCCGAACAATTCGTGCTGACCATCAGCGAGAATGGCTACGGCAAGCGCAGTTCATCGTTCGAGTATCGCACCACAGGCCGCGGCGGAAAGGGCATCGTTGCGATGTCCGTCAACAACCGCAACGGCAAGCTGGTGGCATCGTTCCCGGTTGAGGACAGCGACCAGATCATGCTGGTGACTGACAACGGCCAGTTGATCCGCTGCCCGGTCGAGGACATCCGTGTCGCAGGGCGTTCGACTCAAGGCGTGATCGTGTTCGACACGGCTGAAGACGAGCATGTCGTCTCCGTTGAGCACATTACCGACGATGAAGCGGAAAACGGCAACGGTGGTTAGAATCTGATCTCCCGGCCCGTCGGGCCGGGACCGTGACCTAGATCTCGATTTCAGTTCCGAACTCGACGACCTGCTTGGTCGGTACGCCGAAGAACGCAGCCGTGCGTTCCGCATTCCGTTGGAGGAATGCGAACACGGTCTCTCGCCACACCCACATGCCAGCGATTTTCTCGCTGGGAATGATCGTCTCGCGGCCGATGTAGTAGGTGATGTCGCTGAGATCGATGCCTGGAAGCTTGCCCTGTTCGCAAGCAAGTTGCAGTCCTTCCAGAATAACCGGGTACTGCATGAAACCGAAGTGCAGGATTACGCGCGTTATTCCTTCGATGACCTCGATGACCTCGGCCCTGTCTTCGTCAGGGATGCGCGGCGCTTCCGCAATCAGGACGGTCACGAGAACGACGCGTTGATGCAGGACGTGATTGTGTTTGACGAACTGCGTCAACGCGAGAGGCACACCGTTCGGCGCCGAGGCGAGAAACACTGCGGTTCCCGGAAGCCGCGTATGGCATTTGCTTATCGCAGTTTCGATCAGGTCTTCTTCCGGCTGGCGTAGAGCACCTCGCGCCGCCTCGACGAGTTTCACGCCGCCGCGCCATGTCAGCATCAGGAACGCGATGACGGCTGCGATCACCAGCGGAAACCAGCCACCCTCGAACAACTTGGCCGAGTTTGCCGCGAAGAAAATACAATCGATTACGAAAAAGAACCCGTTGACCGCGATGACAACGATCGGTGGATAGCCCCACTGGATAGCGACCAGCGCTGCCAGCAGCGTCGTAATCGCCATCAGCAGCGATACCGCAACACCGTAGGCCCCGGCGAGCGCATCAGATGTGCCAAAACCGATGACGGCTCCAAGAGTTCCTGCGGCCAGCAGCCAGTTGATCAGCGGGACATAGATCTGGCCTTTCTCGTCACTCGCTGTGTGCTGGATATGCATGCGGGGCAGGAATCCCAGCTGAATGGCCTGCTGCGTGAGGGAGAAGACACCTGTGATGATCGCCTGAGATGCAATCACCGCCGCGAGCGTCGCGAAGGCAACGAGTGGATAGTGCACCCAATCAGGGGCGAGCTGGTAGAACGGGTTTTCAAGGGCTCCGGGATCGGTCAGGAGCAATCCAGCCTGGCCGAAATAGTTCAGGACAAGCGCTGGCAGCGCAATCGTAAACCACGCGAGCTGGATCGGTGTACGGCCGAAATGCCCCATATCCGCATACATAGCTTCGCCACCAGTCACGGCCAGAAATGCCGCGCCCAGGATCGCAAACGAGACATGGAAATTCTGGCTGATGAGAAACGTCACTGCGTATGTCGGACTCAGGGCCGCAAGGACGTCAGGATTCTTCGCGATGCCGTGTATTCCCAACAGTGCAAGAACCACGAACCAGACCAGCATGAACGGTCCGAATATCCCCCCTATGAACCCGGTGCCTTTGCGTTGCATCAGGAAAAGCCCGATCAGGATGACGACAGTGATAGGCACGACGGCGGGGGCCAGTGAAGGTGCGTCGACCTTTAATCCTTCTACGGCGCTGAGGACCGAGATCGCGGGTGTGATGGCTCCATCGCCATACAACAGCGCGGCGCCGATCAGTCCAACGATAAGCAGTTTCGCGCGCCACGTTCCCGGTTGCGCATTGCGGGCATGGAGAAGAGCCAGAAGCGCGACGATTCCGCCTTCGCCGCGGTTGTCTGCCCGCATGATCAGCATGGCGTATTTGAACGAAATGATGAGGATCAGCGCCCAGAGGATCAGTGAGACCACGCCAAGAATGGCTTCGTTGGTGAGGACGCCACCGTGGCTTGCCGCCTTGGCGGCCTCCTTCAAGGCATAGAGCGGGCTCGTCCCGATATCGCCATAGACGACGCCGAGGGCTCCGATTGTTGCAGTGATCGGAAGTCCGGGGCTGCGGACTGAAGCTGCGCCATGCACGGCAGTCACTTGCTACCCCCGTCGCTTCACAAGCATCCGAAAACGGATGCATGCTGTAGTCTGCTACCGGGAGCGGAAAATTGCCATGGCCGCTGAGCGGATTTTATTGGTCCCGCAACGCCCACTCGCCAATCCAGACGACGCAAATGGGTCTAAGTCTGGCGGGGTGGGTTAGTTGCGGTCCGTCGTCACGACCCGGACCGGCTGGACGCCGGCTTTCCAGTTGCTGCGCCGCAGACATGACGCGTCCATGGTCGGCCAATGCTGGGCCGCACAGGATACGCTGGCCGTCCGGATCGGCAGCCGGTCAGCCTTTGCAAGTGCTTGCGGCATGCTCGCCTCCACGCGAGGCGCAAAACTTGGTAAGATTGTCATGGCTGCTGCAACGAAAGCCGCAATCGTCACTACTGAGAGTGCCTTGATCATGGTCCGTCCCCTGCTGATTTCCAGCCTTATGGTCTGCTTGCAGGGATGACGCGCGGCGGCCGGTAAAGGTTCACGAGATCTTAAAATTTTTGCCCCGAAAAACAGCCGTCAGCTACGGAACCCGCCCTGCTTGCGGCGGTCGCCGGGCCGGGGTAGGAGGGGATATGTCCCGCATAGCGCTTTACCCCGGGTCGTTCGACCCTGTTACCAATGGCCATTTGGATGTGGTTCGGCAGGCTTGCAGCCTGGTCGACCGGTTGATCGTTGCGATCGGCATCCATCCCGGCAAGGCCCCTCTGTTTTCCGCGGAAGAGCGGCTGGAAATGGTTCGCGAGGTGTTTGCGCCCATCGCCGCCAACGCCGGTTGCGAAATCGACTGTGTCACATTCAATGATCTGACCGTTACCGCGGCGCAGCGCGCAGGGGCGACGATCCTGATCCGTGGCCTGCGTGATGGCACTGATCTCGATTATGAAATGCAGATCGCCGGTATGAACCAGACGCTGGTGCCCGAGGTTCACACCGTTTTCATTCCCGCTTCGGCCACTGTTCGCCCGATCACCGCCACACTGGTGCGTCAGATCGCGGGGATGGGTGGTGACGTTTCGCACTTCGTGCCGAAAGCCGTCGCCGCGCGCCTGACGAAGAGACTTGCTGGCTAACTAGCTTTCTATCACCCCGGAGTTGTCATGATCCGCATACTCGCCGTTCTCGCGGCTTTCGCTTTCGCAACACCCGCTTTGTCTCAGGCGCTTCCCGCCGGTCTCGACAAGGACAACGCCATCGTTATCGACACCACCCAGGGCCGGGTCATTTTCAAGCTCCGCACCGATCTGGCGCCCAAGCATGCCGAGCGGATCAAGCAACTCGCGCGCGACGGCTATTACAACAACGTGCCGTTTCATCGCGTGATCGAAGGCTTCATGGCGCAGACCGGCGACGGCCAGCGCTTCAACGGGACGGGCGGATCGAAGTATCCGAACCTTCCGGCGGAATTCTCCAGCGTGCCGTTCAAGCGCGGCATTGTCGGAATGGCGCGTTCGGGCGAACCGAATTCGGCTAATTCGCAGTTTTTCATCATGTTCGCGGACGGCAGCTTCCTGAACAACAAGTACACCGTCGTCGGTGAAGTGGTCTCGGGCATGAACGTCGTGGACAAGATCAAGCGCGGCGAGCCGGTTCAGGATCCGGACAAGATGGTGAGGGTGCAGGTCGCTTCCGACATCAAGTAACCCATCTCAGGCGATCCGCGGCCATACCGGCCATCGCGGGTTTCCCAACCTGCAAAGGAAACATCATGGCAGACAACGAAAACACATTGATCCTGGAAACCACGCAGGGCCCGGTGACGATCGAGATGCGTCCCGATCTGGCGCCGGGGCACGTCGCGCGCATCAAGGAACTGGTACGCGAAGGATTTTACGATGGCATCGTTTTCCATCGCGTTATCGAAGGATTCATGGCGCAGACCGGCTGCCCGCAGGGCACCGGCACCGGCGGCTCCGGCAAGAAGCTGAAGGCCGAATTCAACAAGGAACCGCATGTGCGCGGCACCGCGTCGATGGCGCGTGCGGCGAACCCGGATTCAGGTGACAGCCAGTTCTTCATCTGTTTCGACGATGCCGCTTTCCTCAACGGCCAGTACACCGTATGGGGCAAGGTGACGTCCGGCATGGAGAACGTCGACAAGATCAAGCGCGGCGAACCCGTGCAGAATCCCGACAAGATCATCAAGGCGCATATGGCGGCTGACGCCGCCTGATAGTCGCTGTAGTCTGGTCTTGCGAACGGATGGCCGGGCATGCCCGGCCATCGACATTTGAGCATCATGCGTACTGACTTATTCGACTTCGAACTTCCGGAAGCCAACATCGCGTTGCGGCCTGTCAGCCCGCGCGACACGGCCCGCATGCTGGCAGTCACACCCGGCAAGCCGTTGACGGATGCGGTCGTATCTGACCTGCCGGGGTTCCTTCAGCCAGGCGATCAACTGGTGGTCAACGACACCAAGGTCATTCCGGCGCAATTGATCGGTCGCCGCATCGGCCGGGA
>Ga0233435_1001709_pt1 | contig 20441 bp, 16 predicted proteins | sample SI_122_August201_3_FD_182735 | JGI IMG/M metagenome (GOLD analysis project Ga0233435, IMG submission 182735) | Seawater microbial communities from Saanich Inlet, British Columbia, Canada - SI_122_August2016_135_MG | ecosystem: Environmental > Aquatic > Marine > Inlet | place: Canada: British...
CCGCCACAAAAGCCGAAACAACGGAAACAAAGATAAAACCGGGGCAACGCTGTTCAGTTGCAAGTAAAATTGAATGTACAACTTAAACTCAGTGAGTTTTTGTCTTGACTCAGGGGTCCACTATAAAATTCTGAAACTGGTTATCAATAATACAGACTTTAAAAGGTCAGGCGCTAAAAACTAATGAAGATGCTCTGGATGCAATTGTTTGTTTATATATGAGGAAAAACATTCGGAGATCTTGATTAACGCTATATCTGGGTGCTTTCTGGTGCTTGATTCTAAATCAGACCCAAGTGAATCCTGGCACAAACAAAAGCAATGCGCAGTATAATAAATTTAAACAACTTAACAGGGAACCAGGAAAATGATATTAGCAGGCGATATAGGTGGTACCAAAACTGCTCTAGCCTTATATAGTAAAAATAGCCGGGGTAAAATGCAATGTGAAGTCGAACAGACTTTTGCCAGCAATGACTACCCGCAATTTGATGATATCCTAGAACTTTTCCTAAAAGCGAACACTCCAATTAATGCCGCCTGTTTTGGTATTGCCGGCCCTATCGTAGACCAGCGTTGCCAGACCACTAACCTACCTTGGACTATCGATGCGCGAGAACTTTCTGCTAAATTAGGTACCAACAAAGTACGATTATTAAACGACCTGGAGGCCATGGCCATCGGGATACTAAATAGCCCGCCAACTGATCTACTAGAACTTAACCCAAATGCACAAACTAAAAACGGAAACATTGCTGTTATTGCGGCAGGAACTGGCTTAGGCCAGGCAATTTTATATTGGGATGGGCAACAGCATCAGCCGATGGCAACCGAAGGCGGTCATACTGACTTTGCCCCGCAAACCCGACAGCAGGACCAATTTCTAAGCTATCTACGAAAACAGTTTACTGATCACGTTAGCTGGGAGCGTGTCCTTTGCGGCGATGGCTTCAGCCAGCTTTATGATTTTCTGCTAGAGACTGGTTTTGCACCTGCCTGTGCTACGGTACCCTCTAACAGAAATAACGCATCTGGTGGTGATCGAAATGCAATTATTTCGCGCATGGGTCTTAATAATGAAGATCCACTTTGCTTTGAAGTGGTGCGCTTATTTGCAGAACTCTATGCTGCAGAAGCCGGCAACCTGGCTTTGAAATGTTTATCTACAGGAGGCGTGTTTATTGGTGGTGGTATCGGTCCTAAAATTCGCCCGGCACTGGAGCATGCGGATTTCCTGCGCGCCTTTACCGCCAAAGGCAGGTTTAAGCCCTTACTCAGCCAGATGTCTATTAAACTTTCGCTTAACCCAAACACCCCCCTTATCGGCGCAGCTAATTATTTTTCAGCTTAGCTATATAGCACTATGGGCTACGAACTTAAGACAGTACGTATAGAGGGAAATAGGTTTTAGCCTACATGTGTAACGCGTGGATTGTACGTGTAGGCTAAAGCTTACTCACCTCAGAGGTGTCCCGCCTTAGAATATTAGCCGCTTTCTGTTTTCTAAGCTTTATTTAACTGATTTGTCTTTAACCTTATTTGCATAAACAGCTCTTTAGATTGGGTCCAAATAAAGCCAGCAAAACTAGAGTAGGATTTTCTTAGTCAGCGTATTGCTAATGAACTCAGTCTTTCAATAGCTATTGCCATTTTTCAAACGCACTGTCGACCATCGATTGATATTACGGATTCCTTACCTAATACTGTATCAATTGACTGCTCAATTTTCTGGTCGTATTGTGTGCAAGAATGCTGAGTCGATATTGTAATGCTGATAGAGAAATATTACTCACGTAGCTTCGCCTGACTCGACTGTTTATGACAGCCATTACCCAGCGGTAGTGTTGCAAATTTCATTGAGTCACTCTATCTACCTGGCTACATAAACCAAAAACTTTATCGACCTTGATTAAACCATCATAGTCAGCGGCAAACCCGTCGCTTTTGGTTTCTCTATCAATTCGCCCACGTAAAACCACGCAGACTGATTGATCGGGGTTATCGGCATGTGTCGCTGATAGGTGTTTTAACTGCTGACGAATTTGTTCACTAGTCGCAGGGTTTAACCAGTAACATTGGGAATTAATGCTGGGACAAAATGTATTAACTACATGCGCGTATGTATAGGCTCCTCGATAGCGCGTTAGTTGCCCCTCTGCGTAGCCTGGCAAGACATAGCCTAGCATTATCAAAGTTATGACTCGCTGAGTAAGTTTTCGTGTATTTTTCATTGATGCTCCCATGATTGATTACGCAAAAGACGGAAAAAAAGCGTTAAATTGTAAGTCGATCCGTTTACGGGTAAGCCGTTTCTTTCATGGTCGAGGCAATAATATTGTATGTAGTAACCCAGGCATCTTCCACTTCATCGGTAAAATAATCACCCAGACTTTGTTCTAAGACCCAAAACAAAGCCGCTCCCACTGTTTCGTAATGCGCAGCCTGAACACCATAGATTATATGCCGATTACCCATAGCTTGTAGCATGGCTTCCACGGCTTTTATATCATCAATAGAATTGACGACAACATTCAAGGTAGTCATTATTTTTTCCCCTTGAAAATCTAGCTTGCCACGAAATAATGTTTTAACCTTTGGGTCCAATTCAAACAAGCGCTGATAAAATAATTCCGCGAACTTTTCTTTAATAGGCATAATTCGTCGCCAGGAATTGCGGATATATTTTATTTGCTCTTCCGTTAAGGGGTACGGATCCTCCTCAATATATTGCTGTGCATATCTCTCCTCATTTTTTTTATTTTCGAGTAATAGCAAAATCGCTAACAAAATCACTACAAAAAAAACTGCATACATCATAAGAAAATCCTCTTTATTTGTTCGACTCTCATGTTCTACTTATTAAGACACAAGGTTTTACCCTGCGTCATATGCATGAGAAGTTAATAATTACGTTGCTAAGCCCAGGTATCACGGAGAGTGACTGTACGATTAAACACAAGCTTTTCTGCAGAACTGTCTTCTGAATCCAGACAAAAATAGCCTACCCGTTCAAATTGAAAACGACTACCTAATTCGGCCTGCGCAAGACTAGCCTCTATTTTTGCCTGGCTAATAATTTGTAGCGAATCAGGGTTTAAGGCATCACAGAAATTTTCTTCAGCGCTAGGATTAGGCACATTAAATAGCCGATCATACAGGCGTATTTCAGCATCCAAAGCATGGACAGCCGAGACCCAATGAATCACACCCTTTACTTTACGGCCTTCAGGTTTCTTACCCAGGGTATTTTCATCATAGGTACAGCGAAGTTCTACGACTTTACCCTCTGTATTTTTAATGACCTGATGACATTTAATCACATAAGCGCCGCGTAAACGAACTTCGCCGCCTTCAATTAAACGCTTGTATTTAGGCGGAGGAATAGCAGCAAAATCATCCTGTTCGATATAAATTTCTTTAGCAAATGGCACTACCCGCTTACCCATTGCTTCATTTTGTGGATGGTTACTTGCTTCTAACTCTTCAACTTGATCATCAAGGTAATTTTCGATCACTACTTTTAATGGATCTAAAACAGCCATCGCACGAGCAGCGGTATTGTTTAAATCTTCCCGGATACAATTTTCTAGCACTGCCATTTCTATCGATGAGTCTTTTTTAGTCACACCTATACGCTCACAAAAATCACGAATAGCGGCAGGAGTGAAACCTGCTCGACGTAGCCCTGCAATAGTAGGCATACGCGGATCATCCCAGCCACTGACATGCCCATCGACGACCAGTTGTCTTAATTTTCGTTTACTGACTATCGTGTATTCCAGTTCCAACCGTGCAAATTCTATTTGCTGTGGATGGCAGTCTACATCGATATTATCTAAAATCCAGTCATATAAAGGGCGATGGTCTGCAAATTCTAGTGTACATAAGGAATGTGTTATACCTTCAAGTGCATCTGAAATACAGTGAGTATAATCATACATTGGATAGATGCACCAAGCATCTCCGGTGCGCTGATGATGCACACGGCGTATGCGGTAAAGCGCAGGATCACGCATATTGATATTTGATGATGCCATATCAATTTTGGCACGTAATAGATATTGCCCATCGGTAAATTCACCGGCGCGCATACGACTAAATAAATCCAGATTTTCTGCGACACTGCGACTGCGGTCTGGGCTTTCTTTGCCTGGCTTAGTCAATGAACCACGATATTCACGCATTTGCTCTGCACTTAAACTATCGACATACGCCAGACCTTTTTCTATCAACTGCACTGCAAAGCCATACAGTGTTTCAAAATAGTCTGAAGAATGACAGAGCTCAGCCCATTCAAAACCAAGCCAATGTACATCTTTTTCAATAGCACGCACATATTCGATACTTTCCTTTTCGGGATTGGTATCATCGAAGCGTAAATTACATAGGCCATTATTTTCAGCGGCAACACCAAAATTCAGGCAAATAGATTTCGCATGCCCTATATGTAAAAAACCATTCGGTTCTGGTGGGAAACGGGTAATTACTTTAGTATGCTTATTCTCTACCAGGTCTTTGGTAACTATTTGACGAATAAAATTTGTAGCTGGGATATTTTCAGTTGTTGACATTGAGTATTGTGAATCAATTGTTTGTTTACGCACTCCGTTTATAGGGTGCATGAAAAGGTATTATGTCTGGCCGGTCTATTTATAATACATGTTACCTTGTGTTATAGGGCGTTAAGATACCATAATATACTTCGCGAATATACTTCGCCCTATTCTTTCGAGTTGATTAAATTACACCTATGCAAGCGAACCAACCCAGAAAAAAAAAGGTGAATTACAATAGCGGTGAACGTTTATCACCCTGGCGTGAGTCACTCAATAGCATTATTTTTGGCGCAGAAACACGCGCCGGAAAATCATTCGATATTGTACTGATCATTACCATTGCATTGAGTGTATTAGCCGTTATGCTCAGTAGTGTAGAAGCATTTTACCAGCAATTTAGCTGGTTATTTTTCTATACAGAGTGGGGCTTTACCCTGCTATTTACCTGCGAGTATATACTACGCCTGATCTCGGTCCGCCAGCCTAAGCTTTATGCGTGCAGTTTTTATGGAATAATAGATTTACTATCTATCCTGCCTACTTACATTGGTCTGCTCTTGCCAGGTATTAAATACATGCTGATTATTCGTATCTTGCGCTTATTAAGAATCTTTCGTATTTTTAAACTGGCAGAATATGTAGATGAGGCTGAAACCCTGATAACGGCTTTAAAAAATAGCAGTCAGAAAATTCTAGTATTTTTGTATGCTGTATTAACGTTATCCACAGTATTTGGCTCAATACTGTATGTGGTTGAAGGCAGCGCATCTGGCTTTACCAGTATTCCCAAGTCGGTGTATTGGGCTATTGTTACCCTAACCACAGTAGGATATGGTGATATTGCCCCGCAGACACCGTTAGGTCAGATAATAGCTGCTGCCATTATGATTATGGGTTATGGCATTATTGCGGTCCCAACGGGTATTTATAGTGCGGAACTGATTAAATCTTATCGACCGTGGCAAATCTCCAATGAAGCCTGCCCTAATTGCGGCAAAATCGGTCATGATACCGATGCGGATTTTTGTAAATATTGCGGCGGCAGTCTTGAACAGTTTGAATGATGAAACCTAGTGATCCCTGCATTTCACTGCTTCTACCATAAAAGACTTGAAGGGTATGCTACTTTAATTATGGCGCTTGTATACAATCAATCTACTTTGGATACTATTTTAGGTGTCGCTTTTTGTCGTTCACTCCCATGAGGAGCTAATCACATTGTAATGCCTTCATTAACAACGTGTCCTTCATGGTGATAAAATTTATAAGGTCAAGATAAACAAGCTTAATGCCATCCACCATATTGCTTGGTGGGGTCACCACGAAAACCAGTAGAGGTTTTATTAGCATCGGGCACTCCCACAGTATTATCCGCTGCCATTACCATATGAGCGCGAGTGTAGCCACCTAGCTCTTTAGCACGATTGGCAATTTTTGTGGTTAACGGGCTGATATCATATCTGGATACAATTGTGGAAATTACTACCGCTTTTAACTTCTCGGCACTCCCTTTGGGTTTAACGGTGATGACAATCGGCAAGCTCGTACCTGCAGGAATTTCTAGCGTATAATTATTGCTATCTTTCAGGCTAGTATTGGCAATGATACGTCCACGGCTATCAGCAACCTTGATCGTAGCATCCCGTACTGGGCCTTTGTCATCGACTACACTGCCTTTCAATACCTTAGCTTGTTTATACTGTTGTGCCGGAACCTTGGTAGTGGGCGTTTTTTTTTGCTGATCACCACAGGCAACTAACACCAGGCTGGTAATTGATGTGATGAGTATTGCTTTGATTATGTTATTTTTATTGTAGTGACGCATAAACTCTTCCTCTTAGTGATTGGTATTCGAACTTTGATGAATACATAAAGCGCATTACTCTTAATGTTTGCATCATTATATAGCAATATGCTTATTTTTTTTATAATGACTTTAGCTTTTGTCACTCATTTTAGGCGTTAATAGGATTCCATTCTTTCATTAGTAAATGTTTATTTAGTAATGGTTCTAGCATTAAACGCTCATTCAAATTAAAATAGTAATAATTTTTTAAAGGATTAGGATATTTTTTGTTTTACACCACTTGATCCCCTTAATTACCCTGCATATATACCCTAAGTACAATTGATGACTAAGCATAAATTAACCCACCTTAAAGAGCTAGAAGCTGAAAGTATCCATATTATTCGTGAAGTAGCCGCGGAATTTGACCGTCCGGTGATGCTTTACTCAGTGGGTAAGGACTCAGCAGTCATGCTGCATTTAACACGCAAAGCATTTTATCCGGGAAAGCCGCCTTTTCCACTGATGCATGTAGATACTAAGTGGAAATTCAAGGAAATGATTAAATTCCGTGATAAATACATCAAGGAACTCGGCTGGGATTTATTGGTTCACTCAAATCAGGAGGGAATCGATCAAGGTATCGGGCCTTTTACGCACGGCAGTAAAAAGCATACTGATGTAATGAAAACCGAGGGTTTAAAACAAGCACTGAATAAATATAAATTTGATGCCGCTTTTGGTGGTGCGCGTCGTGATGAAGAGAAATCTCGTGCCAAAGAGCGCGTGTATTCATTCCGCGATAAAAATCATGGTTGGGATCCTAAAAACCAGCGTCCTGAATTATGGAATATATACAACGGCAGAATTGACCAGGGTGAAAGCATCCGTGTATTCCCTATTTCAAACTGGACAGAACTAGATGTCTGGCAGTATATCCATTTAGAAAACATTCCAATTGTGCCTCTTTATTTTGCCAAAAAGCGCCCTGTTGTTAATAAAGATGGCATGTTAATCATGGTCGATGATGACCGTATGCCGATTGGTCCTGATGAAAAAGTAGAGATGAAAATGGTGCGTTTTCGGACTTTAGGGTGTTACCCACTTACGGGCGCGGTGGAATCAACAGCCACTACTTTACCTGAAATTATTCAGGAAATGTTATTAACAACCACCTCGGAACGCCAGGGTCGACTAATCGATCACGACCAATCAGGCTCTATGGAACAGAAAAAACGCGAAGGCTATTTTTAGCCCCCTATTGTAGAGCGGACTTTAGTCCGCTAATACCGATATGCTACAGCGGACTAAAGTCCGCTCTACAACTTTCGCTTATATATTTTTCAGGAAAAAAACAATGTCTCACCAATCAGACTTAATCAGTACCGATATAGACGCTTATCTGGCGCAACATGAACGTAAGGAATTACTACGCTTTTTAACCTGTGGTAATGTTGATGATGGTAAAAGTACGCTTATTGGCCGCTTGTTATACGATTCAAAAATGATCTATGAAGATCAGCTTGCTGCCGTACAATCCGATAGCGTTAAATCCGGTACTACCGGTGCAGGTAAAGTGGATTTAGCATTATTAGTCGATGGCTTACAGGCAGAGCGCGAGCAAGGAATTACCATTGATGTTGCTTACCGTTATTTCTCTACCAAAAACCGTAAATTTATTATTGCCGACACACCAGGTCATGAGCAATACACGCGTAATATGGCGACCGGCGCATCCACTTGTGATCTAGCCGTGATATTAATTGATGCGCGCTATGGTGTACAGACACAAACCAAGCGACATAGTTTTATTGCTTCATTACTGGGCATTAAGCATATTATTGTTGCCATCAATAAGATGGATCTAATTGAATATAGTGAAAGTGCTTACGAGAAAATCAAAGCTGATTATTTAGACTTTATTAAGGACCTAGATGGTCTGAACGATATACATGTTATTCCTCTTTCGGCTCTAGATGGTGATAATGTCGTTAATAAGAGTGAAAATATGCCGTGGTATGCGGGTGAATCCATGATGGAAACGCTGGAAACAGTCGAAATTGCTGAAGATGATAATTTCCAGGACCCTCGCTTCCCAGTGCAATATGTTAACCGCCCTAACTTAGACTTTCGCGGTTTCTGTGGCACGATAGCCTCAGGTATTTTCCGTAAAGGTGATACTGTAACTGCCCTGCCATCAGGTAAAACCAGCACTATTAAATCCATTGTCACTTTTGACGGCGAACTGGATGAAGCATACCCACCCATGGCAGTGACTTTGACGTTGACTGATGAAATTGATATCAGTCGCGGAGATACCCTTGTCAATAGCAATAATATGCCCAGTGTTGCTGATAAGTTTGATGCCAAGATAGTATGGATGACAGAAAGTGCCCTAGTCCCCGGCAAGCAATATATCATCAAGCTGGCAACCCGTAGTGTCTCGGGTTCGATAGCTAATATTCAGCACCGGATTGATGTCAATACCCTGGATTATCATGATGCAACACAATTACAACTCAATGAAATAGGCCTATGTACTGTTTCAGTTAATGCCCCTGTCGTTTTTGATGCCTATACCCGCAGCAAAGGTACTGGCTCATTTATAATAATCGACCGTCTTACCAATGTGACAGTCGGCGCAGGAATGATCTCTGGGCATAGTTCTGATACTGAATTACGTGATGTGAGTAGCGATGACTATGCGGCACGCTACGGTCAAAAAGCTGTTGCTATTGCCCTATCTGGGACTCATGGTGAACAAGTCGCTTATCAACTGGAAAGAAAAATATTTGATAATGGCCATGCGGCAACGGTATTAACAGCCGACATAAAGCATATTGATGAAGCCATTGCAGTCGTTAAGCACGCGGGCTTAATATGCCTATGTACTACTTATGCATCTTGTGATCTTGATTTTGATACAGACAAGTTTTCGATAGATCAGATTTATTCAGCACTAAAAGAACAAAGTATCATTCAATAAAAACTAAGAGCCAATAAGCTAATTTAATTTTTGCGGGGCAGGCTTACCCATGCTCGGGTACTATAAAAAATCAGGCTAAAGCCAGCGCCCAATACTAATTTCAGTTGCTGATTTTTATATTCTTGGTTTTAGGCATTATTTGCATTAATACAGTCAAACAATAAGGACCTTGATTAATGACTCAAAAGATTACTAAAGCAGTATTTCCGGTTGCAGGATTAGGCACACGTTTTTTACCCGCAACTAAAGTAAGTCCTAAAGAAATGCTACCTATAGTAGATAAGCCTCTGATTCAATATGCGGTAGAAGAAGCAGTTGCTGCAGGTATTGATACCATGATTTTTATCACCGGTCGGAATAAACGCTCGATACCAGACCACTTTGATAAAGCTTATGAATTAGAAGTCGAACTGATTAATAAAGATAAATTAAAAGCCCTAGAATTAATCAAAAACATTATTCCACCTCATGTTTCCTGCGTATTCATTCGTCAATCGGAAGCCTTAGGCCTGGGACACGCTGTACACTGCGCCAAGCCTGTTGTTGGTGACGAGCCTTTTGCGGTGATCCTAGCCGATGATTTAGTAGAAGATGCTGAACGCGGCTGTATGGCGCAAATGGTCCAGCAATATGAAAAACATCACTGCTCTATTCTTGGTGTAGAACGTGTTGCGGCTGATCAAACTGACAAATACGGAATTGTTCAGACTACGCCTGCTGGCCCAGCATTAAATAAGGTTGAGTCTATCGTAGAAAAACCAAAACCTGAAGTAGCACCTAGCAACCTGGGAGTTGTTGGTCGCTATATATTAACCCCGGCGATTTTCGAAAAAATCGAACAAACCGCCAGAGGAGCGGGTAATGAAATTCAGCTAACCGATGCCATCAGTTCCTTACTTGATGATGAACAGGTCCTTGCCTATGAATTTGAAGGTAAACGTTATGATTGTGGTTCCAAGCTGGGATTCCTGATTGCCACGGTAGAACATGGCTTATTGCATCATGAGTTAAAAGATGACTTTAAAAATTACCTGAAAGACCTCGCTATCCGACTCGACTAAATTAAATGAATACCATTAGTATTCGTGGTGCACGAACGCATAACCTAAAGAATATCGACCTCGATTTACCCCGAGATAGCTTGATTGTTATTACCGGCATATCCGGTTCTGGAAAATCATCACTTGCCTTCGATACCATTTACGCTGAAGGTCAAAGGCGTTATGTAGAATCCTTATCAGCCTACGCGCGGCAATTTCTATCGATAATGGAAAAACCCGATGTCGATCATATCGAAGGCTTATCCCCCGCTATTTCCATAGAGCAGAAATCCACCTCACATAACCCCCGCTCTACCGTCGGTACGATTACCGAAATATATGATTACCTGCGGCTTTTATATGCCCGTGCAGGTACACCTTGCTGTCCTGAACATGGTTTGTCTCTGGAAGCTCAGACAGTCAGTCAGATGGTTGATCATGTGCTTGAGCAGACCGAAGGTGATCGTTGGATGCTGCTTGCCCCGGTCGTCAGCCAGCGCAAAGGTGAGCATATCCAGTTACTGGAAGACTTGCAGGCACAAGGTTTTATTCGTGCGCGTATTGATGGTGTCGCTTATGAACTCGATGAACTACCTGAGTTAGATGGCAAGAAAAAACATAATATTGAAGTCATCATTGACCGCTTCAAAATTCGTCAGGACATGAAACTGCGCCTGGCAGAATCGTTTGAAACCGCCTTAAGAATAGCAGAAGGTGTGGCTACGGCAGTTTGCATGGATGACCAGAGCAAGCATCCCAATCAGCTGATTTTTTCTGAAAAATATGCCTGCTCAAAATGTGGCTATAGCATTGCCGAACTAGAGCCGCGCATTTTTTCTTTTAATAATCCAAAAGGTGCCTGCCCTACCTGTGACGGACTAGGAATCAAGCAACATTTTGACCCTGATCTGGTAGTGCATAATAATGAACTCAGCCTCGCCGCTGGCGCTGTACGGGGCTGGGATCGACGTAATGCCTATTATTATCAGATCATCTGTTCACTGGCTGAGCATTATGATTTTGACCCGGAAACACCCTTTCAGGAATTAAGCGACGAAATCCAGCACATTATTCTCTATGGTAGTGGCCGCAAAGCCATAGACTTTACTTTTGTCACCGGCAGTGGCAAAAAACGTAAAAAGCGCCATAGCTTTGAAGGTATCATTGCTAATATGGAGCGCCGTTATCACGAAACCGATTCGCAAATGGTCCGTGATGAACTTGCTAAATATCTGACTAATATTTCCTGCCCCAGTTGTCAAGGCTCACGTTTAAATACCGCAGCACGTCATGTATTTGTAGATTCGAAACCGCTTTACGAAATTACCCGCCTGCCCATTCGCAAAACTCTGAGCTTTTTTCAAGAACTCAACCTACCCGGTCAACGCGGACAAATAGCTGATAAAATTGTTACTGAAATTCAACAGCGCCTGGAATTTCTGGTCAATGTCGGCCTGGATTATCTTACCCTGGATCGCAGTGCCGACACCCTATCTGGCGGAGAGGCACAACGCATTCGTTTAGCCAGCCAGATTGGCGCGGGGCTAGTGGGCGTTATGTATGTTTTAGACGAACCCTCTATTGGCCTGCATCAACGTGATAATGATCGCTTACTCAAAACGCTGTTTAGATTGCGTGATTTGGGTAATACCGTCATCGTCGTAGAACACGATGAAGATGCTATCCGTGCCGCACAATATGTGGTTGATATTGGCCCAGGCGCCGGTGTGCATGGTGGGCAGATTATCGCCCAGGGTACGCCTGAAGATGTGATTAATAATAAGCACTCTGTGACCGGTCAGTACCTATCTGGAAAATTAGCGATTACCGGCACCAACAAACTAACGCCGCGTAATGCCAAGAATCTGATTACTGTCCATCAAGCAGAAGGTAATAATTTAAAAAATATTGACGTTGCTTTCCCTATAGGTCTGTTTACTTGTGTAACAGGCGTATCCGGTTCGGGTAAGTCAACTCTGGTCAATGACACCTTATACCGGTATGCTGCGCGAACTATTAATCGCGCCACTACCTTGGCTGCACCGTGTCACTCGGTCGAGGGCCTAGAGCAGATTGATAAAGTCGTTGACATTAACCAAAGCCCGATTGGTAGAACACCTCGCTCAAACCCGGCAACCTACACTGGTTTATTTACTCCTATCAGGGAGCTGTTTGCAGCCACCCCAGAATCTCGTTCGCGTGGCTATACACCTGGTCGCTTTAGCTTTAATGTCAAAGGTGGGCGCTGTGAATCCTGTCGCGGAGATGGCGTTGTCAAAGTAGAAATGCATTTTCTCCCTGATGTCTTTGTGCATTGCGATGTCTGTGCCGGCAAGCGCTATAATCGTGAAACTCTGGAAATACGCTACAAAGGTAAAACTATCAATGAAGTGCTGGAAATGACAGTCGAAGAAGCCTATGTCTTCTTTAAGCCAGTGCCGGTTTTAGCGCGTAAACTACAAACAATGGTGGATGTCGGTCTGACCTATATTACCTTGGGGCAAAATGCGACCACCTTATCTGGCGGTGAAGCGCAGCGAGTTAAATTATCCAAAGAGCTATCCAAGCGCGATACTGGCAAAACTCTATATATTTTGGATGAACCAACGACGGGGCTGCATTTTCAGGATATCCAGCAGTTACTCAATGTCTTGCACACGCTACGTGACCACGGCAATACCATTATCGTGATCGAGCATAATCTGGACGTTATCAAAACCGCTGACTGGGTGATTGATATTGGTCCTGAAGGGGGCGATGGCGGTGGAAAGGTGGTTGCTGAAGGGACACCCGGGCAAGTTTCCAAAGTAGATCATTCGCATACAGGTTATTATCTAAAACGCTTTTTTAAATAAGGTTTATAATCTTATTGTCTAGATGTAGGGCGCCATCTGCTTATGTAAAGATTGCCGGGCTAAAGCCGCACCCTACGTCTGGTTTGTTTAAGCAATAATTGCCCAACCTACCTTTTAGCAAAGGGAAAAATATGCTATCGTTTGTCCAGGCAGTGATTGACAGGTATCCAGCATTCCCTGTCCGGTTACTCGACATCTTACGAGAGTTACAATCCGAATTTCAGTATATTTCAGCTGAAACCACTGAATATGTTGCAAAATCCCTCGATATTCCGCGCACACAAATCATCAGTGTCATCGAGTTTTACAGCTTCCTGCATGCGACGCCCAGGGTAAATATTCGCTGCTAGTCAGTTGATTCGATTACCGATCATATGCTGGGTAAACAGGATTTAATGAGCTACTTTGCCAGCCAGTTACACGTCACTATAGGCGAGCTTCGTGCCGATGGTTTATTCAGCTTAAATAATACCTCTTGCTCGGGCATTTGTGATCAGGGCCCGGCCGGATTGGTTAATGGTCATGCTTTAACTCATCTGGATCCAGTGCGTGTCGATGCCATCGTTATACTGATTTATCAGCAAGTACCCATAGCGCAATGGCCAGCCTAATTTTTTGCGATTAGCGATAATATTTACCTGCCCGGTTTACTACTACAACATCCAATAACACCCGGAGATGCTTTAAAAGTACGCTATCAAAAAGGGCTACAAGAAACCCTGGTAGAGATTAATACTTCTGGGCTGCGTGGTCGCGGCGGCGCGGGTTTTAATACCGCCATGAAATGGCGCTTTTGCTCCGAAGAAGCTGAAACTGAGCGCTATGTAGTGTGTAACGCCGATGAAGGTGAGCCTAGCACCCCCGAATTCAAATAATAACTGCAACACCTCTTTAAAGATAGAGTTTTATTAAATTTCTATGCCCACCAGGTATTTGAAGGCATGACCTTATGCGCCAGCATTATTAAATGCTGAACAGGGATTCTTATATCTATGCGGTGAATATTTACATTTAGTCGAAAAATTACAAGATATTCTCGAACAGCGACGCGACTCAGGATTATTAGGCAATAACATTCTAGATCAAGGATTAAACTTTGATATCGAGATACGTCTGGGTTGCGGTGCCTATATCTGTGGTGAAGAATCTGCATTAATCGAATCGCTAGAAGGTAAGTGCGGTATTCCTCGGAATCGGCCACCCTACCCTTTCTCTCAGGGTTATCTGGGTAAACCCACAGTCGTAAATAATGTCGAGACTTTTTTTGCCAACCGTGAAATAGATGCCTCACACCCGGATATTCTAATTGACCAAAACCGCTGTATTTTCTGTAATTTATGTGTCCGCGCCAGTCAGGAAAAAGACCGTAAAAATGTCTTTGCTATCAGTGGCCGTGGCATTAACAAGCATTTAATCGTCAACTCGATTAGCGGAGAATTAAAAGATAGCGATAGCGATATCGATATTGCTGATCATGCCGTACATATTTGCCCAACAGGTGCCATCCTGATAAAACGTACTGGCTATCAAGTGGCTATAGGTGAGCGCATGATCGAATGAGCCCAGCATATTGAATTTGACCGTTCACCTATTACTGATATAGAACACTGTGGCCCCTGTGATATAGGCTTGATTGAAGGCGGCGTGTGTAATTCAGACAACGTCCATGTGCTGCGCGAATTCCGCAAAAATTGCAAAGTACTGGTTGCCTTAGGAGCATGCGCCATTAACGTTGGCCTACCTGCTATGCGCAATCACTTTAAAGTGGAAGACTGCTTAAATGAATCCTATATAGATGGGTTAGGCGTAGAAAATGCACAAATCCCCAGTGACCCCGAACTCCCGTTATTATTAGATAAGGTGCATCCAATCCATGAAATCGTTAAGATCGATTACTATATGCTCGGTTGCCCTCCATCAGGTGATGTTTTCTGGACATTTCTAAGTGATAATATTGCCGGAGAGGAACTCAGTTTGCCCTATGAACTTCTGCATTTTGACTAATTAGTACTTAAACGAAAAAGCCGTTTTTTAAATAAATATCACACCCAATCGAGTAAATAATTTTCAAATTGGCTCAGTTGGGATTAAAATCCACTCATTATTACGAGTTTTCTCGGTGCAGTGCTATTTTGCGACTGTTTAAACGTACCCACCTCTAAGTGAGTTCACTTCTTTAAAAAAATTTAGGCAGCTTGCTTTTTTTGTTTGGCCAATCGTTGTCGTTCCATGCCCTGTTTTACTTGACCATTATAGATTGTTCGCATCTTGCATGCCCGAATGGATATTCAGCAACATATGGAAAAATAATATTGCTCAGTTGTACGATTCAAACACAACAAAACAGAGCAAAAAGTTCAAAATCTGAGTGATAGTGTGTGCAAAGTTGAGCAACTCGAACGATTACCACAGAAATTAACAAGCTTGTTGGTGGTTACATCCTTGCTCAACAAATAATTTAGCCGCATCTTGTTTAAATTCAAGGCGGTTTCAATTCTGAAGTGCAATTCCAGTAATCATGCTGCACTAATTCATATTTCAGCGTGTTTTCACATTACTAACTGTATCTTGATCTTGTAGAACTACGTTTATAAATTATCGATTATTGTTATGTGTTAATATTAATGTTCGAACAATTAATGGCCATGATAATTCTATAACTTCTTAGTTAGTCATAATCAAATGGTCATATAAAATGATTTTCTTTACAACTAAAAGGGAAAAAAATGAGTACTACCTCCAGCAAATTAGGAATAATAGACAAAGTAATTTTTATCGCACTAATCATATTTACTCTGGTTGGTGTTGCTATCACCAATATTTCCCCTGCTGAAGCGCATGTATACTGGCTAGTTATGAACCTAGTATTTGCCATAGGCGCAATTATTACCGGGTGGCATAAAGCTCAGACTAAAAAAGAACATACAAAGCTGATTACTTCTCAATTGATACACTGGGTAAGTACCATGGTAGCTGTAATGATCGTCTATGCTTTTTTACATTCGGGTCAAATTCAGAATGAAACTGTTTCACTGGCCATTGTCCTGATACTATCTCTTTCGACATTTCTGGCCGGAATACATATAGGTTGGCAATTTTCTGTTGTCGGGATTCTTTTAGCTATTTCGGTGCTTATCATTTCATATGTGGAAGAGTATATATGGCTAATCGTAATAATCGCTTTAGCTTTGGTTCTTATTTCATATTTCTGGAATAAATTTAAAAAATCCTAAGAGCTTTAGGAGCAAGGATTTAATAATATTCGGATCTTGATTTGTCCTTTTGCCCGTTTTCTGCTATGCAACAATTGTTACGCCTTAAAAACGAACAAAAGTTCTGCATCAAACTTACCTTTATTATTAAATTCTCTCTTCTTCGTTAACCGAACTCAACTAACGAACAAGGTTAGATTGTGATCGCGAAGCGAGCCACAATCTGAACCGTTTGTTGGACAAGCCCGGCACGATAGTAGGAATTTAATTAAATGTGCTATATGAAAATAGCTTTTTGTTGATTAACCCGATTGATGAACCGAATCTCTGTTTTTACCTGTTTAACTGAACTTTGAGCGTTGTCCATTGCAGTCAACACTCAAAGTCCAAGTATGGGAGCGATTTTTCGCTTTAATCTCCGATTTTAGCCTAAGCGACTCCCTCAGCGTTTAATCCGCTGCTAGCCTGGGTCGAAAAGTGTTTAAATTCACATAAATGCGAGTGACTCCAATCGTTAAGTCGGCACAGGCTGAAACATTATTTCGACCCTGGGTATTCTCCTGCCCCCACAACCATCGCCCCGCCACAACATTTGCAACTGAATGACGGCCGTACTTTGAGTGTCCGTAATATCTTCGTCGGGTCAAACTTTAGCAAGGTGTGAATCAGCTTAATAACACCCTTGCTATTCGGATGTAAAAAACCATAATTGCGCGCACGACGAAAGCCTTTAGGCAAAATATGTTGCAGCACCCGCCAGAGAAACTTAGCCCCCGATACCGTTTTGGTTTGATAGCGTTTGGTTTGTGCCTTTCACCTATGACAATCTGCCTTGATTTGGTTTTATCAATGGTTCTTCGTTGCTTTTTATAGCTGGCCGAGTGGGGTAAATTATAGAGATGCGAGACTGAAATATTAGCCATATTTTTATAATCATCTTCATTAAAAATGCAATAGGCTCGTTCACAAAGCTTTTTAATGACGGCGCCACTCGGTGTATCATACCGCTCATCCATTTCTGCTAATAACGCAATATCGGTTGCGCTATACTTCTGTTTGAATCCTGGCGCGGCTTATGTACTTTTTTTAGCTGCACAACACCTGCTTTTAGGTGTTGGTGGATCAGTCGTGTCAGATGCTGCCGAGAATAACCGGTTTTTTGTTATAAAAACCGAATCACAACCCCTTTTTGCCTGGCAGGCTAGAGCCAGCAACTGGTGAGCCATTCAAAAACGAGTGTAATTCTTCAATATTTTTTAGTGCGTTAAGATTCATGATAGCTTTCATTCCTTCATCATGGACAGATTGTCTGGTTTTGTCAGTTTAGACTCATTTCATATTGGAGAAGGCACACTGAGAATGACAGCAGTAATGGTTGGTTTACTTATAAAGTGGTTCAAATCGCTTAACCCATCTTCCTCATTTTTATCTGTCTAAGCTATTGATTCGTCGTTTTAAGCAGTTTTTTGTTGAAAAAAAACTTTAAAATCAATGGTGTTTTTTTGACCAGATTGTAGTGCCATTTTTATCGTTTTTTCAGGTAAAATGATTGACTTTTATAAGAAATTTCTGCATCATTCTGGTGTAATTTCAATATCGAAAAAATATTTTCATAATTCAATCATTTATACAAAAAAGCCAAATCTGTAGTGCCAACTAGCCGGGTTTTAAATTTTCAAATAACTGATTTATAACAAATACACCGTCAATAGCTGCGAAGATGGGTTAAGGTTCGATTGCTTGTTAATGGCTGTTTGTACAAACTGCAGCATCCACTAATAATGACATCTAACACAACATTGGTTATACCCTACGCGCATACAGCATTTGCGTTTACCGACAGACCTTATCGTAAGCATACATACCTAAACGCAAAACAATACGTCGCGCTTTGGGACGCAGGCCAACCTTTTAATGTTACCCCACCGACTGCGGTTATGACATGGGCTGATGGCAACGATGTTTGTGAAGCCAAGGTTATCCTATCAGGAGCGAACTTAGTTGACAGTGCTGCCGTACAAATAGTCTTTCAATTATTGCATGAAGGTGGCGACGAGTTACCTTCTGATTTAGTGGATGTGTCTCTTTTTGTCAATGTCATTTGTTACCATATTAAACGGCGATATACCTGTAAATACAACGTTTTCTTTTCCCAGAACAAGCCCCCTGAATTTCAAGTTTTCCCAACACTGTATAATTTCATACGCAAGCTCGGCGAAAAAACGAGTGTAATTCTTCAGTATTTTTTAGTGCGTTAAGATTCATGATGGCTTTCATTCCTTCCTTCATCATGAATAGATTGTCTGGTTTTGTCAGTTTAGACTCATTTCGTATTGGAGAAGGCTCCCTGTTCAACTTTAAAAGAATTCATGTCATATTTTCGGTTCTCGCACCGAAAATATTGCTGTTGGTCCTCTGACTTGAATCTCAACCTGACCAAAGTGAGTATCGAGGCTGTGCCGAAGGTCGTCGAGTTTATCTGCCTGGTTGGCAAAAATACCTAAGCTGGTGAGTGTTTTCAACGCGATCTTTGCCAGTACATTCTTTTTCACATCAACCGACAAAATCGTACTGCCAAATAAAACCCCGTCTTCTTTGAGCAATGTTTTCAAATGGCCGAACGCGACGCCTTTTTGCTTTAAATCTCCTGGCACACAATGCAGTACATAATTAATTGCAATCGAGTCGAATTTGTCTCCTTCGATAAGCTTCGGATGTTTAATTGGTTCAAGAATATTTTGCCGGTAGGTTTCAGGTTGGTGACGTTTAAGCCGCGCAGCAGATTGATCCAGACAACTTTGGCTTAAGTCCATCAACGCCAAATGGGGAGAAGCTGAGATATTCGTAAAACGCACTCGGTTGAGCAAAAACCCAGTACCCGGACCCACTTCGAGATGATTATTGCTGATATGGTTGGCATAATGATGATCCAAAAAAGCTGTCGGACAGCGCCAAGCATGGCGGGAAATAAAGCCAAACAGAATCAAATCATAAAAACGCAGGTTAAAGCGGTTGAAATATTTTTGTGATTTTGACAGTTTCAATTCAACGTCAGTTTTATCTACTGTATCTGTGTTCATTCAGAAATCCTCATTGCCTGTGATATTTAAATTATTAATCTTTTTTAGCCGCATCAGCTTAAGCGATAGGTTCCGACAAGCCCGCAAAATTGGATACAAAAACTCCGCCCGCTTAGCTGAACTAAAGAGCCAAAAGTTCAGCTCATTCAGAATGCCATTGCGGCTTGAGAGCAAAGCCAGAGCATGAATGGCATCTGTGCCGTAATAAACCGCATCACCGGCTTTAAGCACCATGCCCTGATCGATGTCCAGCCCAGCTTCAGTGATCTCACGCATCACTTCACTGTCTTGTCTCGCATCTACAAGTACCAACTCCCTGCCCGATTCTCTTATGCTGACCAACTGACAATAGTTATGGCAAAATGGGCATTCTTTGTCGTATACCAGCAGTAGTTTCTGTTTATCCTCTTTGCCTTTAATGCGATTCATAAAAAGCTTCCTGTAATTGATTGGTCTTTGGCTACTCTTTCTTAAAATAGTGGGTTAGAATATATTAAGATTATCGACTTATATATTTAACTAATTAGTTAAATATATAACTATGAACACTATATTTCAAGCCTTATCTTCGACCGTGCGGCGTCAAATCCTCGCTTATCTATCTAGTACTAGGCTGACGGCGAGTGAAAGTGCCGGGCATTTTGACATCAGTGAACCGGCTTTCTCCGAGCATCTTAGTCTTTTTCAGAGCACAGGGCTTATCGAAAGTGAAAAAAAAGGTCAGTACGTATAATTTCATGGGGTCAGATACTGTCTTCAAAATCATCTCTTTTTTGCTTTTATCTATTAAAAACTTAGTCCGCCCTTTGATAATTTATATCAAAGGGTTTTTCTGACTTCAATACGCCATAAGATAAAATTAACAACTTTCTCATGACCGCGACTATCGCTACTTTTTTGGGTTTGCCATTATTCACTAAGCGCTC
>Ga0233435_1001712_pt1 | contig 20406 bp, 16 predicted proteins | sample SI_122_August201_3_FD_182735 | JGI IMG/M metagenome (GOLD analysis project Ga0233435, IMG submission 182735) | Seawater microbial communities from Saanich Inlet, British Columbia, Canada - SI_122_August2016_135_MG | ecosystem: Environmental > Aquatic > Marine > Inlet | place: Canada: British...
AAGCAATTGCGGCGGAAGCGGATGTCTATGCGAGGGGTCCATATAAAAGGTATGCGCCCCTACCTGCAGATTCTCTGGATTAGGCGTTTCTAATACTAATACGCCTTGAGGCAATAACACTCGATAGGCTTGTTGGATAATCTCCAGTAAGCTGTCAAAGGGGATATGTTCGGCGATATGGAATCCAGTAATGAGGCTTTGTGACTGATCGGGCAAAGAGGCTAAATAGCTCAGTGCATCCTGCTCCTGTGCCTTTAAACCTTGTTTTTGGCATGATTCTACCATTGCTGCATTTAGGTCAATCCCAACGGCTTGCCATTGTCGTTTTCCGAGTAGGCCAAGCCACTCGCCCCGGCCGCAACCTATATCAATCGCAGCTCGGTTCGGGTTTTTCTCTAATTCCTCTAAGAGTGGGACGTACTGCTGTAGTCGCTCTGTTATCTGTTGTTCTGAACCTCGAAAATGGTTTTCTAGCTGCAGGTAAAATTGATTTTGCATGGATTTAATCTCTTTGAATAATAAATTCTGGCTCTAACCAATTGGTGCCGATAAATTCGGTTTTATTTATATTCAACACTTTAAAGACTAGGGCCAAATCTATCCAGTGGTAATTCTCTTGTAGATGCGTCGCTCCTCCTGTGAGCGCTAGCGTACACGAGTAACTGCCCACACCTAGTCTTGCTGCAAATTGAATCTGATAATTTATGCGTTGCGGCTCGGTCACGTCAGTTAATACCTGCTCAGTAAACCACGTATTAGTGCCATAAATCACCTGTCCTAGTCGCTCCTTTAGCATAAACCCACAGACTAAGTGTTTCATTGGCTGTAGGACCTCAACTTGTATATTTAAGGTCGCCAGTTCGCCGATCTGTAAATCCTGCGTTTCGATACCTTGGCTATTGTAGAGTTTTACTTCGGTGATTTGTGCTTTATGATCACCTGATATAGTTTGTAATTTACCTTCTTCGGTAGGCTTTAATACAATGTCTTCATGTGATTTAGCTGCGATTAAGGCATTGTAGTAATCCATCACTTCAATGGGTGAGCCTTCTTTTTTTATACGACCTTGATCTAGTAGTATCGCGCGATTACAAATACTTTGTATGGCTTGCTTATCGTGAGAAACAATCAGCAGGGTGGTGCCTTGCTTCTGTAATTCGCGTATACGATCAAAGCTCTTATGCTGAAAATAAGCATCGCCCACAGATAAGGCTTCATCAATAATCAAAATCTCTGGTTGAAATGTAGTCGCCACAGCAAAAGCGACCCGCATTTGCATGCCACTGGAATAGATACGCATGGGCTGCTCAAAGTAGTCGCCTATTTCACTGAACGCTTTTATTTCTGGAATGGCTTGTTCGATTTGTTCTGGGTGATAACCCATAATACTTAATGTATTTTTAGCATTTTCTGCACCGGAAAAATTGGCATCGAAACCCATTCCCAATTCTAAAATGGCTGAGATTTTGCCGTTGACCTGAATATTGCCTGTACTCGGCGCTAAAATCCCCGTGATCAATTTTAGTAAGGTACTTTTTCCTGCGCCATTTTGTCCTACAAAAGCAATGGCTTCACCTTGCTCTACGCTAAGGTTGATATTATCTAGTATGAGGTGTTTTTTTAGGCGCGAGTTTTGTCTGCCAAACCAGCTCAGAAACCGGTGTCGAAAATTGGGGTATTCTATATAGGCTTTGCTTACTGAGCTTAACTGCAAGATACTCATAGCTCTTCCACTATTTGGTTATGTGCTTTCCGATATAGGGTTAGGCCTATGATGTTGGCGATCAGCGTGATTAGCGCTAATTTCGCCATGCTTTGCATGGACGGGGCTGTTTGATAAGCCAGGACGTCATGATACATATTAATAATGTCGAAAACTGGATTTAATTCCAGTAAGTATTGAACATCCTGAGGGATAATGTTAATTGTATATACGATAGGTGTCAGCCAAAATAGTAGCTGTAAAATGATAGGGACTACTTGCCCTATATCACGTAAAAATACATTAAGCACTCCGCAACTAATGCCAATCCCTAGTGCAAATAATGCGGTCAGTATTTCTAAGGGAATTAGCCATAATAAGCTACTGCTAGGGTAGAAATTTAAGATCAGAAAGATGGCAATCGATACCAGTATAAAAATACCGCTGTTGATTAAGCTGGCACCTAAGACGATAAAGATTAAATTACTGCGCGGAAAGGAGAGTTTTTTTAAATAGTGGCCATTTTCTATAAAGACCATCAGTGATCGAGATATTACCTCAGTAAAGAGTGTCCAACCTATAATGCCTGAAATAAGATAGATGGGGTAGGCGTAGCTACTTTCTATGCCGGGTAGCTTTGCTTGCATTATTTTCGATAAGATAAAAGCATAAATAGCAACCATCACCAATGGATTTAAAATAGCCCATACGCTACCAAATAGGCTTCTTGAAAAACGCGACTTAAAATCCATCTTTATCGCGGTTAGAATAAAGAATCGATTTTGCCAGATTTGTTGTGTTTTTAACTGTAGTCTTGTCATTTTTTAATGATAGTGTGTCCGTCCAGCCGCTGTTTAGTTTGCCAGCATCCAGCTCAAAGTTTGTTTGAATTCTATGGGTGTTTGTAACCCTTTTACGCTTGCATAGAGATGGCTATTATCGCCTCGCTGCCTTTGTATATCGGCAGCTCTAACAAACTCAGGATTCATCTCAATTTGTATCTTATGGTCAGTTAATTGCTCAAGCGCTTCAATAATGCTTCTAATACTGAGTAATTTTCCTGAGCATAAATTAACTGTTTTTATGGTTTGATCCTGAGGTAAAGCCAATAAGGCTGTATACGCTTGCACTACCCAGCGGACATCAGAAAAATCTCGCCAAATATCTATATTACCTAATTGTATCGTTTTGGCTTTTTGCTTAAAATGTTGCACTATTTTGGGGATCAAAAATTTGTCTGCTTGTCCTGTGCCGGTATAGTTAAAAGGCCTAGTGATGATGATATTTAGTTTATCACTATAGGTTTTAGCTATTTGCTCCATGGCCCATTTACTGCAGCCATAATGATTGACAGGATTAACGGGACAGTCTTCATTAATGATTTCGGCTGTTTGTGCGCCATATACCAGCGAGGTACTGGCTAAGATAATGCTTTTCGGGGCTTGTGCTAATTTTAAACAGGCGTCTAAGATATTCTGCGGCCCAAAGGTATTGACGGCGTAAATATCAGCGCTGCCACCGTCTGGAACAAAGCTCAGGGCGGCTAGATTAACAATGTAGTCTGGCTGAATTTGTAACATCGCTTGTTCAACTTGCTGTACATCTTGTAAGTCAACTTGGTCAGTGACTACTTGATAGCCGGCATGCTCTAATGTGGGAGCAAGATATAGTCCGGTAAAACTATTGGCGCCTATGAGCCAGACCTTGGGCATGCTGCTCATCTAGAATGCTTGTCCTGTTTTTACTTTTTCTAGGTCGCTTTCGACCATCATTTTACAGAGCTCAGCTAGTTGTGTTTGTGGACGCCAGCCTAATATATTCTCTACTTTGCTGTAATCGCCAATAAGGAGCTCTACTTCGGCTGGGCGATAGAATTTAGGGTTAACTTGTACCAGTAATTGCCCTGTCTGTGCATGATAGCCTTTTTCTTGCTCTTCCTTACCTTGCCATTCGATCGGTATATCAACCACGGCAAAGGCTAATTCTACAAATCGACGGACACTATGGGTTTGGTTGGTAGACAGCACAAAGGTATCGGCAACATCGTGTTGTAACATTCTATACATGCCTTCTACATATTCTTTGGCAAAGCCCCAGTCACGCTGTGCATCCATATTGCCTAGCTCTAGAGGGGTGGTTTCGCCGAGTGCAATTCGAGCGACTTTATCGGTAATTTTACGCGTGACAAATTCTCGACCACGGAGCGGAGATTCGTGGTTGAAGAGTATTCCGCTACTCGCAAACATATCATACGATTCACGGTAATTAACAACACTCCAGTGGGCAAATAGTTTTGCGACGGCATACGGGCTACGCGGATAAAATGGTGTGTCTTCATTTTGTGGAATGGCTTGCACTTGACCATAAAGCTCGGAGGTACTCGCCTGATAAAAGCGTATCGACTTATCGACTATGCGAATGGCTTCTAGTAGGTTAAGTGCGCCTAGGCCGGTGATCTCGGCAGTCGTCTGTGGTTGCTCAAAGGAGACGCCGACAAAGCTTTGCGCTGCTAAGTTATAGAGTTCGTCGGGCTTGGCATATTGCAATAGGCGAATGCTGTTGCCTAAATCGGTTATATCATGTTCAATCAGCTCTAAATTAGGGTGTTGGGTTACACCTAAGCTGTCTAAACGCCAGAAATTAACCGAACTGGTTCTTCGGTAAGTCCCTATAACTTTATAGCCTTTGTCTAAAAGTAATTGAGTTAAATAGGCGCCATCTTGCCCTGTGATACCTGTGATGATTGCTGTTTTCAATTTATAAAGTCTCAGTTTAAGGGAGAGTTAAGTTGATCTGTATTCAGGGTGCTAATTTTAACGGGGTTATAGACTTGAACCTCAATGAGTAAGTCAACTAACGTCAGTAACTTAGTGGACACAGACGTTCAACAAATAGGTGTCTTAGGCGTTCATTTATATAGAAAATCAAAAATACTAATAATGCCAATATTCTGCCTATTCTATTTGCTAGCATGTCGTACCCACAAATCCGCTTACGTAATGAGGATCCTATATTTCTTTTGAAAATCCAATAATGCCGGTTAAAATTATACAATAACATGGCCCTAAAATCGATATACCTATTCGAGTCACTGGTGGCTTGAAGGAGTTTACGTTAACCAATATGTTTAATCTTGTTCTCTCCCTATGACTTGGCGATATAAATCAGCATAAGCACTCCCCATTACTGTTGCTGTAAATAACTGTTGATATTTCTTATAGGCTGCTGCGCCCATTTGACCTGCCAATTTAGGATCTCGACTTAATGCTTCCATTGCCTCTCTTAGTTGCCGAGCATTTTTGGGCTGCACAACCAGTCCCGTTATGCCATCAATGTTTATATACGAAGTTCCTGTATTTAGATCGGTAGAAATCATCGCACGCTGATGCATTGCTGCTTCTACTAGGAGGCTGTCCGAGAATAGAAGCCGTAGCGAGGGAAAGCTTTTTTGAGTCAGTTTTTTCGAACATTTGAGGCGAATAGTTGTGCTCTTTAACGAAAATGTTCGGGAAAAATAGCCAAAAGGGATTTTTCCGTAGTAGGGCCTCTATTCTTGGACAGCCTTAGGGCATAGAATACGATTATTGATGCCCAGTTTGTCGCTGGCCCTCGTTAATTAACGGATAACTTCTTCTATGCCACCTTGCGTATAGGGGTAACAGGTTCTATAGACAGGTAGCACTTTAATGCTTTTCATTAAAATAACTGAGTATTGATTACTTTTTTAGAGACCTGAATTCAGGAGATTATAATCACCTTAAAAATCCTTTTAGACTCTTAACCATTGATTAATAGTTTCTAACGAGTCAATGCTTAATCTGCCTGAGGCCTGCTCATATCGAATACGATTTTTGATGTAAATGTACTTCACATTAAAAAGGTCTCTTTTAGCAGCGTATTCTCGTGCCTGTGAGATTAAAACATCTCCTATGGATTGCATGCCATATTTAAACCCTTTCTCCATGGCTTCACGAGCTTTTACTGCTGTACTCAGTGCTTTTTTTTGTGCTTTTATACGTTTTACACTGGCATTAGCACTTAAAAAAGCATCTCGCGCTTCTTTTTCTATTGCGCGTAATAAATGAATTCTTTTCTGCTTGCTGATGCGTAATTGCCTAGAGGCTTCTTGCCCCTGGTAATAGGTTGCTCCTCCAGAAAACAGAGGAATGGTCACGTTAATAGCTGCTACTTTAGTAGCAATCGCGGCGGTTTGGGCGTTTTGAAAACCGGTATCTGTATTATAATATTGCAGCTGTAGATCAACGACGGGCAGATGTTTTGCTTTCTGACTGATGACATTATAATCTGCTGCTTCAATTTCTTTGTTTTGAGCATGAATTAGCAGGTTATTCTGCTGTGCCTGTTCGGCAATTTCCTGCACATCGCCTTGCAATACTAAAAACTGGGCATCTTCTCTTAATTCTGACAATAATCCAAACGAAGAACCTGTCAATTCCTTTAAATTTTGTTTGGCAATATCAAGTTTGGTTTCAGCTTCTATTTGCTCTGCCATTAATGCATCTAGCTTGGCTTCCATTTCATACACATCGGTAACGGTGACAACGCTCTTTTCAAACTGTCGTTTGATTTGGTGTAAATTCCGTTCTGTTGTGCCGATTTCTTGCTTATTTAAGACTAAGTTATCGCGCTCAATGAGTACATTAAGATATCGATCGACTACGTCAAACATTAATATTTGCTGTGCTTGCTGATACTCTACCTGAGACTTATCAGTTAATGCTTGATATCTTAGCCAATTTGAAAACTTAGACACATCAAACATGCTTTGCGTTATAGAAACTGAGTAGCGGTATCCATCAAATTCACGGGTGCCTGGTATTGCATCAACCGAGGTGGAGTTGTAGGAGACATTTGCATTGGCACTCGCTTGGGGTAACAATGCACTTCCGGCCTGTCCCTGCTGAGCTTCTGATAGTTCAAATTCTAATTTTGCTGTCTGTAAATTAGGATCCGAAATAAGTGCTTTCTGATATATCTCCAATAAATCATCCGCATACGCTGGTGACGCGATGCCTAACAAGAAACTTAAAAGTAAGTTTAATTTTAATTTTCTCATTATTATTCTTCTATAAAAGAGCGCGAAAAAGCGTCTGATAATGGTTGAACCAAATACTCAAAAAACGTTCTTTTGCCTGTATTAATTAATACTTCTGCTGGCATACCCGGAATAAGCACTAAGCCACCCAGTTTTTGTGTGCTTTCTGGTGTTAATTCGATAACCGCCTCATAAAAGGGCATACCTGTGACAGGATCTGTCAGGGTATCGGCTGAAATTGTTTTTACCCGCCCTTCCATAACCGGTGTTGTTTTACTGCTAAAAGCACTAAATCTTATTTCTGCTGAAGTACCTACTACCACTTTATCAATGTCCATGAGTGCTACTTGTGCTGTTACAATTAACTCTTCATCTTCAGGAACAATATCTAAGATTGGACTTCCGGGCATCACCACGCCACCGTCCGTATGTGTAGCCATACCGAGTATAAAGCCGCTGACAGGCGCTTTTATGATGCTTCGCTCTGCTTTGTCTACAGCAACAATTAATTGCTCGTTAATACTAAATAATTCGGCATTCACTTCTTCAGACTGTGTTGCAATTTGTTCTTGAAATTTACGTGTTGTTTGGACAATTTCCAGCTCAGTCTCACCTTGTTGCATTTGTGCGCTAGCGACTTCTGTCGTGAGTGAAGCAATGTCACCTTGAGTCATCGTATGTTGACGCTGCAATTCTCTTAGTCGTTGCTTATCGGCAAAACCTTCTGCCAACAGCTCTTTTATGTCACTTATTTCTTCCGCATAGGATCCTAATAATCGCCTTTTACTCTTTTGCTGCGTCTTTAAACCTGTTATTTTTAAACCGAGCTGTTTGACTCGCTGACTCAATAGGTTGATCTCACCTTTATGACTGTCTCCTCGGGCTATAAAAATTTGCTGTTGACCCTGTATTGCTTCCTGAACACGAGAATCATTTAGATCTTTAAAGGTATCAGGAAATTTTATTTCATTAGATTCTGTACGTTCCGCTGTAAGTCTGGCATCAATAGCCGCCAAAGAAATATACTGTCCGCTGAATATTTCTATCTGCGCCTTAACTTGGGTGCTGTCTAATGTGAGCAAAGTCGCCCCTGAATTAACATAATCCCCGTCACGCACACTGATACTATCTACGATTCCTCCTTCGAGATGCTGTATTGTTTTACGATGTGTTTTAACCGCGACAACACCACTGGCAAGCGACGAACTACCAATAGGGGCAATATAGCTCCATGTCCCAAAGACACCAATCATGACAAATAATATGCTATATCCTATATTTCGTATGGGTCTATCATCTGTACGTAATATGACAGGAAGATTGTCTGAAACTATTTCCGAAGTCTCTTTATTTTCAGCATTAAATATGCTTTTAAGTTTGTTTTTTAAATCTTCAAAACCAGTCTCTTTATTTTCAGCATTAAATATGCTTTTAAGTTTGTTTTTTAAATCTTCAAAACCATTTTCTATAAAGCTTTTCTTAACCATTACATTACATTTAATTTACTTAGATTATTGGTTGATTCATGACAATTTCTACGCATGCTTATGCGACAGGAACCGTCATCGTTTTCTTCTGCTTTGGTTCGGGTGATCGCTGCTTTTGTAGATGAGAAAGAACTTCATCTCTAGGTCCATATGCCAGCAGTAGCCCCTCATCAAGCATCAATAATTTATCAACGCTGCCTAAAACACTATTTCGATGCGTCACAATAATAACAGTTACTTGCGCCTGTTTTAATTGAGCCAAAGCTTTGGCCAAAGCAATTTCACCTTGTTCATCCAAGTTGGAATTTGGCTCATCTAACACAACAAGCTTTGGATTACCGTATAGCGCTCTAGCCAAACCAATTCTTTGTCTTTGTCCACCGGATAAATTCCCGCCAGTCGCACCAATCACTGTGTCATATCCATTTGGCAAGCGTAAAATAAGCTCATGAACATCACTCATCTTAGCGGCTAAAACTACTTTCTCAGCATCAAGTTCACCGAATCGTGCAATATTTTCACTGATTGTTCCTTCAAATAACTCAATATCTTGCGGCAAATAACCAATATAAGGACCTAGCTCCATTCTATTCCAAGCAAAAACATCCGCGCCGTCTAAGCGTATTTTTCCACTCGCTGCCGGCCAAATACCTAACAAAGCTCTAACTAAGGTTGATTTCCCCGCGCCACTAGGACCAATAATACCTACAGAGTCCCCTGCTTCAATCATTAAGGACACACCTTTAATAACAGCCACTTTTGAACCAGGGGGAGCAATAACGGCTTGTTGTATTTGGATGCAGCCTTTAGGCTCAGGCAAAGACATTTTCTCCGCATCCTCAGGAATTTGATGCAACAACTCATTTAAGCGCCCATATTGTGCCCGCGCTAAAACAAACCCCTTCCAATTACCGATCATTAAATCTATCGGCGCCAGAGCACGACCCAATAAAATTGAACCCGCAATCATGAGTCCAGGTGAAATTTCTTGTTCAATGGCCAAATATGCCCCTAGACCTAAAACCAAAGACTGAAACAACATTCTTAATGTTTTTGATACGGATGAAATCAAGCCAGCACGTGAACTAGCGATGGCTTGCAACAACAAAACTTTTTCACTTCCCTTTAACCATCGCTTATGAACGTCATCTAACATCCCCATTGATTCAATCACTTCGGCATTTCTAAGGTTTTTATTAACTAATGCACGACCTTGTGCGGCCAGACTATTTGCTTCATTAAGTACCTTATGTGTGCTTTTTTCATTAATAATAGCTAATACAATCAAAATTGTGGCTGCAAAAATAGCTACCCAGCCATAAGACCAATGGAATAAAAACATCAAAGCGATATAAATAGGCAGCCATGGCGCATCAAAAAAAGCGAACAATCCATTGCCTGTCAGAAATTGACGTAAAGACGTCAAATCATCTAACGGCTGCCCATTTGCTTGTTGTCCACCGGTGTAAAGTGATTTTTTATACGCAATAACAAATAAACGTTTATTCAACAAAGTTTCCAACTTCGTACTAACCCTAACCAAAATTTGCGAACGCACCCACTCTAAAGCTCCTTGAGTAATAAAAATAGCTACCACAATAAGCGTCAGCATCGCTAACGTTTCTTCACTCCGACTACTAAGAACGCGATCATATAACTGCAGCATATAAATTACTGGGGTTAGCATTAGTATATTAATAACTAAACTAAATGCAGCTGCTGATAAAAAAGCGCCTTTACAAAGCACTAACGCCTCGCGTAATTCAGACCTTTGCTCATCTTTCATATTTACTAGCAATCCCCAAACATCTATAAACCCATTATTATTTCATGTCTCACTATTAAAATCACTTAAATTTTTCTACAGGGCTATCAGGATTAAATGATACTGACTTTAAAAATTCATTATTGAACTGCGCGGATTTGAGTCGCCAGTGCGACACATTGAATTTTAATGGCCAGGGGGCGAAACTCACGGTCGACTAAAACCCAATGTGAGATCACTATGCCAGAGACATATACCCGACTGACCGAAGAAGAACGGTACCAGATTTATGAAGGGGTAACACCCACTGACTAATAAGTAAGCTGGGTTATTTGGTAAATAAGAAAACACATGATCAGAATGCTAATGGAACAGAATAATAAGAGGGAGTAAACCGCTTCTCCATATCTTCTATTAATAAGCAATAGCTTATAAATCTGTACAATGAACACTGAATATCTAATAAATAAAACTGTTTCGCTTCCAATTGAAAAACGCACATTAGTGGTTGATTCTTTATTTCAAAGCTGACAAGTTATTTGTAGTGCTGTAAAAAAGATAGAATATTATTTTACTTCTATTACTCCCAATACTTCTACTACAGCAGGGAAGCCTGGTCCTATGGCTTTTTTGATAAGTCTCACCTTGACTCTAAGCGTTTGATTTTGTTTTTGCATCAAGTCAAAACTCTCTTGATTTTGAATCTTGTAGTTTTTGTTGCTCTTGATATCTTTAATGTTTAGATATGTATGAATAGAGGAGCCTTTTACTGCCAGTCTCCCCTCAAGTTCCATCGTATTGTTTTGAGCACATCCTATGAATCCGATGATAATAAGACCTATAATTATTCTTTTTATCATTTTGCTATCAGTGTTGCTTCTGTTTGACCGTTAAGTTCCAGATCAAGGGTAATGATTCCCGTTAGATTATCGCCTACCTTATAGTAATAATTTGCTTGAGCTTGAATTGTACCTGCTGTGGTATATATGGTCGGTAATGAATCATAATTAAAAAAGTTTATGGAACCCATTTTGTACGTTGTACTGTTATAGGTATCGAGAGTAAAGTCACCAGTATTATACGTAGGTAAGTTTTCTGGACTCTCAATAGTAGATAATAATACAGCAATACCCCATTCATTGAGTAGGTTGTTAAATGTTTTTCCTGAACCATCTGCTGTTTTTCCGACAGCATCCACTATAGCCTGTTCATTCTCATATGTATTATGCATAATATCATGAAGGAGTTTTGCACCTCCATAGTTTCTCGTGAGATAAGCTCCAAATGCACTGACTTTAGAATAATCTTGTAATTGATTATTCCAAGTTGGAAGAGAGAGTGTATTATTTGCATTAAAAAGTGGATATCTCCCATTCCTATTCCCTGCAGAACCAGCACTTCCATCTGTATACGCAACAGCTCTTGGACCGATGTCTTCGATCTTGGTCGCAACAAGATCTTCCACAGACTCAGAGAGCATTTCATTTATCCATATATCCATAGTAGCATCAAGTAAAACAGTACTTTGATAGAAATTGATCGCATGCTGCAATTCATGGGCAAGCGTTGAGAATGTCGTTTTTTGCCAGAAATCACCACTATCAGTATTAGCAAACATGACTGAATCAATATAAAACATGACTCTTTCGTTTGAGCCATTTGTATTAGAAAAAATGAAGTTATCTTTTGACCAAAAGTAGCCTCCTACTCCGCCATTAGGACTATCATCTTTATCTATATCTGTCAGCAAGATAGTAATTTCATTATCTTCACCAATTAAGTTACTATATTTGCTTGCGGCTTCCTCTCCCCACTCCGCTTCATAAATGTTGCTGACCCAGTCATAAATATCATTATTTGCACCACTGCTCAAAAAGATGTTAGCTAACGCATCAACCATATCCTGTGTGACACATCTGGACTTTGTACATCCCGAACCAAAACTATCGTCTGATACCCAGACATTAAGTGTCTTGAGACCATAGTTTGTTGTCACATTTGAAACCACTTTTCGCGCTGTAGCCATGGTAGTGTCTGATCCTGTATCATCAAGATAAAATGTTGTAATATTGCCAACAGCATCTTGATTTTTTTCTGCTACAGCTATGGTTTTTCTTTGGGGTAAATTAGTATCTGTCTTTACAAATAATGTTTTGACATCCGCATTAAAATCCTGAACATGCTGAGGGGCATGGAGAATAACTGGTTTTTGTGTAGAGTTAGCAGGTACTATAGATCTGGATTGTACTGCTGCTATAGCTTTAGGATTATGTGTAATAGTCGTACTGCCAGATACATTGGCATAGTTGCTAAGTACTAGATAGAGACTTTTTGATGTAGCGGTATCTATCGAAATAGTAGTACTGATAGTGCTTTCTGTTCCCAAACTTTCAACCTGGTAGTCATTGGTAATATGTATCGTGTTTGGTGTTGGCGGTAATGTTTCAAGCGCAGCAATAACCGTAGCATAATCATCCGTAATACCACTCATGATTTCTGTAGCCTCTGTTACATCATTTAAGCCTGCATCAGCAAATGCCAACCCAACTATTGTTTTATTCTCTAGGATAGTGGCATCATTACCATATTCTTGAGTATTCTGAGCACCATTAATTACAGCTAAAATAAATGTAGATTTAGGAATGCTTCCACTTTGGAGTTCCTCTTCCCAATATGCCAACCCTTCAGGGTCTGGCTCTCTGTTAAAAAGGTTATCGTAAACTGACCATACAAAGTCATAAGCCGATGTTTCAGGGGGATAAAGTTCCTGTGTCTCTGGTTGGTCAAAGAAGCTTTGAGAAATCCGTTCAAGTTGCAATCCCGACTCATTTAGCCAGTAATCTAAACCTTCTGCATCTGGTGCGCGGTTAAAAGTAGCCACATAGAGTCTGGTGACATTCTCCTTTGTCTTTGTTGCGTCTAGCCAGTCCTTTAAACCATCTTGATAGGCTAAATCAAAACGACCGTAAAGATCTGGAGCATTTGGTGAACTACAAAAACTTAATCCTCCATGCAGTACTCCTACAATATATCCACCATCCAAGAAAAGTGGTGAGCCACTACTTCCACTTTCTGTAATTCCTTGTTGCCAAGTTACCTGTATGTGAGAGTTATCATCAATTGAATTATATCCAGTAATATCAGAAATATAACCGAAGCTGATTTTCTTCAAATCTCCACTAGGATGGTGTATCCCTGTAACATTTTCATTTAAACCAACTGAGTTTGCACTCCACCCAGCGAACCAAACGCCAGCAGGTGGGTTTTCATTGAGTTCAAGCATAGTAGTATCAACAGTTGAGTTAGTATAAAGTAATGAGCCTCCAGAATTGATTATTTTATAATCGTTAATAGAAGGGCTGTTACAACTTGTTGAAGTATAAAACCAATAGGTTGTTAAAGATGAAGCTGAAGACTGAGTTGTTATGCAGTGATTAGCAGTTAAGAAATAAGGTTTGTCCAAATTATTAGCCAGTAAAGTACCAGTACAGAAGTAAGTTGATGCTTTGTCAGTATAAACCATTTTAGCTACTGACTTTCCAACTTCCCAAGTACTTTCATAACACTTGTAATCGAGATTGCAGGTGTCTGAATCTAAATAGCTTCGTTTATTAGGAATCTGACTACTTGGAGTAGTAATATTATAATCAAATATATGAGATAACGATTTAATCTCGATATCAAAAGCTTCAATATCTATTTCCTTTTTTAAATAGATTTCTAATTCAATGGTGTCACCCTGAATTATTGGTGACCAATAAGTTTGAGATTCTTCTGAAAGCCCGTCTATCTCGATATTTTTTTGTATTACGTAGCGTATCTTTTTAGCTGTTAAAAAATGGACTTTATCAGGGTTTGATGGTGAATAAAAACGTAATTCTGAACCGATTGGTAAGTCTCTAATGATTAACCCCACGCGTAACGCTTTAGCATCATAGGAAATAATCTGTACTTTGGAAACCTTTCCACCATATAAAGCATCATTCCAAACAAAATCCTTTGTTCTTTGATGGGGTATTGTTCTTGGTATTCCTATTAAAGTTGATTTGTATTCTATTGAACTTGATCTCTTTCTCCCTTTCTGAATTTTCAAAAGTTCATCATCACTGAGAAAATCTAAATCAATTACTTCAGGAGAATGTGATTTATGAGCTCTACTTTGTATATTTGTTTGTTCTAGTTGGTAAGTCTTAGCTTGTAACTGTGGAAATGGTCGAGGCTTCATTCTATGTGAGGATGGTTCATTTGCCAGCACTATTGAAACAAAACAGAAACTTAATAATATATTGATGGCATAAATCCAATGTAATTTCATAAAACCTCCTATTTTAGTGAATAACAATAATACACCTATTTATAGTCAATAAATAGCAAAAACCAATGGGGTGTGCGGCCGAGCAAGGTCGATAATTCCAGCGGGTGAAATTCCCGCTCTGGCAAGGTAGGTCAACCACCAGATAGCAAGCATCGGGCAGGCGGAGGTAACTCCAAATGTTAAGTGAGATGGGCGCAAGCCAGCAGGCCGTAAGCGCAAGTTGAAGTAAAAACCAATGGGGTCAGACTCGAATGAAATAATATAGTATGATCTACGTTATTCTTTTGGAAATAAGCTATAGAGCCACTTGCAAAACGCATTAAAGCGAATCAATTTCTAGCCTGAATAGCTAAAAAAATAAAAACTTACTCAAAAACGATAAAATAGTAAGCGACAAAACTAACTAAAAGCATCATTAAATTAGTAAGTTACACAGTATATTAGCACAGACATGGTTAAATATCCAAGGTTCATTATTTCCCTGGATAGCAGGTGTGCCTGTGGCACACTCCAAGATTTTCAGCGGATGAATTCCCTTCAGGAACAGATCACTATAAAAATTAATTTATAAACTTATAGTAATTGGTATTATATGAACATTCTTAGTTAACGCTAACCTTATCAATACTTGTTATAAATTCACATGCGTAAAATAATAAGCTCATATACCTCACTGGTGGAACCCTTTATCCTTATATTGGCACTTATTCTAGCCATGCTTTATCAAGGCGGAGGTAGTTTTATATCTCAATGGTTTTCCATTACTCTATTATGGGGGCTGGTTTTATGGCGTTTACGTCAGCCTAATTTATATTTCCCTCTGCTTAAGGATAAAGCGTTTCTGATTTATGCGTTGTTTATCGCATGGACAGTTCTAGCCGGCATGTTCTGGTCTGTGGCAAAAGCTCTGAGCATTTTCAACAGCAGTACTTTTTTAGGTGGCTTATTAACCTACTTTATTGGCTATACAAGCAATGATAAAAGCACAGGATACTTTTATCGAATACTGCTTGGGGTAGGCTTAGTATTAGTCTGTTATACATTCTATCAGGCATTTATTCTTCATGCAGCCCGCCCAAGTGGCATGTTAGGCAACTGGAATACTCATGCTGCCCTATTAGCTATGATTCTAATACCAGGTATAGTGACTTACACACTGCAGCCATCCGCAAGCATTTGGCGACTTGGTTTCTGGTTGTTCATGACCCTGCTATTTGCTTTCGCTATGGGGCTCACCCAAAGTCGAGGCGCACTATTGATTTTTGTTACGGTGGCTGTGTGTCTAAATATACTTGCCTGGCGGCAAAAATTATCAATCAATCACGGCTTATTTTTTCTACTAGCCGCATTATGTATTGGCTATCTACTAAATGGCTTACTGGTAAGTGATTCTATCGTGCAACGAATTGGTGCCATAGCAGAGTCAGACTCCTTAGTTGCGCTTGGCTCTGGTCGGCATTTATTATGGCTACCAGCCTGGGATATGTATTTAGATCGTCCCTATTTAGGCTGGGGGCTAGGAACTTTTTATTTACTTTACGCGCAATATAAGCCACCTCTTTCTGATGATGCTGGTTTTTTTGCCCATAACGATTACTTGCAGATCCTGCTTGAACTAGGGCCTGTAGGGTTAATTATATTTCTTTTTTTTATCTTTATTCTCTGTAAACGCTTATACAATTTAACAATAAAACGTACCGCTGACTTTTCAGCCTATAAAGTCGAAGCTTTTGCACTCTTAGCCACTTGTGTAGGCATAATGGTACATACTTTTTTTACCTTTCACCTGTACCAGTTAACCATACAAATTCTCTGGGGTTATTTTTTAGGTCGGTCTGCCAGAAACATTGCGATGACATCAGAGGCCCCCGAGAAACCTATCCCTCAAAAATTAACCGGTAAAACTATCTGGCTATACCGTGTATTAAACACCTTGGTCATCATGCTCATTGTCACTTTTGGCCTATCTTTTTATTACACATTCAGAGCAGCAAACACCGAAAACCAACAACAGGCTTTGGAATATGATCGATTATCTGGGCTGTTTTTTCCACTAGTCGAGCGTTATGAATTTTTTAGTGCACAAAATATATCCACACTTTTACAGCAAGACAAACGCAAAACAGAGACACTCAAACGACGACAAGTAGCAAACCTTGCACTAAGCAGAATAGATACCGCAGTTTCAAAAATGTCAGCTAACGCCGAAATCTACCATACCAAAGCTGAGATTATTCAGGAGATGCAGGGCAGCATTTCGACAGTATCTAAATTCTATGAAAAATCATTATTGCTTGACCCTTATCAATTAATGGTTCGCGATGAATACGCGCGCTACCTGATCATAAACAAGCAATACAAAAAAGCCTTATCAGTACTCTGGGGAGCTTGGGGACTACTTAATAATGAATTTTACCAAAATGGAGTTATGTTTCTAAACTTTCAACTAAGGCTCAATAAAGTATACGGAAAACCAGAAGATAACTTGATTATCCTTAATGAAATACAGCGCTTATCTAAACTAAGAAAAAACAGGGCATCGGCAGGTAAATATGTTTTTACCCACCCCGCTGAATTATAGTATTTAAAAACCGTTTTAGAGCTGGCTTATGACCTTTGCTAGGTTTCATCCCACGAGAGCAGAATTCGTGAGGTGAAACCCAGCCTACACCTGTTATATGGTTATTTGGCGGTTAGGAAATCAAGGGGTCAGCCAGCTTGATTTTTTAAGGAAATCAAGGGGTCAGCCAGCTTGATTTTTTATGAAGGTGCAGAAATTTCATTTCTCGTCACTCCTGCATGCTTTTAGCGGGAGTCTAATATTTCATGAAGATTCCAGCTAGAGCATACTGGGATGACGGTTTGAAATCATACCCTAATACTTGAACCTTTATTTTCTAAATAAACATTGTTTAGCTGTTGATTTATCAGCTTTATTGTTTTTTGTTCAACATTTAATTCTCTAGCAATACCAGCAAATGCATTTATTGCGTCTACAACTTCTTCAATCACTTGTTGTGCTTGCTTCCAGTTTGAAAAATTTGCTTGATTAGCTAATTTTTGCATGGCTTTTAAGCTGGGATGTTTACCAAACCCTGCAAAAGCTGTTGCATGTTCTCCATACGCTGATGGGCTGAACGTTACATCATAAAAAGGGGCTAATTGCCACTCGCCATTGTCTTGCTGTAAAAATGCCCAATTTTTACTATGATCATCTTGATTTAAAGCGTACAAGTTAAAAACCATACGCCTAAACATTTCTTGCCCTGCCGCAGGGCTTTTGCAAAGAATACTTGCTACCTTGATTAAGTCTTCATAATCTAAACTTGGCATCCTATAGTCGGCATCAAGTAAGCCACTCGCACTGTGTAAATGTAATCGACCTTCCGTTTCGTCTGAATTTTTGGTGATATCAAATCGTTTTAGTGCTAACCATTTTTTTGCACCTGAACTTTGTGGTGCATTTAATAACCTCCACTTTGGCACATCAATACCGGCTTTTTTTGCCATTGTTAAATAGACAGCTTCACATAGCCCTTCTTCATGCTTTAGTGAGAGCTGAGATGATGTAAATTTAACCAAATAGGCATCCGTTCCGTTGGCTGGCGCGGTACTGCAATATTCATCATCGTTTTTTTTGAGATAAAGCTGTGCTTTTGGTCTTGCACCACCAGAACTTCCTACATTGACTAACGCCTGAAGAACGTCTGTCTCCTGACCAGCGAATACTGCTTGCGCCTGCAAGCCTATTTCTGCAAGGCTCATTGAATCAGCGCTATCACTCTTTTGTAACTCTGACACAGGTTGATAAAACAACGCACCCATTGCTCGCTTCCCTACAAATGCAAGCCTATCCATTGCTGTAATTTGTGTTGGTAACCTATTCAATTGTCTGAATACTCGATCCATTAAAAGCAATCCCCATCCATCAGGCAGTGAATCTGAAAAAGCACCCTGCAAGCCATTGTGTGGAGTTTGAGGTGCTAATTGTAACGATGAATCAAAATTAAGGTTAAAAGGTGATAAGTTTTCATGGCTATTTAAATAGCCAGTGTGGTATTGGAAATAAACACCTTGTTTGTTTTGAGCTAATTCACCTACCTTTATAGTCCTGCCGTTCGTAAGCTTGCGCCATACGTCTAACCTTTCCACCTGTAAATAACTCATTTTTTAAGTACCTCATCAATCGATAAGGGCACAGTCTTAACTTGAAGCTCTATTTTGCTCAGATCATTTAGCCGTTTTAGCTCATCTACACTTTGCCATAGCAGTAAAAATTGACGTAACGATATTTGCCCTGTTGTTTCAAACTTTTTTATCGTCGAGACTGGAACAGTACTACGCTGAGCTAGTTTTTCTCTTGAAAGTTTCGAATTTTTTCTTTGTGAAATTAACCATTCACATAATGAAGATTGAACATCACTTGCTGATAATAGAGATAATTTAGCCATAAGATCCAACTCGAAAAAGCTACTATGGTAGCTATTTTACCACAAAATAACCATTAAAAGATACTATGATGTCCTTGAGAATCAATAGAGTCAGCTTGATTTAGAAACAATAGAAACAATAGGAAACAATAGGGTCAGACTCGATTGAAATCTTATTCATTATTTTATTTCTCAAAAATTCAAGGGTCGGCCAGCTTGATATTGTCCATTATTTTATTTTCTTAGTATCACATCAAGCAGAGCTTGAAGATATGCATTCCCAAGCTAGAGCTTCGGAACGAGAAAAAAACCGGAGCCATATAGTAAGCGAGCACATCTAAGCCTTTATTAGCGACTAAATTTAATAATTTAAGCGACGTGCCTTTAGGTGATTTTTCACCTTGCTCCCACGATCTAACGGTCGATGGACTGGTGTTTAAGTAAGCTAATGCTGAGTTAATTTTGAATATAGTTAAAGAGAGTCCATTTCAAAATCTACCCCCGCATGAAAAATTAGTCGGTGATTTAAAGGGAGCTTATTCAAGAAGAATCAATATTCAACATAGGCTTGTTTATCAAGTATATGAAAATGAGCAGATTATTAAAGAAGAAACCAATGGGGTCAGACTCGATTGAAATAAAAAATGGTTTTAGTTTCAGAGCGGTTTAGCTTAAAATCCCTTAAGTTTTAATAAATTTAACGTCTATTTTTCGTTGTTCTTTCATTTTTTTATAGAAGTTTTCATGAGATCCTAGGTAAAGTAAATAAATTTCAATTTTGCTCTCTAGCCAAGAATAACCAAGTAAAACTTGTTCATTGTTTATTTTAAACTTATGGACTCTCAGGTGTGAAAGATCCCCTTTTTTTAGTTCACCAATTTCTGGGTTCTCAATGATATTATCAATTTCATCTTCAACGGTTTTAAGTTGATGTTCGGGTAATTTTCTTAAACCTTTTTCAAATCGCCTAGCTTGATAAACATCAATCTCTCTTAGATTTTCTAACATATTGCTTAGTTAAGCCTTGTTTGATTTCTTCTGTTGCCAGTAAAGACTCATGTACAAACTCATAGGGAAGGTCAGGGTTATCTATCATAATTTTCCCTATTTTAGCCCAGTGCTCAATTTGTTTTGGTAAAGAGCGACTTTCAGCTTCTGCATAAACTCTAGCATGGGTGACTAAGCTATCATTTAATCTTACGCTAGTTGCCATATATTTACCTTTTTGTTTTAGTGAGTCGTTGAGCTCATTTTGCGACAATATGCTGCGTTTTGCAATGTTTTATTGTATATCAAGGTGTCGTCCAGCTTGATTTGAAACTTGTCATTTTAAATCCCCCCCTTATTGATAACATGAATCAATGGGGTCAGACTCTGAATCAATGGGGTCAGACTCGATTGAAAACTTATTCATTATTTTATTTCCCAAAAATCTTAAAATAGCTTATCAATCCACTGCGGCAATTAAGCGGCGGCGAGCTTAAGGTGCGTTGTAGTAATACACAAACTTTTCTTTTGCTCATGGGTTTTTCTTTTTGATTGTATATAGTGGACCCCGGTTTTAAGACAGTAGTTTAAGTTGTAAACTGTGTCAAAGGGGTTAAAAAATGAGTACAACAAAAAAGCGTAAGAATCACACAGCAGAATTTAA